>OFGR01000516.1_pt1 | contig 38291 bp, 35 predicted proteins | sample 1521811 | NCBI WGS metagenome assembly OFGR01 (sample SAMEA3504098, study PRJEB24116) | mouse gut metagenome | biome: mouse gut; feature: mouse-associated habitat; material: faeces | place: Denmark | collected 2011
TTTGTTCAAAAAAGTCGCACTCAGCGGGGCGAAAAGACTTTTTCGACACGCTGAGCGCGCATTGCGCGCCCGAGACTGTCGAAAAAGCCGCTTCCCTTCCAAAGACGGGAAGCTCGCGGGAAAGGGTCCGTTCCCTCAGTACCGCAGGACAAAGTAGATCACATAGGCCCAGCTCAGCAGCCCGTGGAAGATGGCCCAGCCCACGGAATGCCAGGTGGTGTAGCTGATCACCATGGCCAGCGCGCTGCCGAAGCTGATGCCCGCCTTGGCCGCGCTGCCGGCGTTCAGCCGGCCCTGCTTCTCCTCCCTGGTTTCGTCCTCCCTCACAGCAAAATCACCCCCGCCTCTTTGCAAGCCTCAATGGTGCGGGGGTCCCAGATGGACGCCTGCACCTCCCCGATGTGGGCCTTGCCCAGCAGGTACATGGACACCCGGCTCTGCCCGATGCCGCCGCCGATGGTGAGGGGCAGCTCCCCCGCCAGCAGGGCCCTGTGGAAGGACAGCTCCCGCCGCTCGTCGTGGCCGGAGACGGACAGCTGGCGGTCCAGGGACTCGGGGCTTACCCGGATGCCCATGGACGAGATCTCGAAGGCCCGGCCCAGCAGGGGGTTCCACAGCAGGATGTCCCCGTTCAGCGTCCAGTCGTCGTAGTCCGGGGCGCGGCCGTCGTGGGGGGTGCCGGAGCGCAGGGCCCCGCCGATGCCCATCAGGAAGGTGGTGGGGTGCTCCTTCACCCAGGCGTCCTCCCGCTCCTTGGGGGACAGCCCGGGCCACTGGTCCTCCAGCTCCTGGGCGGTGACGAAGGACACCGCCCGGTCAATCAGGGGCAGGGGGGTGAGCTGGGGGTACACCGAGCGCAGGGTGGCCTGGGTGTTGGCCAGGGCGTTGACGATGGTGTTCACCACCGACTTTAAGTAATCCACGTTACGGTCCCGGGGGGCGATGACCTTCTCCCAGTCCCACTGGTCCACGTAGACGGAGTGGAGGTTGTCCAGCTCCTCGTCCCGGCGGATGGCGTTCATGTCGGTGTACAGCCCCTCCCCCACGGAGAACTGGTAGCGGTGGAGGGCCATCCGCTTCCATTTGGCCAGGGAGTGGACCACCTGGGCGTCCCGCCCCGCGTCGGGCACGTCGAAGGATACCGCCCGCTCCACGCCGTTGAGATCGTCGTTCAGCCCGGTGGACGCCTCCACAAACAACGGCGCGGACACCCGGCGCAGGTTCAGCGAGCCGCCCAGATCGTCCTCGAACAGCCGCTTGAGCAGGCCGATGGCCTTCTGGGTATCGTACAGGTTCAACAGGGGGGCGTACCCCTGGGGGATGATGGTGGTGAGCATAGGCGGCGTCTCCTTTTTTCGGGATTCCGGCCCCGGCAGGGCGGGAAGCACAAATTTAGATAATATTATAGTACGGCCCAGAAAAAAATGCAAATCGAATTGTGTTTCCCCCTTGAATATGGTATACTTTCCATATATCATGGGACGGAGCTGGAGATTTCCGGCAAAATGCCCGCTGTTGAAAGGGAGACGATACCAATGGTTCCAGATTTTGAAGCCAAGCTCAGCGAATACGCCCGCCTGCTGGTGGAGGTGGGACTGAACGTCCAGCCGGGGCAGACCCCCAGCATCGAGAGCAACGTGGAGTATGCCGCCCTCACCCGGATGTGCGTGTCCGCCTGCTATGACTGCGGGGCGCGGAACGTGGTGCCCTACTACGGGGACGACTTCACCACCCGGGAGAGCTTCCTCCGGGCGGACGGGGCCGTGTTCGAGGAATACCCCAGCTATATGAAGGCCCGGGTGGACTGGTTTTTGGAGCAGAAGTCCCCCCGGCTGTCCTTCACCGGCTCCAACCCGGAGCTGCTGAAGGGGGTGGACCCCGCCCGCATCCAGGCCCGCCGGAAGGCGTCCGGCCCCCCCACCAAGCCCTACTTCGACGCGCTGACCGCCAACAAATTCCAGTGGTGCGTGGGTGCCCACCCCACCCCGGCCTGGGCGGAAAAGGTGTTCCCGAACAAGAAGGGGGAGGAGGCCATGGACGCCCTGTGGGACGCCATCTTCTCCGTGTGCCGGATCACCGGGGACGGCAAGGCGGTGGAGCGGTGGAAAGCCCACGCCGTCTCCGTGCGCCGCCGGGTGGAGCTGCTCAACGGCTATCAGTTCGCCTCCCTGCGCTACGCCAGTTCCCTGGGCACCGATCTGACGGTGCGCCTGCCGGACAACCACCTGTGGGCCGGGGCCACCGACCACACCCCGGCGGGGGTGGAGTTCCTGCCCAACATCCCCACCGAGGAGATCTTCACCGCCCCCCGCTGGGACGGGGTGGAGGGCCGGGTATACGCCGCCCTGCCCCTGGCCATGGACGGCAATCTGGTGAAGGACTTCTGCCTGGACTTCCAGGAGGGCCGCATCGTGGACGTACACGCCGGGGAGGGGGAGGAATACCTGCGCCGGACCATCGACACCGACGAGGGTGCCCACTACCTGGGCGAGGTGGCCCTGGTGCCCTACGACTCCCCCATCCGCAATACGGGAATCCTGTTCTACAACACCCTGTTCGACGAAAACGCCTCCTGCCATCTGGCCTTCGGCGAGGCGTACCCCAGCTGCGTGAAGGGCGGCGAGGATATGTCCCCGGAGGAGCAGAAGGCGGCGGGGCTGAACCGCTCCATCACCCATGTGGACTTCATGGTGGGGACAAAGGATCTGTCCATCGTGGGGACCACCCGGGACGGGCGGGAGATCCCGGTGTTTGTGGACGGCAATTTCGCGTTTTAAGAACCTGTATTCACAGCCTCAAACGCCATCTGGCCGGGTCTTTTTCCGCCATGCCGCGTTGAATTTTCTTGCAATACACAAAGTATTCCGGCGAAAATTCGCCTTGCCTGACGGAACAATCCCTCGCCCCGACGGCATCCTCGGCTGTGAATACAGGTTCTAAGACGGGGACGCCGTAGGGGCGGATGTCCTCATCCGCCCTCCGCTCCCTTTTCAAGGGCCGATGAGGACATCGGCCCCTACAACGAAGAATACCCCTATTTTAATATATCAGGAGGACAAATCCAATGGACTACAAACAAACCTATGAGCTGTGGCTCAATTCTCCCGCCCTGTCGGCGGAGGAAAAGGCGGAGCTGTCCGCCATCGCCGGGGACGAGAAGGAGATCGAGTCCCGGTTCTTCTCCCAGCTGGAGTTCGGCACCGCCGGGCTGCGGGGCACCATGGGGGTGGGCCTGTACCGGATGAACATCCACGTCATCCGCCACGCCACCCAGGCCTTCGCCAAGGTGATCCTCAACGAGGGTCCCGAAGCGGTGAAAAAGGGCGTGGCCGTGTGCTTCGACTGCCGGAACAACTCCGACGTGTTCGCCAGGGAGGCCGCCTGCATCATGGCGGCGGCGGGCATTCCGGTGCGGCTGTTTGAGTCCCTGCGCCCCACCCCGGAGCTGTCCTTCGCCATCCGGGAGTACGGCTGCATCGCGGGCATCAACATCACCGCCAGCCACAACCCCAAGGAGTATAACGGCTATAAGGTCTACTGGTCCGACGGCGCCCAGCTCCCCCCCAACCACGCCGACCAGGTGGCCAAGATCATGTCCGAGTCCGACGTGTTCGACGTGACCGTGGCCGACTACGGCAAAGCGGTGGCGGACGGCCTCATCACCATCATGGGGGAGGAGACCGACGAGAAGTTCCTGGCCAACGTGATGGAGCAGGTGAACGACCAGGCGGCGGTGGACGCGGTGGCGGACACCTTCAAGATGGTGTACACCCCCTTCCACGGCACGGGCTACAAGCTCATCCCCGAGGCCCTGAAGAGGCTGGGCATGAAGCACGTGATCTGCGTGCCCGAGCAGATGGTCATCGACGGCAACTTTCCCACCGTGGCCTCCCCCAACCCGGAGAACCCGGAGGGCTTCGCCCTGGCGGTGGAGCTGGCCAACAAGGAGGGCGCGGACTTCATCCTGGGCTCCGACCCCGACGCCGACCGGGTGGGCCTGATGGTCCGGGCGGGCGACGAATTCAAGGTGCTCACCGGCAACCAGACCGGCGTGCTGCTGCTGGACTACCTCATCGGGGCCAAGCAGCGCACCGGCAAGATGCCCGTCAACCCCGTGGCCCTGAAAACCATCGTCACCACCGAGATGGCCCGCAAGGTGGCCGAGGTGAACGGTTTGCAGTGCTTCGACACCTTCACCGGCTTCAAATTCCTGGCCCAGAAGAAGGACCAGCTGGAGGGCAGCGGCGAGGGGAACGTCATCATGTCCTATGAGGAGAGCTACGGCTACATGCTGGGCAGCTACGTCCGGGACAAGGACGCGGTGACCGCCGCCGTGGCCATGACCGAGATGGCCGCCTACTACGCCGGCAAGGGCATGACCCTGTACGATGCCCTCATGGCCCTGTACGGGAAGTACGGCGATTACGGCGAGCGTACCCTGAACCTGGTGATGCCCGGCCTGGACGGGCTGAAGAAGATGGCGGCGCTGATGGCGGGCCTGCGGGCCAATCCCCCCAAGGAGGTTGGCGGCGAGGCCGTCAAGACCTGGAAGGACTACAAGGACGGGTCTGTGGTGGACGCGGCCACCGGGGAGCGGACCCAGATGGAGCTGTCCGGCTCCAACGTGCTGCGCTACGAGCTGGCGGACGGCACGTCGGTGATCGTGCGCCCCTCCGGCACCGAGCCCAAGGTGAAGGTGTACATACTGGCCCAGGGGGCCAGCCAGGCCGACTGTGCCGACAAGGTGGCGCGGTACTCCGCCTGGGCGGAGGGGCTGAAGAACTGAGCGCGGGTGTTCATGGAAATTTTTACTGTCCTTTCGTTGTTCCTGCTGTGTACCTGCTGGCTCTGGCCTATCCTGTTTGTGTTCAACCTGCTGGACTGCATCAGGGCGATTACTCAGCAGAAAGAGGAGCGGGAATACCGTAAAAACATCCGCATCGCCATATTCAGCCTGTTCTGCATGAGCGTGTCCCCTGTTCTCATCGCGCTGGTTGCATGATGAAACAACAACCCCGGCGGACAGATTTGTCCGGGGTTTGCTTGACAGTGGGGGGCGGGTGTGATATAATCCTTTTATATAAGCTGTTTATATAAAAGGATTATATGAGGTGGGAGAATGCCTAAGCAGAAAATCACAAAGGAGATGGTGGTGGACGCCGCCTTTCAATTGGCCCGGGAGGGCGGCATGGGGCGGGTGCTGGTAAAGGATATCGCCGCCCGCCTGGGCTGTTCCGTCCAACCCATCTATAGTTACTGCCGGAGCATGGAGGGCCTGCGGTGGGAGGTGGAGCGGCGGACGGCGGACTTTATGGCGGACTACCTGTCCGCCCGCGTGGACTGGGACAACCTGCTCCAGAGCACCGGGCGGGCCTGCGTCCAGTTTGCGCGGGACGAGCCGGAGCTGTTCAAGCTGTATGCCCTCCGCCGCCGGGAGGGGGTATCCTCCCTGGACGAACTGTACGGGCAGGAGGCGCGCCCGGAGGTGGCAAAGGCCGTCGCCGCCCAGCTGGGGCTGAGCCGGGAACAGGCGCGGCAGCTCCACCTGGATATGCTGATCTACACCGTGGGGCTGGCCGCCATCTTCTCCGTCACCACACCGGGAATTCCGGCGGAGGAAATCCTCACCCGGCAGGAGCGGGCCTATCAGGCGTTTTTAACTCAAATTAAGGGAGAAAACAGCGATGGAATCTAACATGATTATTCTCTACAACAGCAAAACCGGCTTCACCCGGAAATACGCCCAGCTGCTGGCGGAGGAACTGGGCTGCCCCGCCCTGCCCCTGGGGGACGCCCCCGCCGACCTGTCCGGATATGCCGCCGTGGCGTTCGGCTCCCGCCTCCACGCCGGGACGCTGGACGGCTGGAAGAAGGCCCGGAAGCTGCTGAACAGCCGGGGCGCGAAAAAGCTGGTGGTGTTTGCCACCGGGGCCATGCCCAACGGGGCGGGGGAGCAGATCCGAAAAGTCTGGGAACAGAACCTCACCCCCGGGGAGCTGGACGCCGTCCCCCACTTCTACCTCCAGGCGGGGCTGTGCCTGGAGAAGCTGGGCGCGGGTGACCGGGCCATGCTGAAGGTGGCGGGCTGGGCCATGGGCCGCAAAAAGGACAGGACCCCGGAGGATCAGGCGTTCCAGGACGCAATCTCCCGCTCCTATGACATCAGCGACCCCAAGTACATCCGCCCTGTGGCGGACTGTCTGCGGGAGCTGGGGTGAACATTTTTCGCAAATTTTAATTTGCGTTTGGCCCCGGCTGGGTGTATACTTTCCTCAAAGGGGCGCAGCCCCAAGAAGAAGGAGGAGTACATATGCGCTATAATATCACCGGCGAACCTATGCCCGTGGTCATCTGCGACGTGGAGTCGGGCGAGTCCATGATTACCGAGAAGGGCTCCATGGTGTGGATGTCCCCCAACATGGAGATGCAGACCAGCGCGGGCGGCATCGGCAAGGCCTTTGGCCGGATGTTCTCCGGCGAGTCCATGTTCCAGAACATTTACACCGCCAGGGGAGGGCAGGGCATGATCGCCTTTGCCTCCAGCTTCCCCGGCTCCATCCGGGCGGTGGACATCACCCGGACCGGCCCATCGTGGTGCAGAAGTCGGGCTTTTTGGCCTCTGAGGCGGGGGTAGAGCTGTCCGTGTTCTTCCAGAAGAAGGGCATGGCGGGGTTCTTCAGCGGCGAGGGCTTCATCCTGCAAAAGCTCTCCGGCCACGGCACCGCCTTCCTGGAGATCGACGGTTCCGCCGTGGAGTATGACCTCCAGCCGGGGCAGCAGATCATCATCGACACCGGCAATCTGGCCATGCTGGACGCCACCTGCACCGTGGATGTGCGCTCGGTGAAGGGGGTCAAGAACGTGCTGTTCGGCGGCGAGGGGCTGTTCAACACTGTAGTCACCGGCCCGGGCCGGGTGGTGCTCCAGACCATGCCCATCAGCAATTTCGCCGGGGCGATTGCGGCGATCCTCCCCTCCAAATAAAAACGAGCCCCCCGCCTCGGGGCAACTCCCGTAAGGAAGTTGCCCCGGACGGCGGGGGCCGCAAATGACAAGTTACCTATTTGGATGGCGTAGCTTCGGCTACGCTGTCTTTTTCTTACGCTTCTGCATGGAATTATAGTAGGTCAGATATTCTCGTTCCAGCGTTTCCGGCTCCGGCGCTACCCACAAACCAATAGTGTTGTAGTAGATGTCCGCCCGCTGGTGCCGCTTGCCGTCTACTTTGTCAGGCTTGGACACCACAATTTTGTCAATGAACTCGTGGACGATCTCAGGCGTCAACTCCGTTAGCCGGGTCACCTGTCTGGCCCGCTCGATGAACCGTTGCAAGTCAGCGGCCTTGTCCGTGGTGGCGTCCAGATGTGCTTCCCTCTCCGGGATCGTCGCTTTCAACTGCCGCTGCTCGGCTTCCAGAGATACCGTCAGCGTGGCAAAGCGTTCCTCGGACAATAGGCCCTTGCTCATGTCCTCGTAGCTTTTTTGGATAAGCTGGTCAATCTCTGTCACCCGCTGTTTGGCTTTGTCCAACTCCCGGCGTTTGGCGGTCAGGGCCTTTTTCTCTTGTAGGCCAAACCGTTCCATCTGTTCTTGGGCAAACTGCTTTTCATAGACCTGGACGTACCACAAAAGCCGTTGCAGTCCCTCAAGGACAAGCTGTTCCACAACTTTCTCCCTGATATAGTGAGCAGAACACAGATCAGTATTCTTGCGGTAGCCGGAACAGAAAAAGAAGGATTGTTCCCGCTTGTAGTTGTTGGTGGCGCTATATCCCAGTTTGCTGCCACAGTCGGCACAGTAGAGAAGCCCGGAGAACATACTCACAATGCCCGTTCTCGTGGGCCTACGGCGGTGCTGGCGGAGGTTTTGAACAAGGGCAAAGGTTTCCCGGTCGATGATGGCGGGGTGGGTGTTGGCGAACACTTTCCATTCCTCTTGGGGCCTGTCTAACTGCTTTTTCTGCTTGAAAGACTGGCGGTAAGTACGGAAGTTCACGGTGTCGCCCACATACTCCTGCCTGTCCAGAATTTCCGCTACCGTGTGCGAACACCACTTATGCGGATATTCGGGGAGTTTTGTCGGACAATTCACGCCGTTGCTGCGCTGGTACTCGCTGGGCGTCAGCACACCGTCAGCCTTTAGCCGCTTGGCGATTTGGGTCGGCCCCAGGCCGCTGACACACATCTGGAATATCCGCCTGACGATTGCTGCTGCTGGTTCGTCCACGATCCATCTGTTCTTGTCCAGTGGGTCTTTTTTGTAGCCATAGGGGGCATTGGTGGTAAGAGGTATCCCAGCATTTCCACGGCTCTGCATAACACGCCGCACCTTGTCACTGGTATTTTTCGCGTGCCACTCGTTGAACAAATCCTGCATTGGAACAATATCGCTGACGCCGTTTGCGGTATCGATGTTGTCCATAATGGCGATGTACCGCACATTCAGCCGGACAAAATCTTCTTCCAGCAGTTGGCCCACCACAAGGCGGTTCCGGCCCAGCCTGGAATGGTCTTTCACCACAAGATTTGCCACAAGTCCCTGTTCAGCCAGTTCCATGATCTGCATAAAAGCCGGTCTTGCGAACGTGACTCCTGAGTATCCGTCATCAAACATAAACCGGGGATTGGGTAGATGGTTGTCTGCGGCGAATTTCTCTAAAATGGCCCTTTGATTCTGGATACTGCCCGAGATACCGTCTTTTTCATCATCACGGGACAATCTGGCATAAAGAACAGTAATCCTCTGCTCGTTTGGCTGCTTTTTCTTCAAAATACGCTCCTTTCCGCAGCCGGATGTGATATGAATTGCAGGGTATCATTATCATACCACATCCGGCGCTAAACTTCAACACTTTACAGTGTGATATTTTGATTGAGAATGCGATTTACTTTTTCTTCCGTGAGTTCAGTGGCTTTGTCACTGAAGTGAGCGTTGACGGTATAGACGGTGCCGTCAATCTCCCGCTCAAAGCTGATTGGATAACTATACTGACGCTCTTTCAGCCAGTCCAACCGTTCCTCGTGAGATAGGCCGGCCAGGAAAACTGCTGTTTCGTCCATCTTTTTCACCACTTCATCGTAGATTTCTGCTTCTCGCCCGGTCAATTCCAGCCTGATAATATTCATCTGCTTCTCTCCCCCTTCATTCTGCTCTGCGCCATCTGGCGGTGCTGCTCCTCGTTGGTATAGACCATATCCATCGTGTTCTGGATTTTGGCGGAGCGTTCCTCCACGCCGACATTCAGCTTCAATTTCTTGCGGCAGGCTGTAATTTGAGCGGTCACAGCCTGTTTTTCAGCCCGCAACTGTTCTTTTTCAGCCGGTGACGCTCTACGAATTTTGTTTTGCAACTGCTTCCGTTGATTGGTCAACGTTTCCATCTCATTTTGGAGCGTTTCACGGACTGAAAGAAGATCATCCAGCGTTTCAATACGGTTTTTCGCCAGATAATCCACCTGGGCGGTGATTTCACCCAGTTTCCGCAGTTCTTCTTTCAAAAATGGGCTGGTGGGATGATAGGCTGTCCCCTTTGGTAAAATGCCGAGCTGATACTCCCAGTAGAGGAACAGCCGGTAAATGCGGGAGGTGCGTTGAAACGGCACATAGACACGCAGTTCCTCCGGCAGCTCCGGGGCGAAGTTGACGGTGGAGCGTTTATTGCCGAAGCTGGCCCGTGCGTCCAGGCCACGCCTGATGTTCTCCGGCGTCCACCGCTCGTCCAGGGTGTCTAAACGGGTGAAGTGTTGATACTGTGGCAGGCGTATCTTCCAGTGCTTGCCCGTGAAGTCGGTGAGGTAGCCTTTGCGCCGGAGATACCGCTCCATCATCTCCACGGTTCGGCTTCCGTTGACCGCTTCCCGCACGTCCGCCCGGTAGATGTTGTAGCGGGTGGGCTCGCCGCTCTGCTCATCCAGCCAGACGGGACGGCTGGGAGCCTTGCGGCCATGCTCGATAACGGATAACCCGTACTCCCGGCAAAGCCGGTCTGAGGTATCCCGGAGGCGCTGCTGTTCCGCTTTGGAGTAGTTGTACTTTTTACCGTCTTTGAACGACACCGAATTGAAACAGAAATGGTTGTGCAGACGTCCTTTGTCCAGGTGGGTGGTGACGATGACCTGAAACCTGTCGCCCCACATTTCACGGGCCAGCTTCACGCCGATCTCGTGGCACCGCTCCGGGGTGACTTCCCCCGGTTTGAAGCTCTGGTAGCCGTGCCAGGCAATATAGTTGTCCTCTTTGCCGTACCGCTGCTTGGTTAGGATCATCTGACGGAGCGCCGTCTGCTTTAGGCAGTTGATAGCGGTGACATAGGAGCTGTCCGCCGTTTTCTGCGGGTTCTGGATGTACGAAAATACGTTGAAAAAATCCTTGGTGCCCTTGGGTACGGTTTTCTCCGGGTTTTCAACGTAGGCGATCAGGTCGCTGAGCCGCCCCTTGATGTGCCATAGGCTGGTGGTAGCCATCACGCCACCCCCTGCAAAAACAGGACGAGTTGTTCAAGCCGGGAACATTCTTCGGCGGCTTCTGGATAATAGGCGGTCAGCCGTTCCAGCTTATCGTGGATTTCATATAGGGCGTCCAGTAGCTCCCAGAACTCTGGCGGTTGCTTGGGCCAGGGTCGCTTACCCAAACAAATTTGCCGGAGATACTTGGCTTGGGTCAGGCCGCACAGAGCGGCGTCATGCTCCAGCTTGGCCTTTTCTTTTTCGGTCAGTCTGATTTTCAGCCGTACCTTTTCATCGTTCGCACTCAAAATAATTCCTCCGTTCTGTCAAATTTCCGTTGCGGGAGGGGGTATTCAGGGGTCTCCCCTGGGAATGGATTTTGCCCCGTGGGGGCATAAATCCGATGCTCGCTATCCCTGTGGACAGGGATAGTTCTGTTGCTCCTGGGGCATGGGAAGCGGGCGGGGTCGGCTTCTTTCTGAGGGGGTGTGCTGAGAACATTTTCTCGCAGTTACGTTTGGCCCGCCCCATGTCTGGGCTATGGCATCATGGGTGATGCCATTCTCATGGATAGCTTGCACAAAAGCGGCATTACCTGTGATGCCACGCACAGGTGACGGCAAAACTGCCGTCATGGTTGGTTTCAGTCGGCTGAGTGACGGCAATTCTGCCGTCACGGTCAAGGTCAGGACAGATAGACGGCAAAATGCCGTCAGGGTAAATTTTTGGGAGGTTAAGTGACGGTGTTTTGCCATCATATTGCTTTGCCGCTTTCCCTAAATGGCGTTCCAGCCCCTTTTCAGCGGCGTTGTCTCGCTCTCTCCACGGCGGAGGTCATGGCGGAGTATCCCATTCAGACGGTCGTTCAGTTGTTAGGGGCAAAAAAAGAAGCCGGTATATCAAAACCAGCCCCAGCGGAGATCTCGTTCCGCTGAAGCAAGTTTGATGTACCGGCCTTGTAGTTCACAAGCGCCAAAAAGAATGTGCTTATGTGTTATTCAGTTGGCCCACCTATATGGGAGTACAGTTTACCATATGGAACTGATATTTGTCAATCGGAAATCAGGAGATTTATAGATTGCTCTGGAAAAATGTAGCTTTGTATGGTATCCTGTAAAAAAAGCAACTGGGGGAATACCGCCATGACAGATACACAGTGCCGCGCCGCCGCGAAACAGTTTGCTACCGATTGGCAGGGCAAAGGCTACGAGAAAGGCCACAGCCAGACCTTTTGGCTATCCCTGCTCCAAAAAGTCTACGGGGTGGAGGAGCCAGACAAGTTTATCACCTTTGAGGATCAGATCATGCTGGATCACACCAGCTTCATCGACGGCTTTATTCCGTCCACCCACGTCCTGATCGAACAGAAAAGCCTTGGGAAAGAGCTGAACAAGCCCATCAAGCAGTCCGACGGTTCCCTGCTGTCCCCGTTTCAGTAGGCCAAACGCTACGCTGCCGAGTTGCCCTACTTCCAGCGGCCTCGGTGGATCGTCACCTGCAACTTTGCTGAGTTCTACGTCTACGACATGGAGCGGCCTACCGGCGACCCGGAGATTATCAAACTGTGCGACCTGGAAAAGGAATATTACCGTCTGCAATTCCTGGTGGACACCGGGGATACCAACATCAAAAAAGAGATGGAAGTCTCGTTGCAGGCGGACGAGATCGTGGGTGTCCTCTATGACACCCTGCTGAAGCAGTACAAAGACCCGGAGGCCGAGGACACGCTGAAAAGCCTGAACGCCCTGTGTGTCCGGCTGGTGTTCTGCCTGTACGCCGAGGACGCCGGTATCTTCGGCAGCAAGAGTATGTTCCATGACTACCTCCGGGATATTCCCGCCAGTGGCATCCGCAGGGCGTTGGTGGAGCTGTTCCGCATTTTGGATCAGAAGCCGGAGCGGCGGGACAAATACCTGGTGGACGACAATCCGGCACTGGCGGCGTTTCCCTACGGCAACGGTGGGCTGTTCAGTGACGAGAATATCGAAATTCCGCCCTTTACCGAGGAACTGAAATCCCTCCTGCTGGAAAGGGCCAGCGAGGACTTTGACTGGCCGGCCATCAGTCCCACTATTTTCGGGGCGGTGTTTGAGAGTACCTTGAACCCGGAGACTCGGTGCTCCGGCGGGATGCACTACACCAGCATTGAGAACATCCACAAGGCCATTGACCCGCTGTTTCTGGACGGCCTGCGGGCCGAGTTGGAAGAAATCAAAGAAATCGCCGTGGACAAGACCCGCAAGGCCAGACTGAGTGCCTTTCAGAGCAAGCTGGCGGGGCTGACCTTCCTTGACCCGTCCTGCGGCTCCGGCAACTTCCTAACGGAGACCTACCTGTCCCTGCGGAAGCTGGAAAACGAGGTCTTGCGGTGCTCCACCGACCAAATCAGCATGGATATGGAGGGCATCATCCAGGTGTCCATCGGTCAGTTCTACGGCATTGAGATCAACGACTTCGCCGTGACCGTGGCAAAGACCGCCCTGTGGATCGCGGAGAGCCAGATGATGAAGGAGACCGAGGACGTGGTGCATATGTCCCTGGACTTCCTGCCGCTGAAATCCTACGCCAATATCACTGAGGGCAACGCCCTGCGGCTGGATTGGGAGCGCGTGGTGCCCAAGGATAAGCTGAACTATATTATGGGTAATCCGCCGTTTGTGGGCGCATCTATGATGACGAAAACGCAGAAAGACGAAGCGGTTGCTGTGTTCGGAAAGGGCAAACGTGTCAACAGCATTGATTATGTTGGCGCATGGTATCATAAGGCCGCTGCGCTGATGCAGGGAACAAGTTCCCGCGCCGCTTTCGTTTCTACCAACAGCATTACACAGGGAGAACAGGTTGCACCCCTGTGGGAAAAGCTACTCAAAGAGTACAAGGTTCATATTGATTTTGCACACCGAACATTTAAGTGGAGCAGTGAGGCGAAGGAAAAAGCCGCTGTTCATTGCGTGATTATCGGTTTCAGCATTGCGGGAAATACCAAGCCCAAGTATATCTATACCAACGGAGTAGCATCACAGCCAGCAAAAAATATCAATCCCTATTTGATTGATGCTCCTGATGTTCTCATTTCCAGCCGTGGAGCGGCATTATGCGCTGTGCCGCGCATGACAGCGGGAAATAAACCGTCAGACGGCGGCAATCTCATTCTTTCGCAGGAAGAACGGGATGCGCTGATTGCCAAGGATGAAAGTATCTCTCCATGTGTGCGCCGCTATGTCGGTTCCAAGGATTTTATCAACAACGACGAAGTTCGGTATTGCCTTTGGCTGAAAGGGGTATCCCCTGCGCTGTATCGTAAAAATGCGGAAGTAATGCACCGTTTGGAGGCGGTCAAACAGATGCGTCTTGCAAGTTCCGCCGCTCCCACACGCGCATTAGCGGAAAAGCCGTACCTGTTCTTCTCCACGCCGCAGACAGACAGCAACTATCTTTGTATCCCGGAAGTATCATCAGAACGGCGGCGGTATATTCCTATTGGATTTATGGACAAGAGTGTGATTGCCAGCAACAAACTTTTGATTGTCCCGGATGCGACCCTGTACCATTTTGGAGTGTTGACTTCCAACGTGCATATGGCGTGGACAAGAACGGTGTGCGGACGGTTAAAAAGCGATTACCAGTATTCAGGTGCAACGGTCTATAATACATTCCCATGGCCTGATCTTTCAGCGGAGCAGCAAGAGAAAATCGAGCGAACCGCCCAAATGATTTTGGATGCTCGTGCGCTCTATACTGATTGCAGTCTTGCCGACCTCTACGACGAGACCACCATGCCCCCGGAGCTGCGCAAGGCCCACCAGCAAAACGACCGAGCCGTCATGCAGGCGTATGGCTTCGACGTGGCCACCACCACTGAGACAAGCTGCGTGGCGGAGCTAATGAGGATGTATCAGAGGTTGACGGAATGATTCTATGCTTCAGGATTTAAAAAGGTGGATTTAATATGCTGTTTATAGTAAAAATATTAAAAAAGCTGATTTTGCAAGCACTTATTGATAATCAAGTGTTTGAAAACAGAGAATTGGAGTATAAGAGTATCCCTCATTTTAGCTAATGAATGTGTTGGGAACCTGGGAAATCTTGCTAAATTGGTAATACATATTGTCCCTGAATGAGGTTTTAAGCTAGGCAATACTGTTAATGAAAAATTTTTGTGTGGGGGATATAGTTACGCTGTTCATAGGGAGGTGGAATATGGCCAAACCTTTGGATTCAGACAAAATAGAGTCTGCAAGGAGAGCAAACAGTAAAGCAGAACGCAGAGAGCAGAAGAGACGTGGACTACATCAAGAGATTGCTCACAATCGAGGTGGAAATGGTGTTATTATTATTCCGCCTCCTAAAAAAGAGTCTCCACTACAAGATACAAAAAAACTGCGTGTCGCCGCTTATTGTCGGGTCAGTACCCAAGAGGAACAGCAACTGGGCAGTTTTGAAATGCAAGTATCCCACTATCGGAAAAAAATAGAAAGCAATCCCATGTGGGAACTGGTCGAAATATATCAGGATGAGGGGATCAGCGGTACTTCTATCAGTAAACGTTTTGGATTTCAAAAGATGATTTCAGATGCTGTGGACGGAAAAATTGACCTTATTTTAACAAAGGGCATTAACCGGTTTGGAAGAAACGTTGTCGATATTCTTGAAAACCTGCGAATTCTATCAGACCTGAATCCACCGGTAAAAGTTTCATTTGAGACTGATGGGCTTGATTCAGCCGGAGACGGAAGCAACAATCTTTTGATTACGATTTTATCTGCAGTGGCGGAGCTTGAATCGCAGCAAAAAAGTGAAGCGATCAAAGCGGGAATCCGATGGCGCATGGCAGATGGTGTCTACAAATTTTCCGTACACAATACGCTCGGATATTATCGTAATCACTTTGGCCGGCTGGTCATTGAGCCGATGGAAGCAAAAATCATAGAGTATATTTATGAGAGCTGCTTAGAAGGCGCATCTGTTGCGGAGATTGCCGCTGCATTAACGGAACAGCGTATCAAATCTCCAATGGGTCACAATCACTGGTCACCCGGCACGATCCGGAGTATTCTTCACAATGAAAAATACTGTGGCGATGCGCTCATGCAAAAAACTTATACAAAAGACTTTCGCACTCATAAATCAATAAAGAATGTTGATTTGAATAAATATTTTAAAGAAGGCCATCATGATGCGATTATTTCCAAACGTGATTGGAATAAAGTGCAGGACATTCTTTCTCAGCGCCGAACCGCAAAAAGAACCACCAAACTTCGGCGCTTAGGAAGCCGGCTGGTGGCAAAACATTTGAAGGATGGATTGTTTAAGGGGTATTTTGTGTTGGATAGGCGCTGGAATCTGGATGAACGAAAAGAATTTTTGAGCATTATCAGCAACATATCAAATCTTACAAATGAAAGGGAGGGACTATAATGAATTTTGACTTTTCTGCGCTGAACTTTGAAACCCTTGATGCTAATGTGAACGCTTATCCGGATTTATTTATCAATCAAAATGGAGTAACCTTTACAAAAAGGGTAATTGAAGACCTCGGCTATCCAGCTTATGTATTATGTCTACTTGACCCCAAGGCAAAAGTATTCGCAATTCGTGCTTGTAAAAGTAATGAGCCCAAAGCCTTTAAATTTTCCAAAGCCAAGAGCGAACAGAAAGGTGTCGTTACAATCGGCAATAAGAATTTGTTGGATCCTTTGCGAAAAGTTATTGGTGAGGGATGGATTCCTGGAAAAAGATTCCGGGTACGTGGTTTTTGGGTTGCCGATGCAAAAACAATGTGTTTCGATTTGAACGAAGGAGTTCAAGAGGATTTCCGCTCCACTGCACAAGAAACCAGTGGAGAGTAAGTTAGCGGCATATTGTCATTGGGATTATGCGCAAAGAATGTAACAGCAGTGCTCTATCCTGCTTCTAACAAATTTCTAACGGAACGATGAAAAACGAGCGTTCAACAGCCCCAATGACTTTCGTAATTCCCTTCTATCCAAAGCCAGAAACCCACTGTGCCACAAATGATAACCCTTAAAGGGACATAATGTGAACCGAGGGTTATCAAGCCGGTACGGGAACAATCATCAGAGGGAGGAAAACATTCGTTTTCCTCCCTCTGATGATTGTTTGATTTACCTATCCAATGTTGTACTGGAACTGTTAAAATATTGTAAAAAGTTTCGGAAAGTTGCATAATAGAATGGGGAAAGCCAAGATTTACTATTTGTTGTTGATTTGTTCGCATCCATAGCGAGCCACATCCGACCCAGGTTTGTGGCCCCGTTTTCCACTCTGATTTGTTGGACTTTTTTCCAAAAATCGAATATTTTAGAAATCCAAATTCTGCAACTTTTTTCGTATAAAAAGTGCCGATTTGGGCTCGTAGCTCAGCTGGGAGAGCGCTGCGTTCGCATCGCAGAGGTCGAGGGTTCGATCCCCTTCGAGTCCACCATAACGCGCAAAAACGAACCTTGTATATTGTTAGAAACGTATTTGCGGTAGAAGCAAAGATAGAGCCAAGGTCGTGAGACCTCGGCTCTATCTTTGCTTATCAGGCCATATCACGATACAGGAAAGTAACAATCTGGCTGCGGGTACAAGTGTCATTTGGGCTGAAAGTTGTGGAACTTGTTCCCACGGTAACACCCTTATCCACGGCCCATTGCACCGCATCAGTGTAATACGCACCGCCAGCTACGTCAGTAAATGTATTGCTGCCGCTGACTGTAGGTGATTGCTCATAACTGTACAGGAAAGTTACTGCCTGCGCACGGGTACAGGTTGCGTCGGGGCTAAAGGTATTTCCACCAGTTCCAACTGTGATTCCCTGCGCCACCGCCCACTGAACCGCACTGTAATAAAAACTGTCGGGAGCCACGCCATCAAATGTACTGGTCTCATCTACAATCGGTGAGCCAGCGGCCCGCCACAGGAAAGTCACAATTTGCGCACGCGTACAAGGACTGTTGGGACTAAATGTGTCGTCGCCGGTACCTACGGTTATGCCTTTTTCTACAGCCCAAGCCACAGCGTCAGCATAATAGGCATTCGGAGCCACATCTGTAAAGCCGGCGACAGGGGTGCTTGTAGTCTTGACAAATGCCGCATCAACGTTTACTTTTGAGCTGGGCATGACAAATGTAAACTTTCCGCCGCCCTGGTCTGTCACCTTGATTGTGTTCCCCTTAGAATCGGTAACGGTCAACCTGTCCAGTTCATAGCCATCCTCTGGTGCGACCGTGATAGTTACAGTACTACCTTTCTTCGCTTTGCTGGGGTTGACATTAACTGCGCCGTTGGGGGTGCGGGACGGAGCACTGACAGTATAGCTGGTGCTTCCGCTGGAAGAACTGCTCCCGCCGGAGGAACTTCCGCCGCTATGAGACCCTCCGGAAGAGTTTCCGCCGCCTTGGTTCCCACCAGAGTTGGTGCCAAGAGAGGTCAGTGTGTAGTTCTGGGCTGCGCGGCGCAAGGTGCCATTTTCCCCACCAATACGGAACTCAGCGTCGATGGTATGGGTGCCGTTACCCTTGCTTTTCAGCACATTGGTGTTGAGAGTAATCCGGGTGCTGCCCGGCTCGCTGGTGTAGTCAGTTCCTGCTCTCAGCTCCTGCTTGTCCAGAAATACTCTACTGACAAAGGTGCCATAGTCGCCCTTGCTGTACAGCACCTGCGTGGGGTTGGACCAACTGTTGTCTCCTGCAGTAGCGCTGCCAAAAATATTGGCAGTGTCGCTCTCGTTGGGGATAGCGGTCACAATGGTATACAGATCATCTTCAAAAAGAGTTCCGTCATAATCCCACACGTTCCGGTCCGTATTGTCGGTAATGTTAATGGTAAACTCCTGGCTGTCGGTCTGGGTGTAGGTCTTCCCGCCCACTGTCTCTGTGTAAGTAGCGGTAAGGGTAAACATGTAGGTTCCGACCTTGGAGGGCACGCCATACAGCTCGCCGTTGGGCTTGAGCTCCACACCGTCGGGCAGTTTCCCATCTGTAACATGGAAGCTCACTGCATCAGCGGTTCCGGCGCTGTTGGTCTGAATCACGCTGGAGTAGGAGACATACTTGACGCCATCTACGGCCTTGGTGGTCACGATCTTGAAGTCGCCGGCAATACCTGTCAGCAGAATCCTGACCTTCTGTGTCCCGGCGCTGATGGTCAGCAGGCCGCTGACCCTGCCGGAAATAATCTCGCCATTGTCATCCCGCTTGGGCTGGAGGCGAATTTTGCCCACGTTGGGCAACTCACCATAGCTGGTTTGCTTTTCCGTGGTGGTAAACCCGGCCAGAGATTTGGTGGTCCCAATGGTCCAGTAGTCATCCAGAACCACGCCCTTGGCCTCACCGGTTCCGTCAAGGCCGGTGAGGGTGACAGACAAATTGTCCAAAGCACTTGCACCCAGGTTGGCAAAGAAAATATCGTGGTGGAACCCATACTCCTCGGTCAGATGGATCACCCGGGCGGAAATCTTTTGTCCTTCGCTCTGCGGATCATCCTGATAGGCGGCAGAGTAGTTGGTCCCGTTGACATAGAGGGTGGGGTTCGCCTGCTGGGTAAGGAAAGTCACCACATAGTTTTTTAAATCTGTGCCGCTCTCCGCCTTGGCGGAGTACAGAATAGGTACGCCGGATTGGAACGTCACTTCTGAAACTCCACTGGTCTGGTCCTGCGTCGATGGAGAATTTTCGGGATTGTAGGGGATACCGTTGGAAGCGGCAATTACCTTGTTGCCCAGAGTGAAGAAGGGGACAATCTTACTCTCTGTAACCGGGCCATAGGTGTTGTTATTTTTATCCAGCAGAAAAACAGTCTGATAGCCGTCGTAGTAATAGCTATCGTCTCCGTAGGGCATGACGTAATAGGACATGGAGGATCCGTTGTGCCCTGACCCATAGGCTGCACGCTCCATGTGGAAATAAGTATCCTTGGACAGAGGGGTGGGAGCAGGAGGCAGTTCGCCCGGAGAAGTTTCAAACTTCACGCCTACATAGCTGATCCTGTCGTTCTTATCCACCACAGTAAAGATAATCCCGCTGGTATGCTGACTGGGTACAACCGCATAGCCGCCGTCCTTGTAACCACTGTAATACCCACTGGTATTGGAATTTTTTGTAGAATCTTCAAACAGGTACTCCTTGATATCAGTCTCGTTTGTAATCTCCGCCTGACTTAGCTTACCCACATAGGCGGCCTTAACTTTTTCAATCTCATTGTAATTGTATGTTTCCTCCGATGGATCATAAACATCCAGCCGCAGATAGTAGGTTCCGCTAAGTTCTTTGCCTACTGGCAGTTGGAATATCTCGTATTGAAGATCGGCTCCCTGGTCATACTCCCATGAGGTAGAACATCTGACATAATTGAAATTGCTGTTCACCTTCTCATACAGGTTGTTGACGTTAATATCAATATTTCCCGCATACATATACACGCCGAAAGGAATGATTAGTGTGGTCCCAGTATTTTTCAGCACCAGAGTGAACTCCGGCCTATTTGGGTAACTGCTGTAGTTGGCCTGAAAACCAGCAGGAGAGTTTACGCCGTTCGACCAGACTGTATCAGTCAAGTCTTTGATGATATCTGTAGGCAATTCGGACTCTGTCTCATAGTAGCCCTGATAGACATTCACATCAGTCCAATTCCTAGTTTTCCACGTACTGCTGAAACCGAATGTTAGCTTACACAACCCATCTTGGGGAAACTTTTCAGGGTCTACAGTAAGCTGGTAGTGGCTTTTATCGTCACGATTCACCTGATAGTACCTATCGTAGATCGCAATTGATTCGCCATTTTGGGTCGTAGCGGTAAAATCCAGCATATCCTCCAGCCCCCGGCTGGTAGATACCCGCACGATATAACGAATATTATCGGGATTCAACTGGTCGGTCGTTCCCACAATCAGCTCCAGCTGGCAGCCCCCGTACCTGCTGGATAAATCCAAGGTTTCAGAATTGCTGAGAATTGTGAAGTCGTCATTGTCCTGGACGTAATCCCCGTCATCCTTAGTGTAATACATCTTTGTCCATACGACATACCTGGAGACATCCGTTTCCGCCGCCTCCGAGCCGCCCGATGTCAGGCCGCCAATTACAGTGTTCAGCGTTACAGCCTTCAGTTCCTCCGGAAAGTAACCGGTAAGGTCCAGTTTAAAGTGCTTTTCAGTCAAAGGCAAAAGGCTGAACAGGGTGCTCTCGTCCTCGGGAACGGCTGCCACATAGTCCTCGCCAATGCGGACGCCAATCTCCTGGAGTTCAGGTACGGCCTCAGCCTCTCCCTCCGCTGCCAGTACGCCCGCCGGCAGCAGCCCAGCTACCATCACCGTTGCCAGGATGGCTGCCAGAAGCTTTTTCATACGTTTCATGTGCTCTCCTCCTTATATTGCTCCGCGAGAGCGATCAGCTCCCGCGTGGAATAAATGCGGCTTTGCCGCAGATTTCCCGATGAATAATCAAACACCAGCGTCCCGTCCACAATATCGCACAGCTTGGGCAGGCGGGCCAGCACCCTGCACTCCTCGTCCATGAGCAGACCATAACGATCCCCCTGAGTGGAGACATACTCACAGATTACGCCCTCCTCCACCTGGGTCACATAGGTGAGGTAGGAATCCTCCTCCAATGTGGATACCAGCTTGCCGCTTTCACGGTCGTAGGCCACCGGGGTGCCGTGGAGAGGGGATTCGATGCGCAGATGGTCGGTGAAGAACTCTTCAAATACTGAACCATCCGGGACCTCCCCTTGCCGCTCCCACAGCAAGGCCCCGTCTTTGGCGGACCAGGCCCTGCGCAGGCCGTCGTTGTAAATGACCTCCAGATAAGAGGCACCGTCTGCCTCCCGGCGGTACTGCTGGTCATAGATTTGGCCGGGGTCGGGCATGGCCTCCTCAGTCAGCAAGGCTCCGGCCCGGCTGTACAAACGGAAGCCGTCCACGGAAAAGAGCATGGCTGTACTGCCATCGGCACTCAGCCTGGCCTCGTCGTGAAAGTAGGACGGATCGTAGGAGAACAACTCTGCTTCCGGATGGATCTCCCGCCGCAGCAGCCGCAACACAGGACTGTTTCGGCTCCCGATGACCGCATACTGCCCGGAGATACACAGGTAATCACAGCTCTCACCGGTTTCCAGCTGCTCTATCAGCTGGGCCAGCGCGTCAAAAATCGCTGCCGTCCCCTCAGCATCAGAAGTAATGGTATAGCCATCCCGGTTCCGGAACAGGGTAATATCTTTCTCCGGGTAGGCCAGCTCGGTCTGTTCTCCCGTCTCTGGGTCAATCCGCACCAGCAGATTGTCGTTGGAAATACAAATCCCGGTCTCGTCCACTTGGAGGTGGAAAGGAGTTTGGGCGGAAAATCCTCCTGTCTGGGCCAGCTTGTCCATGTCCACCACGGCAAAAGCGGATTGGCTCCCATCCCAAGAGGAGAACGCAAAATAGGGCCCCAAAAAGCCCCCCTCAAAATGGCTGGCCCCGGAGGGCTCCAGCAGTTCTACCGCCTCGCCGCTTTCCGTGTCAAACACGGCCAATGTTCCGTCGTCGAAGCTGACAGCCAGCCGCCTGCCTATCCGATCCAGGGTCAGGAGGGCGTCCTCCGGGTCGGCGAAGCGGTCGTTGGCGGCTACCTTTTGGCACCGGCCCTGGAAAGAGATTGTTTTCACCAGGGTGCCAGTGGCTGTGTCATAGATATTCGCCTGCTCCTCAGTTTTATAGACGGCCGCTACCCGGCTTCCATCTGCGGACAGCGCCAATCCAGTGGCTGCATTCCCTGTCCATAGGCTTCGTCCACCGCTCAGGTCCCAGGCTGTGACGGCTTCCTCCCCGGCAAAGATCAGCCGGTTCTCGTCCAGGAACACCACATCGGACAGGGCAGAGGGCTCTAGGGGCAGAGAGGCCAGTTCCTCTCCCATCTCCAGGTCAAAGACGGCCGCCTGGAACGCATACACCGCCGCCAGCCGCGTCCCACCGGGGGACATGACCACCTTCAGCGGTTCGGAGGGCAGTTCTAGCGTCTGGGCCGCCCTGTAGCTGTCCGCCAAGTCATAGACCCCCAGCGCATCCGTCAATGCCCTTTGTGCTTGAGCATTGTAAGGCGAATCAGTTTTCAGTGCCTCCTCAGCCCGTCGGACCGCTGTAGGCTTATCACCGCGCCGGTATGCGTTTTCTGAATCGGTCACCGCCGCCAAAGTCTGCTCCATTTGTTCCGCCGCAAGCCTTCCCTGCTCCTGAATCCGCTCTTTCTGCTGCAAGCCCGCAAAAGTTGACAGTCCCCCTACCAGAAACATGACCACCAGGATCGAGGCCGCCAGGACAGCCCTTTGGTGATGGCGTTTCATGCGGGGGTCGTTCTCATAGAGGTGCTCAAAATCATAGAGCATCTCCGCCGCAGTCTGATAACGCTCTTCCGGAGCGGGCACCATCGCCTTTTGTATGATTGCCGCAACGGCGGGGCTGACTCCGTCTTCGGACGTGATGGACCGGACCGCCTTGGCGTCCTGCTCAGGGCGGCGTCCGGTCAGCAGATGGTAGAGCGACGCGCCTAGGCTGTAAATATCGGAACGGACATCCAGGTAAACGGTTCGATTTCCGATCTTACTCCCGCTGGAGGAATCCAACTCAGTCGCTCCTGGGTCGAGGTAGGTCGCTGCGTCCTCCGACATCCCCTGGGTAGCGCTCACAGCGGAGTAATCTACTCCATAATGCTCTGGTGAGGCGTAGCCCCGGCTGAACCCTACCTGGACAGCCCCCTCCTCTCCCAGCGCCAGGGCGATGTTGAAGTCGATCAGCCGGATATCTCCCTGGGGAGTTAGCATAATATTGGCAGGCTTGATGTCACCGTGCAAAATCCCGTGCGGAGGGCGGCTGTGGAGGTAGCACAGCGCCTCCAAAAGCTGACAAGCCCAGCCAATCACCTGCGCCTGCGGGAAACGCTGTCCGCGTTTCAAGGGCTTGTCCAGGCTTTCGCCCTCAATGAAATCCATGACGGTATAGACCACGCCGTCCTGTTCTACAAAGTCATAGACCTGGGGAATGTATGTATGACTTAGGTCTTTCAGGGCGTCCACTTCTCTGCGAAGCACCTCCGGTTTGGCGGAAATCGTCCGCTTGTCCGCTTTTAGAACCACAAGCTTTTCCAGCCGCAAGTGTCTTCCCAAATAGACGATTCCGCCCCCGCCAGAGCCAATTTTCTCTATAATTTCATAGGTAGACGCAATAATATTTGCCATATCAGGTTCTCACCTTCTTAGCGACGTTTTTCCCAAATTCCGCCTCCAGGCGTACGGTCAGGCGCTTTTTAGAGATGTGCAAAAGAATCAGAACTGCGATCCCCAGCACTGCGGCAGCCGCCATCAGCGCAACCCCGCTGTACAGCAAAATCGTGCTCCACAGTTCCGGAGACATTCCATCCAGCCACAGCATACTCATTCCTCCCAAATGTAATTTGCTCCGGCCGTTCCGAAGGACACCCGGTCCCCTGGATTCAGAGGGCGGGGCACATCCTTTACCAGCCGTTCGCCGTTCAAAAATGTCCCCGCACTGGAGCCGATATCCGACAGCCGGTAGCTGCCATCTGTCATCCGGGCAATCTCCGCATGGCGGCGGCTGACGGTCTTCGTCCCCTTTTCAAACTCAAAATCTGACTGTTGGTGTCCGACAGACACGTCAAAGCGTCCAATGGTAAAGGTACCGCCAGGCATCAGTTTAACCGGGATCATCCCCGGTAGGGCGGCGGCTCCGGTCAACCGAAGACAAGCCCCCTGAACGTCCATGTCAAGCTGGGTCGCATCGTCTTCCAGTTCCATCGGGAAATAAACCGGTGCGGATTGCGATCCGGGGGCAGGGGTAGGCGGCAGTTCTGCTCCCGCTCCCAGGACGATTTCATCCTGCTTGTCCTCTTTTTTTCCAAATATGCCACCCTTTTTGGCCGGTTTTTTCTTTTCTTTCTTGCCCCGACCACCAAACAAGCCCCGCCCCTTTTCTTTATCTCGTTTTTGTGTCCTACCGTCCAGATTGATTACAATATCGTCTACTCCTCTGACCGGCGGAAGGGCATCGCTTTGGTGAGGCTCCGCCGTCTCTTTTTGAGGTGGTGAAACGTTCACATTCGGTAACGGGACCTCTCTGGGCGGCGGACTCACCACCGTCTCCTTCCTCACAACGGACCGGTGCAGCATTTGTAAAAATTCCTTGGGCTGAAAATCCTGCATAAGCGCCCTGAGCGCCTGATTTTCCAGTGCCTGATCCGTCACGGTGACCTGGTGAGAGAGCTCTACTGCCATGTCCCGCAGGGCTTCCGGCTCCATGCAGCTCTCCCGCGACGGAGCATACAAATAGCTGACCACCCCGCTGTTCTTATCGATATAAAGGTATTGTGCATCCAGCACAAAGGATGACGGCTTGCAAAACCAGTCTCCGCAATCCAGAAGCGGCGTCAGGATATGCTCCCAGAATTTCACATATTCTTCCGGAGAGCGGCTGCCTAAAAAGTAGCGCAATTTACTGCGGCTCTCCGGCTGATAGACACACTCAATTTGACCGTCCACGTTTCTGATGTGAAATGGGACTAGGAACTCCGGCAGTTCCTTTTGAAGCGTATAAAGCGCTTTTCGATCCAGCTGTTCCTCCGGAAATCGAATTGCCAGCGCCGCGCCGGACAGGTCGCTCCGGTCTTCAATATGGTATGTCATAGTAGTCCACCTGCTCCTTCCTCATACTCCGTCAAGGTCAAAAAGCGCCAGCCGTCCGCAGTTTTGACCGGCGCACTCCCTTTGTAAAAGCTCTTGGCTTCCAGAAACTTCGGTGAGATGACCAGCTTGCCGTGAAGATCAATGTATCCCCAGCCGTCTTCCGTCTCCACTGCTGCCAGGTGCCCGCTGAAGGACAATGCGTTTTGAAACTGGAAGTCGATCTGCACCGTGCCCTCCGTGTCGATAAAGCCCCACTTACCATTCTGCTTCACCGCAGCCCAGCCGCCGTTAAATGGTTGCGCGTCCTCATAGATTCCTCCCGTCTGTTCCCCCTTCACCAACAGCAGGACCTGGTTTCCACTCCGGACAAAGACCGCCTCCTGGTCAAAGCTACGGCCCAGCTCGTCTTGGATGATCCCGTCGTACTGCGGTGCGAGGGTCCATTCCGTGCCGTCCGGGCTGAGTAGCCCCCACTTGCCGTCCAGCTTCGTGGCGGCACAGCCGTTGGAATACATTCCAATTTCCTCTAACGGCATACTGCCGGTGTGGAGCTCCCCGCCGGCCACCAGCCACCCCTCCGGCGTGTGCAGAGCCAGACGGTTTTCGCCAAAGTTCGTAAATTCCGACGCACTGCCATGGAACAGGGCGACCCTGTTGTTGTCGGCGTCCACTGCGGAAATTACGCCGTCCTTTTGAACGATTGCCCGGTCTCCAGAGTAGGTGCTGATCCAATCATATTCGCAGGGAATGACCAAGCTTCCCCGCCGGTCTGCCAGACCCCAATACCCTTCCTGCTTCACCTGGGCCGAACCGTTATAAATGGCGGTGACCTCCTGATAAAAATCCCGGCCCAGCTCATAGACATAGCGGTTGGCCTCATACAGCTCCGTCAGATCCGGACTGCCCGTCAGCTCCGCGCCGGTCCTGAGAATGGTAATCGCTACGCCGGTCTGCCCCTTTGCCAGGTAATACTCAGCCGCCTCCTGAAATATTTGAGGGGCAGCGTCCTTCCGATTCATCTGCTTCTCCAGAAGGCCGGTGTATTTCTGCGGATACCCGCTCTTTTCAATCAGGTGCAGATAGACGTTTTTCAGGGCCTCCTCCGCCTCCAGTGTATGGGCATCCTCGTAAGCTGCAGCCTCCTCCAGCAGCGGAACGGCCCGGATGTAGATCTCGTCCTCCACATAGGCCGCTGCCTGAGCCATCAACTCCTCCTGCCGCTGGGCGTCGGTCTTGGCGGTAACAGCCGCCAGCCAGGACAGGCCAAGCAGCATAATGCAGCCAATTGCCAGCAATATCCGTTTTCCGCGTTTCACTCGGACTTCCCCCTATCTTGTCAATACGGTTAGTACAACGCCTATGTACAAAAACGGGACCAGCGGAATGGCGTCTTTGGGCCCCACTTTTTTCAAAAGGATCAAAATTCCGCCAGCCGCAGCCGCCAGCAGAGTGCCGTACAGCATGGTGGGTACCACGCCGTCCAGACCCAAATACAGCCCAAACACGGTCATCAGCTTGACATCCCCGCCGCCAAGTCCTTTGTGACTCACAAAGTATACCGTCAGAAACACCACGCCGGCAAACAACGCCCCAACCGCTCCGGAGAACAGCAATGACAGCCCTGTCTCCGGATGGATAAACAGTTGAGGAACCAGAATCATGCACCAGGCTTCCAGCATAGCCAGTACCAAACGGTTCGGTACCGTCTGTTCCCGAAAATCTTTCACCGCCGCAGCATACCCCAGAATCAGGAGCACCTCTCTCAAAAGGAGTACCGCCGGACTGACCAGGCTCCCACGCAGAAGCAGGTACAGCACCGTCACCACAGGCAGTCCCGCATAGGGCCGCAGCTTGTTCCATGTACTACGTTGTTCCACCTTGGTACCCCTCTCCACAGCCGTTCAGCCATGCCTTGGTGGTCACCATCTGGGTCACATGCAGCTTGCCGCCAAATTCGTCGGGCAGCGGCAGCGCACCGAAGGCGTAATCAATATCGTACTGGACCACCAGACACAGATTTTCGTTTTTGTCAATCAAAAGGCTGTCGTTCTTGCTGCCGGAAGTAAATCGTTTTGTCACACTATTATAGCCTATGGTGTCCATGGTATAGAACTTCAGACCGCTCAGGCCGTCCACCACGTGGTAGTCCTCCAGAAACTTTTCTCCTGAACCGGCTTTCCCCCGTAAGTACCAGCCCATCAGAGGCCTGACACACTCCCCCAGAGCAAAGCTGCTGCCCTTGCTGAGTCCAAAGTTCAGCAGATTCTGGAGCACTCCCTTGGGATCATCTACAATCCGCTCCGCGATTCTATACGACTGGTTGTAGATGTCGTTGGCGGCATTGGTAAAGCCATCTGCGTCCCAGTCCTCCAAGGCACTGATCAGCTTATTCAGGTTGGTCACCATCTCATCCGAACTCTGTGCCACCTTGTCTGCCCGATTGGAGCTGGCAACGATGTGTTCCGCCACGCCGGTGGCTTCCAGAGCGTAGGTATACATGGAAAGAGCCTGGGCTGACTGCGTCAGGGCGTAGTGGACGCGGCTTTGGACCACCACAATGTTAATCAGGCTCAGAATGGATATGTTCAGGAACACAAACAGCAAAAACGCTCCGATGGTTTCCACCACGATGTAGCCCCGCTGATCCTTTCCCATCTCAATACCCCCTGTAGTCCGTAGCTGAGACAGACAATGTTTTCGGAGGAATGATCCCGTTTACACCCTCCTGAGCCATCGGCATGGACAAAAACAGCATTTTCATCTCCGCCGTCGTCGTCAAGGAAAAACCGGTAATGGCTTTTGTGAGATCAAAGCGCTCCGCTTCTGACATTTTTTCTTCATTGGCATTTATTTTGTACTTGTAATTGGTTACATTCAGTTCAATCAGGTTGGCTGTCCGGACGGCAAGCGTATCCCCGTCCACCAGCAGAAGGAACAGGCGGAGGTAGTCCGTGTAGGTCAAGGTCAGTGCGCCGTCATCTCCCTCCGGCTCATCACTTCCGTAACCAGACACTTCGTCTAAAACAATTTCACCAATATCTCCTGTAATGGAGTCTGCTAACCCACGGATACTGAATTTCCAAGTGTCATTATTCTTAAACAAGGCCACCCGTTCACCCTGCCTTAGCCGTTCCACGTCCATGGCTGACTCTCCGATTGCAAAGCCCATTCTGGTCAGCTCGCTGACCAGAATGGCAAAGGGACCCGTTCCAGCTAGGGCCGAACGAATCGTGCCGACTGTCTCCCGAACACTCTTAACCGTAAAGGACGCTACATAATTAAAAATGAATCGGACCAGCAAAATCATGCCTGCCACGGAGCGGAGATTTACGTGGGCATCCGCTAGATTTCCATTATAGAGGTATTCTAGTTCCGAATGGTAGTAGTAGTTGACATCTGGGCCCATCGGGATTCCGGCCATAGATTTCCGGGGTGCCTCACCGTTTTTCAGCCGGGGGGTAGAGTAATCAGAAAACATCTCTGTATCGTAAACCATTAGGAGCGCGTGGTTTCCCAGTTCCCCGGCTGCATTGGTCAGCTTGGAGAGGAAATCACCGTCTAAGGAATCCTTCAGCTTATTTTTTCCCTCGTCCTCCTTGCCCCAGTCTCCTTCTGTACCGAAGTCAGTGCCGCTCTCCTCGGTAGACGCATCTTCTCCACCAGTAAGATACTCGGCTCCTTCCGGAGTAAACTCCAGCTTGCTCTTGAACAGCTCCTGCGCTTTCTCAAAAATCTTTGTCACGTTGGATTTTGCCCTGCTTTTTGCCTGATCTTTCCCCTTGTCTCCGCACATGGGTTCCAGGATATTGTCATAAAACTCCCGATTTTTAGTAGAATCAAATTTTTTATGACTAAATTGTTTAAAGCCACTTACATAATTTCCTGGGCTTCCTTCGCTCCTAGCGGGCATATAGACGGCCAGCGTCCCATTTGCAATTGCGGTGACGGTATCGTTGGAGCCGTCTATGGGAATGCTGCCCAACCCGAGCCCCTGGATCGTCCGCCAAGTGTAGGGCGTTGTGGCTCGGATCACCCCGGCGTTGTCCATTATGGAAATGGTCTCCCGAATCTGCTCGCTGTCCCAGTCGTACATCGCCTGAGCCATAGGCGTAAGATCGTAAAGTAACAGTTCTTTGTACCGGTCAATCATCGTCCTGCCAGACTCATCCTGTTCAACGATCATACCCTCTCTCAACTCATCTGTGCATTTCCCCGCATTCAGGTCATTTTCCAGCTTCACAATTTTTTCTTTCAGAGCCGCTTTTTTCTTATCCGCATCCTCACACAAGTCAATCAAAGTAGCAAGGTCATTTCCTAAGCCGTCAACATAGTTTTCCAGGTTCTCAGAATACTCCCGCACATAACTGTCAATTCCCCGCACAGCGTGGGAGGAGGTCACCTCTCCCTCGGTGTTGTAGGCATGGATGCTGCCGCCGTTGACATAGGAGTGGACGTCTCCCACTCTTCCGTCATATTCCTTTTTGTACTGCGCCGCCTGATCTCGGCAAATTTGTGCATAAGCGTAATCCTCATCCAACTCGGCCTGGGCCGCCTCCTCAAGTCTTTGTTTATAGAGACTCCGCAGTTGATTCATGCGCTGAAACTCTCCATGTATGGCCGAAAGAATTGTATTTATGTTGTCGATGACATTCCGCTGATACTGTTCACAAGGTTTGATGTCCTGAATACACTTGTACACCTTTCGGTAGGCTTTATCCACATCCTCTACCTTGTCATCCACTTCCAGCTTTTCCTTGATGATCTTCGCATCTTCCTGGACCTTTTCAAAGGTATCCAGCTTGTCCAGGACCTCCTCCACCACAATCACCGGAGCGCGCAGCTTTGCGTACTCCTCAATTTGTCGGCGCAGTACATCCGCATTGCCTAAATTCTGCCCTGCCTTGGGGACAATTCCGGTAGTCTCCAGATCCGAACCGTAAAATAGCTGAAAGGTCCCCAGGTCCCGGTTGAACCAGTCCTCCCCCAGCACGGCGGTCTGCAAATAGCTGTCCACCATGGTTGCAAACTCATGGTCGCTCTGCATAATGCCGAACAGCCCGTATAAGTCCTGGAGCAGCGCGTCATATTGGGCCAGCGCAGAGTTGGCCGCAAGCAGATTCGCATCCTGAAGAGTGCTCTTTGCGGCGTACAGCCGGGCCAGATCAACTCCGGTTCCACTCACTAGAATCGCCGGGATCAGCAGGAGGGTCACCATCACCGTTACCGCACCCTTACAGCAAGCAATCAGTTTCCTCATGGCTTGTCCTCCTATATCCCCAAAAAGTCTGCTGCTTTATCCATATAACTATTAAAGTCTTTAAGAAACTGGAATTTCCCCGGATATCGTTCTTCCAAATAGCCTATAAAATCCGCAACAAGGTCAATATTCCGAACAAATTCATCCCCATTCTGCATCACGGCGGTGGAGGTTACCGTAATGGGTATTTCTTTGGGAAATTTCACAAAGGACAGGTCCACCGGCATGGGAATGGTCCGGGTGGCCGTAACCGAGATTTCCTTATAAATCACAAAGCTGTTCACCCTGCACTCTACTGTCAGGTTTCCCTTGCACCAGGCGATACTCTGGTCATCCAGCTTTTTGACAATGGTTTCCCCCTTACTCTGCACATTTCCGCCGAATACAGCCTGGAACAGAGCCACATACACATTGGGCAGTTGAAAGCGGCCGCCGTACCATTTGTACTCCATATTATTTTCATCGAAATAAATCCAGGTGTCGCTGCTCTCCGTGGCCATGGCCGTGGCGGCATATTGGGTCGCCCGTTGAAGTACTGCCCGGTTGGGCAGATATACTGCTAGGAGCATCAGCCCGGCGAAAATCATCATCATAATCGGAAAGAGGATGGTGGCTTCCACTACGGCGTAGCCTCTTGTGTCGCGCAAAAGGTAAGTCCAACGTTTCAACTGAACCACTCCTCTGTTTGTTTTTAGCGCGCCGCCCGCCCTCATACGAAAACGGGCGGCGTATCGGTACCTATCACATAAGCCATCAGTTAATTTCATTAGCTTTATTTGTGATATTGCCCCACATGGTACCCAGCCAGCCTTTCAGCTGTCCCCACAGTAGGATTACGGCCAGGACCGCCACAAGAATCAGCAGTACTGCGACAACAATACCGGAAAGGCCCCGCTCGTCATCCTTCAGCGACCGCAGGTCCTCCTTCAGCGTCATTCCCAGCATGAGCATCTGAGCATAGAGCGCAACTGAGAGCCGGTTAAGCTTTCCCATCATCATGCAAACCTCCTTCCTCACAGATTTCCTATGTACATCGTCGGTTTTCCGACGTTTGTACCACAATGATTTGCCCTTACAAGGCAGAAAAATTAGTGGCAATCGGCACCATAATCATCACCAGTATGGCGATAAACAGCAGCATGGTCGGAATCATCAGTTTGGAATTTGCCGCCTCCGAGGCACGTTTGGCGGTATGGCGGCGCTCCTGCCAGGCTTCATGGGCCATGCTTTTCAGCAGAGAGCCGATTTCGGCGTTGCCCTTGGACTGGCTTTGAATGATGGCGGAGGCCAGCTTGGTCGTCTCTTTCGTATTGCACCGGTTGATGAAGTTCGTATAGGCTGTGATTGGGTCCACCAGATTGCACAGTTCATCGGCGGTCTTCCGCATCTCCAGATATAATTCTTCATCCCGGCTTTCCGCCGTCTCTCGCCAGGCCCGGTCCAGAATCATCCCGGAGGTCACCAGCAGGGCCAGCTTGGAGAGAATATTGGGAAACTGTCGGACAATGGCAGCCCGGCGTTTGTTCAGCCGGTCACTGACTTCGTCATACAGCGCATAGGTCAGCACCAGTACCAGCAGAGAGCCGATCCCGATGACGGCCAAACCGCCGGTCCGGTTTCCCGTGCCATAAGCAAGGATCCCTGCCGCAAGCGATACCGCGATTCCTATAATCGGGTAGGACAGAATCCTCGCCATGATCTGCCGGGCTTTATTCGCGCCATATTTTTTTCCATACAGCTCCGTGCAATTGTATAAAAGTTTCTTGTGGAACGCCCCGTATCCAATGGACGGGACAAGCCGCTGAAGTGCATAACCGGGCATTTCAAACAGGCTCACGCTCCGCAAATCACCGCTTTGGAGGGCCTGAGACTGCTTTTGCAGCTTCGCAATCTTTTTTTCGGAGTCTCCTCCGAGAAAGAGTCCCATGATCCTGGCTACAATACCGTGGTATTGCTCTAATTTCCCGGCCCTGGCTGCATCCTTCATCAGGAGGCGGTCCTCCTCCAGCCGGTTGTCCAGGACCCGGTTATAGGCAGCCGTGGTCCAGTCCTCACGGGAAACCTGACCCAGCAGAAACAGCCAGGCCACCAGCAATACCGTGGCGGCAGCCGGCGCAATGATCAGCATGGCGCTCCCTCCTCAAATTTCCACATTGCTGAATTTCCTTGCCATAATAAAGCTGATGATGAAAACAATCAGCCCGCCGGTGGCTACCAGCCGTCCCAGTGGCTCGGTATAAATCGCGTCCATGAATCCGGCTCCCGCATAGCCGATCACACCCATAATGACCAGAGGCATAAACAGCATGATATTCACCTCAGATTTGGCGGCGGTCATCAGCGTGTCGATCTCCATCTCAATTTCCATCTTGTCCGCGATGATTTGCTGCGTCTCTCTGACAATCTCGTCCGCTCGGCTGGATTTGCCCTCAATGGTGGCGTAGACGGAGGCAAAGCTCTCCGCGTCCTCCAGGCCGCTGCGCTCCGCAAAATCTGCAAAGGCCTGGGACAGCGGCACCGCATTGCGGAATCGGCTGATCATCACGCCCAGCTCCGCGATAATGTCGCTGTCCTCCCCATAGATCAGGAGTAGGTCCTCCCGAGCGCTTTCCAGGGCCTTCAGCACCGGATTACCCGCCCGCATGGATACCGACATGGCCTCCAGCATATCAAAAAACTGAACGCGCAGCCGCTTAATCCGCTTACGGATGGCCGCTTGCTCCGACACAAAAATATTAACCGCGCCCACGGCAGCCCCGCCTAGAATCGAAAACAGAAGAATCTTGTAAAAAATGAACAGTACAGCAAAGCCAATAGCAAATCCGGTTATAAAGGCAAAGATATGATCCAAAATATTGCACGGGTTGGCCGTATAATCAGGTACAGCCAACCGTTTGGACTCCACGACGGATCGAGGAGGCTGGTCGTCGGGAGCCTCCCGTACCGCTGCAAACAGATTTTCTTTCATAAGTACCCGCTCCTATATTTCCCGGTAAATTCCGGCGTTTTCCAGCTTGTATATATTTTTCATGGGATTGCCGGTCCGGGTCAGCTGCCCCACAACCTTCTCCTTGGTGCTCTGGGGCAGCTCCTGAAATTGGTAAAGTACATTGAGCTTATAGTCCCGCGTCGCCTGGTCATAGCCCAGAATTTCCACAATTTCCATGGTTTTGCGGCTCTTGTCCCGTAGGCGAGAAAGGTGAATTACGATGTCCACCGCTGAACCGATCTGCTGGCAGATGGCCTCCAGCGGCAGACTTGCCGCTCCCTGCAGCACCATGGTTTCCAGACGGCTCAGCATATCCCGTGTAGAATTGGCGTGGCCGGTGGAGAGAGAGCCGTCATGGCCGGTGTTCATGGCCTGGAGCATATCCAGCGCCTCCGAGCCGCGGACCTCGCCCACTACGATACGATCCGGACGCATACGCAGGGCGGACTTGATCAGGTCCTTAATCGTAATTGCTCCAGACCCGTCAGGGCCGGCGTTCCGGGTTTCCAGGCGGACCAGGTTATCCACATTCCTGATCTGCAACTCGGCGGAGTCCTCAATGGTAATAATGCGCTCATCCCGGGGAATAAAGTTGGACAGGGCATTGAGAAATGTAGTTTTCCCGCTGCCAGTACCGCCGCTGACGAAAATGTTGTAGCGGGAGCGTACCAACAGCTCCAGGATTTCCGCCACCTCCGGCGTGATGGAGCCATAACGGATCAGCTTTTGAACCGTCATTGCCTCCTTGGGAAAGCGGCGAATGGTAACGATAGGGCCGTTGAGGGCCACCGGAGGCATAACAACGTTCACACGGGAGCCATCCTCCAAATGCGTGTCTACGATGGGTTCGCTCTCATTGACCGCCCGTCCGGACTGGGATACAAACTTGGTGATGATGGTTTCCAGCTCCTGACGGCTCTCAAAGTGGTTTTCCAGCTTTTGAAGCCGTCCCGCCCGCTCTACAAAGATGTCCTCAAAGCCGTTGATCATCACCTCGGTAATATCCGGGTCGCTGATAATCTGGCCCAGCACTCCCAGGCCGCGGATGGCCTCATAGACCGCATTTATAATGTACCGCTTTTCCCGAAAATTCAAAGACGCCAGTTCCCGATAAACCTCCGGTCGGTTGCGACCGGCCCATTGGATCTTTTCCTCCAAGATCCGGGCAATCAACTGTCGGAGCTGCTCGTCATCCATAACTGTCAGGTCTGGGCTGTTATGTACCTCCGTCTTCAGTTGGCCGATCAGTTCGCTCTGCAGCTGCTCTGTCACCGTTTACCGCCTCTTTCCCCATTCAGATTGCCTACGGATTACGCCTGAAAATATCCGGCAGAGAGTGTTTTATAGACAACAATCGGGTCCTCGGAGCGCACCAGCGGCAGACGGATCACCGGAATATTCTCCGCCCCGCCGCCCTGCGCGCCCCGGTTGGCCACCAGAACCAGTTTCTCCCTTAAACTTTCCAGCATATTGTGCTGCTCACAGAACTGCTTCCATTTGGCCTGACCGGAACGAGAGCCGTCCACCACCACAAAAACGGTATCGGCCCGTTCTAATATTGCAGAGATTTTTTCATCCCAGACGCTGCCCAGGTCCACTACTACCTCGTCCGCCGCCATCGCACAGGCATCGATCAAGCACAGCGCATCCTCATCCGTAAGAACGGCAATATCGTCGTAGTTGTCCGGCTTGCAAAAATACCCGATCCCGGAACCGCTGTCTTCCTGACGGATGCTTTGCAGCAACAGATCGACATTGCCGTCCAGTTTCGCAAAAACGGAGCTAATGCTCTTTCCATCCCCGGCAAAATAAATCGGCTGGCTGGAAAACGGTTCCAGGCTCAGGTACGTTGTCTTTTTCCTGTTGGTAACCTGCTGCGCTGCGTAGGCCAATGATACGGTGGTCTTGCCGCTGCCGCCGGCCGGGGACCATACGGCAGTAACCCTCGCCTGGACCTCGCCTGGACCAGCAGTTGAAACTTCCGCGTATCCCTCCAATATTTGGCTGACAATCTGCGATACGCGCTGATATTTTGGGATACGTTGTACTCCCTCCAGACCTCTGACACCCGATTCTTCACTCCAGAGCTGAAAGCACAATCGTGCATCCGGACTAACCGCTTTCATGGAAGACTCTACCAGCGCAATATCAAATTTTTTTCCTCCCTGTAGTTCTGCAAGCCGTTCCGTTGCAGTACATATTGTGACCTCAAATACACCTTCGTGTTTCTCGGTCAGTACCCTGGAAAGATGATCTACATAGTCTTTGTCACTGCTGACGATCAGAAGCCTCAACTTCATAGACAGCCCTACCTTTCATTTAATACCAACGCTAAAGAAATATTGTCCTTTTCTCCTCGATCCACCGCGCATCGTGCTAGTCGTTCAACGGTTTTCTTTAAAAGCTTTTTATCCTTTCCTTTCAACTCCAATCGAATAAAATCATCATCCAAATGTTTATAAAGTCCATCGGTACACAGAAGGAACAGTTCTCCCTGGAGAGTACCTTCGTTGTATTGTATATCTGGCCGATTTTCATACCCCAGGCAGGAAGTTAACCTGCCACAGCACACCTGATCCTGTGTCAAGCGCTCAAATACACCATCCCGAAAACAATATATCCGGCTGTCACCAATATGGACGACATAATATCTCTCTCCATCCAGCAGCAGGGCAGACAGTGTAGATGCTGTCCTGATCTGATAACCTCTAGCCGCTTCCAGTACTCTTTGATGAATCTCCATCACATAGTCCCGCAGCTCAAGCCCAATACGATTTTCGCTTTCCAATTTCTCAAACCAGGTGCTGAACATCCGAACTGCCACTGATGCGGCAAATGCTCCCTGTACCAGACTCCCCACCCCGTCACAGACTACGGCTAGACACAACTCCCGTCCTGCCAAGGTCTTTCTTTTCAGTAGGAGGCTGTCCATATTAGTTCCCCTGCGGTTTTGGAGACTGATTCCATCATAATAAACTGCCAAATGCCTCACCTCTAGGTGCCGCTATTGTCAAAAAGTACACCTTTTGACAGCCGTTCAATATAACATAAGATACCACATAATGCCTACATTTACAAGCTTTTTTCATCAAGAATTTACAAAGAAATTGGAACATTTTTCTTCTTAGTGGTTCCTCTAACAAATGTCAAAAGGTGTACTTTGTGATAGCTTCGTTTATTTTTTTGCGCTGGACACCAAACGATACTCCCGCAGACGGCGGTAAAAGGTAGCCTCCGCCAGGCCGCTCCGGGCTAAAGCGTCCCGGAACTCCAGCTGCCCCGCCTCCCATTCCGCCACGATGGAGGGGAAATCCTCTGGCGGCTGCACATTTGGCCGCCCGAAGCGGACGCCCCGCTTTTTGGCCGCTGCAATGCCCTCCGCCTGCCGTTGGCGGATGTTGGCGCGCTCGTTCTCCGCCACAAAAGACAGCACTTGCAAGACAATATCGCTGAGAAAGGTTCCCATCAGGTCTTTGCCCCGCCTAGTGCCCAGGAGCGGCATATCCAGCACCACAATGTCGATGCTCTTTTCCTTGGTCAAAATCCGCCATTGATTTTGGATTTCCTCATAGTTGCGCCCCAGCCGGTCGATGCTTTTGATGTAGAGCAGGTCGTCCGGTTTTAATTTTTTTACCAGCTTTTTGTACTGTGGCCGGTCAAAGTCTTTGCCGGACTGCTTGTCCATAAAAATGTTTTGCTCTGGGACGGCCATCTCCCGTAGGGCAACAAGCTGCCGGTCCTCGTTCTGCTCACGTGTACTGACCCGAATATAGCCGTATTTATTGTCTGACATTTCTTACCCCTTTCCTAAAAATATAAAAATACGCAAATACGCGCGGAATCGACTGTCTCGAAAACCGACCTGCAAAGCAGACGCTGACCCCGGAACAATGTGCGGCTGCCGGCGCGGGAATATGTCTTGCATCAAATTTGACGCAAGACATATTCCCACGCCTCTCGCCGGTTCTGTTCGTCGCGTCTGCCAGGCAGACACTCCTCACAGAACCTCTCTGTAAAGAGGGTTCCCCATGACGGTTTTGTTTACCAAACTGCTGCGCTTCACGGCTTATCAGCGCTCCATCCCTAGCATTCCGTTTTCTTCCCCATGGCATTTTTCAAAACTCATGGTTTTACCTAAAAAGCAACAATCATCTGATGCCTCCAATCTGCTGTGATTGGTCCAACTCCGAAACACGGATAATCGTGACACCTTTTTCACTCCACCGTCCCACCACCGAAAAGGCCATATGCTCCATGTTGTCGTCCTCAAAAAGGATACCCTTCAAATTATTGAGGATGACCTGGATGGCCCGGTTGGAGGTGTCCCACAGCCTGGCGTTGTCACTCCCTCTGGGTGTGATGATTTCTATCTCCACAAACGCTTTTTCATAATACGGGAGGCGTCCTTGCCGAGCCGCCTCCCCGATGGCCGCGTGGAGCATGGTTTTCCAATGTTCCTCAATTGTCTCGGTCAGCTTCTTCATGGCAGGCAGTGGTTCCGCAATCGTCAGAATAACGGCGGCGCCGTTGTTCACCCCTGCACTTTGTCTCCGGGCAAATGTCTGCTGTTCCTGCCCCTCCGGACGTCCAAACGCCTCCCTGTCATAGATCACGGACAATTCCTGACTCATATGAATACAGCTTCTCAGTCCGTTTGACCATCTCATTCTGAATTTGTCTAATTGCATCCCATCCACTGCCGCCATCCAAATCAAGATTTATCATCTCCCAAAGCATTCCGCATCGGTCCGCCAATGTTCCGCCGCTATACTTGTGTATCACTCCACCATAATAATCCTGGACCCACCTCAAAATTCAGTCTAAGCTGGATTAAATCACAACTAAGAACCTGTATTCATAATCGAAAATGCTAGATGGACGAGGAATTTTGCCGCCCTGCAAGGCAAAAAATCACAGGAATCCTTTGT
>OFGR01000517.1_pt1 | contig 38277 bp, 36 predicted proteins | sample 1521811 | NCBI WGS metagenome assembly OFGR01 (sample SAMEA3504098, study PRJEB24116) | mouse gut metagenome | biome: mouse gut; feature: mouse-associated habitat; material: faeces | place: Denmark | collected 2011
GAAAAAGTTTATTTGATACTTTGATGTGAAGCTATCGTTTGGAGGATATTATGTGCAGGAATAAAAAAAGAAAAAATAAAGGTTTACTCCATGCAAAGCCAGTATAATAAGCGACATTTGCATGGAGGGATATAAGTCGCTGATGTAGAAGTATAGCTGGCTTTGCTGCTTGAATTAGAACCTGATCATACATATTTCGTGTGGTTTTTAGGAGAATCAAGGAGGAAGCCTGTATATGAAATATATAAATGCAAATGAAATTCTCCCGGATGTGTTGGTTAAGGAATTACAAAAATATGTCCAGGCAGGATATATCTATATTCCGGCTAAGAGTGAACAGCATAGATCTTGGGGTGAATTGTCTGGTTACCGAAGGGAGCTTGAAAGACGCAATAAAGCTATCCTTGCAGAATATCACAGAGGAGTTACGGTTGGAGAACTTGCTGATAGATAATGTCTTTCGGTGTATGCCATCAGAAAAATAATATATCAGAAATAACAAAAGGAGAGTTTGCTCATATCACATATCATTGATGGGCGGCTCTCTTTTATACTGATCATTTCTGTACCAATTAATGTATGGAAGATGTGTCGGCGGACAGGTAAAATAGTGGTGTATTCTATACGGATTGGAGGTAATAAAATGGCAGATCTACGAAAAATATATCCAAGGACAGGAGATCTACAGACTGTCTATTTGAAAAATGTGGTTACGAACCCCAATATCGAAATTGGAGATTATACGATGTATCATGATTTTGTACATGACCCTGCAATGTTTGAGCGTAATAATGTATTATATCATTATCCGGTTAATCATGATAAGCTCAGGATCGGAAAGTTCTGCTCGATTGCATGCGGTGCAAAATTCCTTTTCAATAGTGGGAACCATACAAAGGATTCCTTATCTACTTATCCGTTTCCATTGTTTTTCGAAGAATGGGGGCTTGAGAAAAAGGATGTCACAAAAGCATGGGATAATAAGGGTGATATTAATATTGGAAACGATGTATGGATTGGATATGAAGCGGTTATTTTGGCAGGCGTGACGGTCGGGGACGGAGCGGTCATCGGAACCCGTGCAGTTGTCACGAAAGATGTGCCTCCCTATACCATTGTGGGAGGTGTCCCCGCAAAACCGATAAAAAAGCGGTTTTCTGATGAAAGAATAGAGCGGTTGCTTAAAATGAGATGGTGGGACTGGACGGAGGAAAAGATTGCAGAGAACATAGAGGCAATACAGTCAGGATGTATAGAACAGTTGAAAGAGGTGTAAATATGTGTACAAGATTTAAGGCTTTTTATGTGTTAGATAACAGATTTGAAGAAATAAAAGAATATCAGTTTTAAGACCACAGTTCATCGGTTCTGTTTTTCTGCATTTCGTTTAATTCTTTGTGAAGCGGTATCGTCATGAATATCGTTATAACCGCGGAAAGTATATTCATGTTGACTTTCCGACATAAGTGTCGTATAATAATTTACGACACTTATGTCGGAAAGAGAGGAGGAGAGATCATGAATAAACGAGGACAGGAAACCAGGCGGCATATTAAAAAAAGTGCGTGCTCCTTGTTTGCAGAAAAAGGCTTTAAAGACGTAACAATGAAAGATATTTGCGAAGCTGCAAAATTAAGCCGGGGTGGTTTGTATTGTCATTATGAGAGTACACGTCAGATATTCCAAGAGATGATTGAGGATATGACAGACCGGCAGGAGGATATGATTGATTCAAAAATAAAACAAAATCAATCGGCTATAACGATCTTAGATGAGCTTTTAGACGTATATGAACATGAGATGATGGACAGCCAAGCATCATTAAGTGTGGCGATCTATGAGTATTTTAGTATTCCTGATATTTCGTGTCAGAAAAATGCATTATATGAACAATATTTAATATCTGCAAATACATGGAAAAAGCTGATGCAATATGGGATCGACCGGCAGGAGTTTTATGAAGTAGACATCGACGCCATTTTTGATCTGATCGTATTTTCCTATCAAGGGGTGAGGATGTACAGCAAGCTGATGCCCATTGATAAGGGGATCCCGTTAAGGATCATAAAAGAAATCAGAAAAATTTTAGTGAGGAGTGATGGCAGTGGCAACAATAAAGACGCATTTCTGAATCCTTGTGATGTTACAGAGAAGGTTCCCGGTTTCCCGGAGGTATGTATCACGACATTTTCGGAAGGTATGATAAGAGAATTTGTGAAAAACAATAAGGCGGAAATAATAGCAAATTTATATTCTGCAAATGGAACGATCCCCGTGTATGAAATACAATATGCGGATAAAAAGATGGGCTTGTTCCTTTCCAGAGTAGGGGCGCCTGCCTGCGCAGCCGGTTTAGAAGAAATTATAGCTTTGGGGGCAAAAAAAGTGGTACAGTTTGGGTGCTGCGGTATATTAAACCAGCCCGTTGCAGACGGCAAGATCATCATTCCGTCGTCAGCCGTCAGAGATGAGGGAACCAGTTATCATTACTTCCCTGGTAGTGAAGAAATAAGTGCGGATCGTTCTTTGAATGAGAGGCTTGTGCAGTATCTGGAAAAGCATAAAGTCCCGTATGTGGTGGGAAAGGTCTGGACAACAGATGCTATTTACAGAGAAACGCCGGAGGCGATAAAAAAACGTAAAAAACAAGGCTGCATTGCGGTTGAAATGGAATGTTCCGCATCTTTAGCTGTCGCAAAATTCAGGAATATACCGATGATCCAGTTTTTCTATGGGGCTGACAATCTGGATGCTGATCAGTGGGAAATAAGGGATCTGACAGATTATGGTTTGAGCCTGAGCGATAAGTATATGACGATAGCTTTAGAATGCGGGCTTGTTTTTTAATGAAAGGATCGAAGATGGAAATCAGAGGATTAAGCGCAGGAAAAGAGGCAGTAAGAGGAACGCAGCCGGATGAAATGAAAGAGACAGAGGATAAAAAGATGGTACAGGAAATATTTGACTATGTGAAAACGAGATATAACACGGTTCCGGATTATCCGTGGCATGATGCCAATGCCGTTCTGCGCCATGCAGACAACCGAAAATGGTACGGGTTGGTGATGGAAGTGGGACGGGATAAGATCGGGCTTTCCGGCGATGGTACGGTAGATGTGATCAATGTGAAATGTGATCCGATGCTTGGCGGTTCCCTGCGGATGCAGGAGGGGATTCATCCGGCATATCACATGAATAAGGACAAATGGATTACCATCCGGTTGGACGGAAGTGTACCGGTTGCTAAGGTTAAGAATCTCTTGGATCTAAGCTATCAACTGACAGCGCCGAAGAAACGTGAGAAAAAATAAAAAAAATCATATTATTAGTTGACAAAAAGTTTAATAAGAGTATAATAAATGCAGCACGCGAGTTTAGTAAAAGATTATTTTGAGTTTAGGAACATTGTGAGCGGGAGTGTGTGCATAAGGTGCGTAAGAGAGCATAAAAGAGGGCAGGGAAGAAGGAGCGGACGGATATATGGAACTGGAATATGTGAACGAACACATAGGCAGAAAGATTAAGGATCTGCGCAACCGGGTCGGGTTAACACAGCAGGAGCTGGCGGACAGGACAGAACTTACCAAGGGATTCATATCGCAGTTGGAGCGGGGGCAGGTGTCGCCGTCTGTCGTGACGCTTCTGGATCTGATCGAATGCCTGGGGACGACTGCCTCAGACTTTTTTAAGGAAACGGAGGAAGAGCATGTTGTCTTTTCGGAGGAAGGTTTTTTTGAAAAGGTGGATGAGGCGGGAAACAGTATCCAGTGGATCGTCCCGACAGCGCAGAAGTACCAGATGGAACCGCTTCTGGTAGTGCTTAAGCCCTACCAGAGCCTTGAAGAGGATAAGCCTCATGACGGTGAGGAATTCGGATATCTGATATCAGGGAAACTTAAGCTTTATCTCGGAGATAAGGTATATCAGGTAAAATCCGGCGAGAGCTTCTACTATCCGGCGAAGCGAAGGCATCGGATCGAGAATTCCGGCAGCAAACCGGCGAAATTTATATGGGTCAGTACGCCGCCGATGTTTTGATTTTCGGGAAGGAGTGAAGAGAGGTTATGGAACAGAATATCATTGAATTAAAGCATATCACAAAGACATATGAAGATGGATTCAGTGCGGTGTCTGATTTCAATCTGGAAGTCAAAAAGGGGGAATTTATCACATTCCTCGGTCCGTCCGGCTGTGGGAAGACGACGACGCTGCGGATGATCGCGGGATTTGATATTCCGACGGAAGGAGAGATCCTTTTGAACGGCAAGCCGATCACGGAGCTGCCGCCGAATGAACGGCCGATCAATACGGTATTCCAGAGGTATGCCTTGTTCCCGCATATGAATATCTATGAGAATATTGCGTTCGGGCTGCGGCAGAAGAAGACGCCGGAGAATGTGATCGTGAAGAAGGTGCGCAAAGTCCTGGAACTGGTAGATCTGGAAGGGTTTGAAAAGAGAAGAGTGGATACTTTGTCAGGGGGGCAGCAGCAGAGGGTTGCCATCGCGCGGGCAGTGGTCAATGAGCCGCAGATCCTGCTGCTGGATGAGCCGTTGGGGGCGCTTGATCTGAAGATGCGCAAGGAAATGCAGCTAGAGCTCAAGGAGATGCACCGGGAGCTTGGCATTACATTTATCTATGTCACGCATGATCAGGAAGAAGCTCTTACGATGTCGGATAAGATCGTCGTTATGGCAGAGGGGAAGATGCAGCAGATCGGGACGCCGGAAGATATCTACAATGAGCCGATCAACGCATTTGTAGCAGACTTTATCGGAGACAGCAATATATTTAACGGGATCATGACAGGGAAGCTTAAGGCACGTTTCTGCGGAGGAGAATTTGTCTGTGTGGACGATGTGGAAGAAGGGACGCACATCACTGCTGTCGTAAGGCCGGAGGACGTGATCCTGACCGAACCGGCGCAGGGACAGATCAGGGGAGTCGTGTCTTCCGTGATCTTCAAGGGAATGCATTATGAGATTACTGTGGAGTCCGGAAAGAATGAGATCGTGGCGCAGTCCGTGTATTCTGCGAAAGTCGGAGACCGGGTGGGCGTCCACGTAGATCCGGATAATATTCATATTATGATCGCGGAAGATCATACGAATATCTTCCCGGCGGAGATCAATAAGAATAACGAGTTAGAATATAACGGAAATGTCCTGGATGTAGCGCTGACCACTGTGATAAAGGGAAGCAGGCAGACGGAAGACGGTGCGATACTGGATGCTAACGGTTCTGAGATCGATACAGGGAAGCTTCGGATCAAGATCTCGATCAAGCCGCAGGACATCGAATTGACCGATGTGCAGGAAGAGGGACTGGTACAGGGATATATCAGTAATCTGATCTATAAGGGCGACCACTACAGTTATGTCATACATACGGATCTGGAACAGGATTTTGTGGTCGATGATGAATATCTGTGGAATATGGAAGATCAGGTGGGCTTATTGATGCCGGTGGAGAAAATGATCTTCACAGTGAAGAAATAGGAGGAAGACGCATGTATAGATATCTTTTTTCCAGAAAGAATTTGGGTATTCCATACGCGCTTTTTCTGGTGCTTTTTGTGATGGCGCCGCTTCTGGTGCTGTTCTATTATGCATTTACAGACGGACAGGGAGAATTTACCATACTGAATCTGACGGGGTTCTTCTCAGATCCGAATACGTTGGGGACGCTGTGTTACAGCCTGGGGATCGCGTTTGTAACCACCATGGTATGTCTGCTTATGGCTTATCCGGTGGCATATATCCTGGCGGTCAGCAGGCTTAAGACGAAGTCGGTCATTCTGATGTTGTTTATTATGCCGATGTGGATCAATTTTTCATTGAGGATCACCGCGCTTAAGGAGATCCTCACCTGGATGGAGGGGAGCCTGGCTTATCATCCCTTCCTGAATACGGTGCTGGGTATGAGTTATGATTTTCTTCCGTTCATGATCCTGCCCATCTATACGACCATCTCTAAACTGGACAATGCTCTTTTAGAAGCCGCCAGAGACCTGGGGGCGGGAGGTATGCAGGCATTTTTGAAGGTAACGCTGCCTTTATCGATGCCGGGAATTGTCAGCGGGGTGTCTATGGTTTTTCTGCCGGCAATGACGAATTATGTCGTACTGGATATGCTGTATAACAGTACCTATATCATGGGAAGCCTGATCGGAAGCTATTTTGCGGCATACAACTGGCATGGAGGCTCCATGATCGCGTTGATCCTGCTAGGGATCGTGTGTCTGTTTACGCTGTTTACCCAGGGGATTGAAGAAGAGAATACGAGGGGAGGGATGTTACTGTGATAAGAAAGACATGGAAGAGCCTGGTCATTCTATTCGTTCTTTTGTTCCTGTATCTTCCTATCCTGGTGCTGATGGTATACAGTTTTACGGATGCGACGAATATCGGTGCGATTCGGGGACTTTCTCTGCACAATTATGTGACGCTCTTTACGACTCCGGAATTGGTAGGGATGATCCTGGGAACGGTGATCCTTGCGTTGACAGCGGCATTGCTCGCCACGATCCTGGGAACGTTGGGCGCCATTGGCGCGTTCTACTCTAAGAAGGGCATGTCTTCGGCGATCACCACGATGAACCAGGTGCCGGTGGTCAATGCGGATGTGGTGACCGGGTTCTCGGTCTGCATTCTGTTGGTGGTGGTATTCGGAGTCAGCAAGGATACATTTCTCCCGTTGATCATCGGTCATGTGTCTTTGTGTGCGCCTTTTGTGTTTCTGTCTGTGATCCCGAAGTTAAAACAGATGGATCCCAGTATCTATGAGGCGGCGCTGGATCTTGGAGCAACACCGCTTACCGCGCTGGTCAGGATCGTAATTCCGCAGATATTCCCGGGTATCCTGTCAGGATTTGCACTTGCGGTTACGCTGTCGTTGGATGATTATTTTGTGGCTACGTATACGAAGCCTGCTACCTTTGATACGATCAGTACGTATGTGGTCAATGCGACCAAGGGCGCCCAGACGACGATCAAGACGGCGTTGTGGGCGTTATCCACCGTGATTTTTCTGTTGGTTGTCCTGTTTACCGTGGTAATGAACCTGCGGGCACAAAAAGCAGGACAGGAAAGGAGCGGTATATGATTGAAAATGTTAGATTTCTTGGTGCGGCAGGTATGTTCTGCAGGAGAATGATCCTTATAGCGGCGGCGGGGATATCTATGTTCCATTCTTCCGTGACCGTGTATGCCTGGGAAGATGATCAGACGGCAGTGCGGACAGAGGGAAGGCAGGCAAGTGATCCTAACGCTGACAGCCAGAAAAGCCGGCAGATAAGCGCGTCTAACGCTGACAGTCAGAAGAGCCGGCAGATAAGTGATCTTGGCGGCAGTCATGAAGATGCGCGTACAGTTACCCTGCGGGTCTGTAACTGGGAGGAATATATAGACCTGGGGGGATGGGACGAAGAGGATACCATAGACCTGGACAGCGGTGATATCATCGGGGAACGGTCGATGATCCAGGACTTTGAAGAGTGGTATTATGAGAATTATGGGATCAGGGTTAAGGTGGAATATTCTACCTTTGGGACCAACGAGGATCTGTATAACATGCTGACGCTTGGGGATACTTATGATCTGGTGTGTCCGTCAGAGTATATGATCATGAAGCTGATGACGGAAGACCAGTTGGTGCCGTTATCCGAAGGATTCTTTGATACGTCCGACGGGAATAACTTTTATATCAACGGAGTATCTCCCTATATACATTCTATTTTTGACAATAATGAGATAGAAGGGGAGAGATGGAGCGAATATGCCGCAGGGTATATGTGGGGAATTACAGGAATCGTATACAATCCGGCGTTGGTGGCAGAAGAGGATGCATCTAGCTGGCGGATCCTGGATGATCCGAAATACCGCAGACAGATCACCATCAAAGATAATGTGAGGGATTCTTACTTCGCAGCGATAGGAGCGATCAAGTCAGATCTGCTGACTTCGGAAGAATTCCGCCGGGATCCGGATTATCAGAAGCGTCTGGAGGCAGAGATGAATGATACCTCAAAGGCGACGGTTGCCAGCGTACAGGATTATCTGCAGGATGTGAAAGACAATGCCTATTCCTTTGAGACAGATTCGGGGAAAGCGGATATGGTTACCGGGAAGGTTGCCGCCAATTACCAGTGGTCCGGCGATGCGGTCTATACAATGGATCAGGCGGATGAGGATGATTTCCCGTTGGCTTTTGCCGTGCCGGAGGAAGCTACGAATATATATTTTGACGGATGGGTGATGCTGAAGAATGGGATTGGAGAAGACGCGGCGAAGCAGCATGCGGCGGAAGCGTTCATAAACTTTAATTCCAGGGCGGATAACGTGATCCGGAATATGTACTATATCGGCTATACTTCGGTTATCTCCGGAGGTGATGACATGCGGGTCTTCGAGTACGCAGACTGGTGTTACGGAGCCGAAGAGGATGAAGCAGATGTATCGGAATATGATCTGGGGTATTTCTTTGACGGAGATGTAAGCCGGACGAAGAACGAGAGCGATGAGGGCAGGTATGTCATTACGGCGCCTTCGGATCAGGTGTATCGGCAGCTGTTCGCGCAGTATCCTTCGCAGGAAGCGATCTCGCGGTCGTCTCTGATGGTGTGTTTTGACGACGCACAGAACCAGGCGATCAATCAGATGTGGATCAATGTGCGGTGCTACAATATCTATGATATACCGGTCTGGGTGTGGATCGTGACAGGCGTTGCCGCGGCGCTCCTTATTATATTCGGCGCAAGAAAGTATTGGAAGGCGAGATATTAAAAATATCATGTTGCAGGGTTTGGCAGCATATGGCGTGAGTGTAATATTAAGTGCCATATGCTGCCAAACCCTGCTTTTGTATCAGCCTGATTTATTCCCGCGAGCAACGAGCCAAACGGGCATCTTTACCTCTAATCCTGTGTGTCCTGCAGCGCCAGGAAGCCTTCTTCTCCGGTACGGATCTTTACTACATTTTCTATATCATACAGGAAGAGTTTACCGTCGCCCATCTGCCCGGTGTGAAGAACAGACTTGGCGGTATCAATAACTTTTTGAACAGGGATGAGGCTTACGACGATCTCGATCTTGATCTTCGGCAGGAGACTCATCTCCATGGATACCCCACGGTAATATGTACGGGTTCCTTTCTGTACGCCGCATCCCATTACATTGGTTACGGTGATGCCGGCAACGCCGATCTCATTCATCGCCTGCATAAAATCATCCAGTTTGTTCTGCCGTGTGACGATGACGATTTTCGTAAGCTTATGTCCCTTCGCATTGGCATCACCGGTCTTTGGTGCGGCAGGAATGTCGGAGATTGCCGGTGCATCTGAAGACAGATGCTCTGTGTGTGTATGGATCGCAGAAGAAGCAGAGAGCAGCCGGTTCTCTGTATCTGCGCCAAGTACGTTCGGCACGCTTCCCAGAGTATCCTGGGTGAGGAAGCCTGCGTAGCTGCTTGTGATGCCGTGCTCCTGTACATCAAGGCCAGCGATCTCTTCTTCTCTTGTGACCCTGAGACCGATGGTATGTTTGATCGCCTGGAAGATGATGAGCATGGTTATTACAACCCAGGCGGTTGTGGCGATAAAACCAAGGAACTGTACGTACAGGAGATGGAAACCGCCGCCTGTGAAGAGACCCTTCCATTCCGTACCGGTTCCGTCAGAGAACAAGCCGACACAGAGGGTTCCCAGTGCGCCGTTCATTCCATGGACTCCTACGGCGCCGACCGGATCGTCGATTTTGCATACCTTGTCGATGAATTCAATACCGAAGACTACGACGAAACCAGAGATGATGCCGATGGCAGCGGCAGAGAGCGGAGATACCGTATCACAGCCTGCCGTGATCGCCACAAGCCCGGCAAGAGAGCCGTTAAGCGTCATGGATATATCCGGTTTCTTATAGCGGATCCAAGTGATGAACATGACAGTGATGGTAGCTATGGCAGCAGCCAGATTGGTAGTCACGAAGATCTTGCCGGTCGTCACGATAGCATCTCCTTCCATGGAGACGGTGGAGGCGCCGTTAAAACCGAACCAACAGAACCAGAGGATGAAGACTCCAAGGGCGCCGACTGTCAGGTTATGGCCAGGAATTGCCCTGGATTTTCCGCTTTTGCTGTATTTGCCAAGACGCGGTCCCAGGATCGCGGCGCCGATGAGGGCGGCAACTCCGCCAACCATATGAACGGCGCAGGAGCCTGCGAAATCGTGGAATCCCATCTGCGCGAGCCAGCCGCCGCCCCAGATCCAGTGTCCGGATACCGGATAGACTACCAGGCTGATGAGGAAGCTGTAGATGCAGTAAGACGCGAATTTTGTACGCTCTGCCATGGCTCCCGAAACGATGGTTGCCGAAGTGGCACAGAATACTGTCTGGAAGATCAGGAATGCCCAGAAGGGAACCCCGTCGGGCAGCATGCTGCTCCCATAGGCAGACTCTGAGGCGAGACCGGCGATTTTACCGAAGAAGCCGTTTCCTGTGCCAAACATGATCCCGAAACCTACGATCCAGAAGGTTGGAGTTCCGATACAGAAGTCCATCAGGTTCTTCATTATAATGTTTCCTGCATTTTTTGCCCGGGTAAAGCCTGTCTCCACCATGGCAAAACCTGCCTGCATGAAGAAGACCAGGGCTGCTCCTAACAGGACCCAGATTGTGTTTGCTGCTGAAAATTCGTTCATAATAAGTTACTCCTTTCGTTCATGACTATAACATCAGTTAAAGTTTTTATGACAAAAAGGGCGCGTATCCGATTCCGGAGTACGCACCCTTGCGTCAATGATTTAAGAATATAGGATAATTCTGGTCAAAGCATGCCCTGCAAAGCGGCAATCCGTCGACTGTGGAAGATAAGTCTTCTACCCGCATATAACCCAGGGAATCAGCGCCTATGAGCTGCCGGATGTCTTCCGTAGAATGGGAAGCGGCAAGCAGCAGCTGATCGGATGGAACATCCGTCCCGAAGTAACAGGGATATAGGAATGGCGGTGAGCTGATCCGTACATGCACTTTGCCTGCGCCTGCCTGTTTTAACAGATGGATCAGGTTGGCAATCGTGGTGCCGCGCACGATCGAGTCGTCTATCAGGATGATATCCTTGCCTTTCACAGTCTCCTTTAGTACGCTCAGTTTCAGACGGACACTGGATTCACGCTCTTTCTGCGTGGGTTTGATAAAGGTTCTGCCCACATAACTGTTTTTATAGAAAACAGGTATAAAGGGAAGGCAGGCTTCTCTGGCATAACCCTGTGCCGCCGTGATTCCGGAGTCAGGAACTCCAGTGACAAGGTCGGCGTCTGCCGGATAGGCTCTTGCGAGCGCGGCGCCGGCTTTCAGTCGGGATTCATAGACAGAGATACCGTCCAGGGTGCTGTCAAGCCTGGCAAAATAGATATACTCGAAGATGCAATGTGCCTCCTTCATCTGATGAAGATGAAGGGTAGAGGTGATTCCGCCGCGGGAAACCGTGACGATCTCACCGGGCTGTATATCCCGGATGAACTGTGCCCCGACTGCCGTTAAGGCGCAGCTTTCGGATGCTATGATATAAGAATCCTCCCGTTTGCCGATACATAAGGGTCTGATGCCCAGTGGATCTCGTACGCCGATCAGTTTGCGCGGACTGGCGATAACCAGGCCGTATGCGCCTTTGAGTTTGAAAGCAGTCTGCTGGATCGCCTCTTCTACGGTCCGGGTGTGTACTCTTGCGCGGGCGATCTCGTAAGCGATGACCTCAGAATCTGTAGTCGTGCGAAAGATTGCGCCGGTTTGGGCAAGCTCTTCACGAAGTTCATCCGTATTGATGAGATTACCGTTGTGAGCCAGCGCCAGCGTACCTTTGATGTAATTAAGGACAAGGGGCTGCGCGTTATTTAATGCGGCAGCGCCAGTTGTAGAATAGCGTACATGGCCGATTCCGATATTTCCTCTGAGTTTATGCAGCGTATCTTCTTTGAAGACTTCCTGAACCAGTCCCATTCCCGTATGTATGTTCATATTTCCTTTGGGCCCGTTGGTGTCGGATACGGCGATTCCGCAGGATTCCTGACCGCGGTGCTGAAGTGACATTAATCCATAATAGATGGAAGCGGCGGCATCTTCGCCGTGTGGGTTATAGATACCAAATACACCGCATTCTTCTTTTACCCCCATTTTATGTGCTCCTTTCCCGGAGTGTATCTGAAACTGCAGGCAAGCATTTTTCAGACAGATTCCGGATATTTGTTAAAAAAGAAAAAGCGCTCTGGAATCATCCAAAGCGCCTTTGCTTATGGACAGTAGTATACTCGAAAAATTCGAATTGTCAAGTCCTATGTGATAAATATTTGACAAATAAAGAGAAAGGGTTCATAATATATTATCGGTAGAACAAAGCTGACAAGGGAGTCAGGAATCCGCAGAGGATTTCTGTCTCCTTTTTTTGCGGAATGATACCGGTAAGGCGGACGCCGTATATGTGATATACATGATATATATGGTATCTGCCGCATCGGGGAAGGGGCAAAGGTGAAGATATGAAAGCGTATCTGATATTGGAAGATGGAACTGTGTTTGCCGGGACCAGTATAGGATCCCGGAAAAGTGTGACGGCAGAGATCGTGTTCAATACTTCTATGACGGGGTACCTGGAGGTGCTGACGGATCCGTCTTATGCCGGACAGGCGGTGGTTATGACGTATCCTTTGATCGGCAATTATGGTATTACGCCGGATATGGAATCCGCAAGAGGGTGGGCAAAGGGATATATCGTAAGAGAGCTTGCGGATACGCCGAGTAATTTCCGGTGTGAAGGTACGTTGCAGGAATTCCTGAAGCAGCAGGATATCACCGGAATTACCGGGATTGATACCCGGTCGCTTACGAAGAGGCTTCGGGAAAAGGGAACCATGAATGGAATGATCACTACGGATCCGGAGTATGATCTTGTGAAGATCATCTCCGAGGTAAGAGAATATAAGATTGTAAACGCGGTCACGCAGGTAACATGCAAAGAGAAATACACGATTCCGGGAGAGGGGGTTCGGGTGGCGATTCTTAATCTTGGAGAGAAGGATAATATCGTGAATTCGCTGTCAAGACGCGGGTGTGAGGTGACTGTATATCCGGCAGATACTGCGGCGGAAGAGATATTGGAAAATATGCCGGATGGTATCATGCTGTCGAACGGGCCGGGAGATCCGAAGAGTTGTACTTCGATCATCAAAGAGATTAAGAAGCTGTATGCCGGCGGAGTCCCCATCTTTGCAATTTGTCTGGGACATCAATTGATGGCTTTGGCGAACGGTGCGAAGACTTATAAGCTAAAATATGGACACAGGGGAGGGAATCATCCTGTGAAAGACATAGAAGACGGCCGTGTCTATATTACATCCCAGAATCATGGGTATGCGGTAGACGCCGTGTCGATGGATCCGGCGGTTGCCAGGGAAGCTTTTGTGAATGTCAACGACGGAACCAATGAAGGATTCCGATATGTGGGAAAGAAGATTTTTACGGTACAATTCCATCCGGAAGCGAGTCCCGGTCCGTTAGATACAGGATGGCTGTTTGATCGTTTTTTAGATATGATGAGAGGAGAATAACCATGCCGAAGAAGGAAGAGATCAGAAAAGTACTAGTCATAGGTTCAGGACCGATCGTTATCGGGCAGGCGGCAGAATTTGATTACGCAGGGACGCAGGCATGCCGTTCGCTGAAGGAGGAAGGGGTTAAGGTGGTGCTTCTTAACTCGAATCCGGCGACGATCATGACGGATAGAGATATTGCGGATCATGTCTATATAGAACCTCTGACGGCAGAAGTTGTAGAACAGCTTATATTAAAGGAATCACCGGACAGTGTGCTGCCTACGCTTGGAGGGCAGGCAGCGCTCAATCTGGCTATGGAGCTTCATGACAGCGGATTCTTAAGTAAGCACGGAGTACGCCTGATCGGCACTACGGCAGAGACGATCCGGAAAGCAGAAGACCGTCTGGAATTCAAGCAGACAATGGAGAAGATAGGAGAACCTTGCGCGCCGTCAATGGTAGTGGAGTCGGTACAAGAAGGATTGCGTTTTGCAGGGAAGATCGGATATCCGGTGGTCCTGCGGCCTGCGTATACCCTGGGAGGAAGCGGCGGGGGGATAGCGCGTGACAGGACACAGATGACAGAGATCTTAGAGAACGGGCTCCGTCTCTCAAGGGTTGGACAAGTGTTGGTCGAACGATGTATCGCGGGGTGGAAGGAGATTGAGTATGAAGTCATGCGTGACGGCAGGGGGAACTGTATCACCGTCTGCAGCATGGAGAATCTGGATCCGGTGGGGGTCCACACAGGTGACAGCATCGTCGTGGCGCCGTCCCAGACACTTGGAGATAAGGAGTATCAGATGCTGAGAACGTCCGCACTGAACATTATCAGCGAGCTTAAGATCACCGGCGGATGCAATGTGCAGTTTGCCCTTAATCCAGAATCCTTCGAGTATTGTGTGATAGAAGTGAATCCCCGGGTCAGCCGTTCTTCCGCACTGGCGTCCAAGGCAACCGGATACCCGATCGCAAAAGTGGCGGCTAAGATTGCGTTGGGGTATACCCTGGATGAGATACGTAATGCTGTCACGAAGGAGACCTGTGCGTGCTTTGAGCCGGTGTTGGATTATTGTGTCGTGAAGCTTCCAAGGCTTCCCTTTGATAAGTTCATAAGCGCCAAGCATACGCTGACGACACAGATGAAGGCGACAGGGGAGGTTATGGGTATCTGCGATAATTTCGAAGGCGCCCTGATGAAGGCTCTGCGCTCTTTGGAGCAGCATGTGGACAGTATGATATCTTATGATTATTCCTGCCTTACGAAGGGAGAATTGATAGAGAAGCTCAAGATGGTGGATGACAGAAGGATATGGAAGATTGCCGAGGCGATCCGCAGGGACATCTCTTACGAGCTGCTTCATGAACTGACGAAGATCGACGTATGGTTCATTGATAAGATCGCGCGTCTTGTGAAAATGGAACAGACACTCCGGCGTAAGCATCTGGATAAGAATATTTTAAAAGAAGCGAAGCGTATGGGTTTTCCCGATCGTGTGATCGCAGAGCTGTCAGGCATGAGTGAGAAGACGGTTCATGATATGCGCTATGCATCAGGAATCACGGCGTCTTATAAGATGGTAGATACCTGCGCCGCAGAATTTGCTGCAAAGACGCCTTATTATTATTCCGTATACGGCAGTGAGAATGAGATAGAACAGACCAAAGGGAGGAAGAAGGTATTAGTCCTGGGTTCTGGTCCGATCCGTATCGGACAGGGGATTGAATTTGACTTCTGTTCCGTACACTGCACATGGGCATTTGAGAAAGAGGGCTATGAGACCATCATCGTCAATAATAATCCGGAGACAGTCAGTACGGACTTTGATGTCGCGGATAAGCTGTACTTTGAACCGCTGACACCGGAAGACGTGGAGAGTATTGTAGATATGGAGAGACCGGACGGGGCGGTGGTACAGTTCGGCGGTCAGACGGCGATCAAGCTTACGGAAGCTCTTATGAAGATGGGGGTGCCTATCCTGGGGACTTCGGCAGAGAATGTAGATGCCGCGGAGGACCGAGAGCTTTTTGACGAGATCCTTGAGAGGTGTAAGATCCCGAGGCCGAAGGGAGGAACGGTATACACGGCAAGGGAGGCTAAGGCGGTAGCTTCAGAACTTGGGTATCCGGTACTGGTAAGGCCTTCCTATGTTCTGGGCGGGCAGGGGATGCAGATTGCCGTCAGCGACCAGGATATCGACAAATTCATAGGGATTATCAATCAGACCGTGCAGGATCATCCGATCCTGGTGGATAAATATCTGCAGGGCAAGGAAATAGAGGTGGATGCAGTATGTGACGGGGAAGATATCCTGATTCCGGGGATCATGGAACATATCGAGAGGGCAGGGATCCATTCGGGAGACAGTATGTCAGTGTATCCGGCAAGGAGTATCTCAGGGAAGATCATGCGGACGATTGAAGAATACACAGGGCGGCTTGCCAGGTCTCTGCATGTGGTGGGACTGGTCAATATCCAGTTTATCGTGTGCGGCGAGGAAGTTTATGTCATCGAGGTCAATCCGAGATCCAGCCGTACGGTGCCGTATATCAGCAAGGTAACAGGGATCCCCATCGTATCGCTGGCGGCTAAGGTAATGACGGGGATGAAGATTAAGGAACTCGGATATACTCCGGGATTACAGCCGGCGGCAGAATATTTTGCCGTAAAGATGCCGGTATTTTCTTTCGAAAAGATCCGCGGGGCAGATATAAGCCTTGGACCGGAGATGAAATCCACCGGAGAATGTCTGGGTATAGCAAAGACATTTGAAGAGGCTCTGTATAAAGCATTCCTTGGCGCAGGGATCCGGCTTCCGAAATACAAGAATATGGTGATCTCAGTGAGGGAAGAGGATAAAGAGGATGCGGTGGACATCGGAAGGCGGTTCGCAAAGATCGGATATAAGATTTACGCAACGAAAGGAACCGCCAGGGCGCTTGCGGGTGCCGGGGTAGAAGCGGAGGAAGTGAATAAGCTTGAAGAGGGTTCTCCGAATCTGTTGGATCTTATCCTGGGACACAGGATAGATCTGGTAATTGATACGCCGCAGCAGGGCGAAAAGCATTCGAAGGATGGCTTCCTTATCAGGCGGAATGCCGTCGAGACAGGGGTGAATGTGCTGACGGCTATTGACACGGCAAAAGCGCTGATCTCAAGCCTTGAGAGTGCGGAACAAAAAGAGCTGACCCTTATAGATATTGCAGGAGAAGATTTTAGATCAGCGCCGGTATAGCATATTTACCGGCAGGAGGAGGGAATGATAAAATGGCAGTAAAATATGTATTCGTCACCGGAGGCGTGGTCTCCGGCCTGGGAAAAGGGATCACAGCCGCATCTTTAGGGCGGCTTCTGAAAGCAAGGGGATATCAAGTCACGATGCAGAAATTCGATCCTTATATTAATGTTGACCCGGGAACGATGAACCCGATCCAGCACGGGGAAGTCTATGTGACGGACGACGGTACGGAGACCGATCTGGATCTGGGTCATTATGAGCGGTTCATAGACGAGTGTCTGGATCGGAATTCCAATGTGACGACGGGGAAGATCTACTGGTCGGTTCTTCAGAAAGAGCGCCGCGGGGATTATGGAGGCGGAACCGTGCAGGTGATCCCCCATATTACAAATGAGATCAAGAGCCGTTTCTACCGCGGAGGATCCGGGGAAGATGACCGGATCGCCATCATTGAAGTAGGCGGGACTGTCGGAGATATCGAGAGTCAGCCGTTTCTGGAGTCGATACGGCAGTTTCAGCATGAGGCGGGGCATGAGAATGCCATCCTGATCCACGTGACCTTGATCCCTTACCTTAAGGCGTCCGGCGAGTTAAAGAGCAAACCGACCCAGCAGAGCGTAAAAGAGCTTCAGGCGATGGGATTGCGGCCGGATATCCTGGTGTGCAGGAGCGAACGCCCGATTCCCAAAGAATTGAAGGAGAAGATTGCATTGTTCTGTAATGTACCAAAGGATCATGTTCTGCAGAATCTGGATGTGGAATATCTGTATGAGGCGCCTCTTGCCATGGAAAAGGAACAGCTTGCCCAGGTGGTATGCAAAGCGCTTGGCATTCCCTGCCCGGAGCCGAACCTTGAGGATTGGAAGGAGATCGTATACAATCTGAGATATCCGGAATCGGAAGTGGAGATTGCCATTGTGGGCAAATATATCCGGCTTCACGACGCGTATTTAAGTATCGCAGAAGCATTAAAGCACGGAGGGATAGCAGAACATACGAGTGTGAAGATCCGGTGGATAGATTCGGAAGAGATCCGGGGGGACACGGCAGAAGATCTTTTGCATGACGTGAAGGGGATCCTGGTTCCCGGCGGATTCGGGACGCGGGGAACGGAAGGTAAGATCGCGGCGATCCGATATGCAAGAGAGAAGAAGATACCATTCCTTGGGATTTGTCTTGGAATGCAGATGGCGGTGGTGGAATATGCCCGTCATGTCCTGGGGTATGAGGATGCCAACAGTACGGAACTGGATCTTAAGACCACACATCCGGTGATCGATCTGATGCCGGAACAGAACGGGGTTGTTGATCTGGGAGGTACGCTTCGTCTGGGCGCATATCCATGTGTATTACGAAAAGGAAGTCTGGCAGAGAGACTCTATCAGTCCGAAGAGATCAGTGAACGCCACCGGCACAGATACGAGGTGAATAACACATACAGGGATATCTTTGAGAAAGAGGGGATGGTGTTTTCAGGACTGTCGCCGGACGGATATATCGTGGAGATGATGGAATTGACGGATCATCCTTTTTTCATAGGAACACAGGGACATCCGGAACTGAAATCACGGCCGAACCGGGCGCATCCGTTGTTCGGAGGTTTCGTACATGCGGCGGTAGGTGTATAAAAACAGAAGAATGACAGGTATAAAATACCTTCATTTACAAATAATAGTATCACGGCAGATAAAAGTGAGAATTTGTAATATGGAGGTAACAGGGATTGTACGCAGAATTGATGATCTGGGCAGAGTGGTCATTCCTAAAGAGACCCGGCGCACACTCAGGATCCGGGAAGGCGACCCGCTGCTGACATCATTGACAGAGCATGAAAAAGCCCATAAACATGAATAAAGAGAACTTTGTAGAGGACATTAGCGAGAGCTGGTGTCCTTTTCCGTTCTTAAAGCAGATGGCTGGCAAATAAGCAGTAATTAAGTAAGAAAAAGCATCTGACGGATGAAATCATCCGCCGGGTGCTTTTTTCTATAATTTTTATTTTAAGTGCCAAAAGAGGTCGTGAATTGTCGAAAAAGTAAGAACGAAAATAAAATAAAATCAGACAAATTATTGCGTTATACGATAAAAAATGATATGATATAAAAAGATACTTCAGAGGATTTTCGGAGAAGAAAGAGAGAATACTTCTGGTTGGGCTTCCTGTCCAATTTTTAAACGGAGATACATAAAAGCATTCCGTTTTCCAAATAACCCGTAAAAGCGGGACATATCTTTAAGAGCAGGCAATACCGCCTGCCTTTTTCTATCCTGAATGCATATTTTTCACATAGCCTTATTACAATAGTAATAATAATGAAGACTGGCAGGGAGTCAGAGTATGAGATTATTTGCGGTAATATTGCTTAGCGCCTTATTGTGCGTGCAGCCGGTAAATGCGATGTCGGTGCGGGATCCGATCCTGTACGCGGATACGGCAGAAGAGGCAGGGACGACGAGGGAGGAACAATCTGGGGATATAGCAGTACCTGATACAGAAGCAGGGACGCAGGAAGAAGCAGCCGATCCGGAAGAAACGGTCGGTCAGGAAGAAGCAGCCGGTTCGGAAGAAGGCGCGGCAGAGACACAGGGCGGGATAGACGTCAGCGCGCCGTCCGCAGTCCTGATGGAATCCTCCACAGGACAGATCATCTATGAAAAAGATGCGGATACCCAGCGTCCTCCGGCGAGTGTCACGAAAGTTATGACGTTACTCTTGATCTTTGACGCGTTAGAGAGCGGAAAGATCAAATTAGAAGACGAAGTGACGACTTCAGAATATGCGGCGTCAATGGGAGGATCCCAGGTATTTCTGGAGCCTGGAGAGGTGCAGACGGTCGAGACGATGATCAAGTGTATCTCAGTGGCAAGTGCCAACGACGCCTGTGTGTCGTTTAAAGATAGAAGACCATGTATGAGAGAAGCTGCTGCAGATCCCTCCTTTGCAGCAGCTTCTCTTTCATTTATGACAAAGCCTTAGTCAGGTAATAGACAGCGCCGATCATTCCCGCGCTATTGCCGAGGGTGGCGGCGCGTAAGGTAAGTCCCTGTTTAAAGTTCGGCATCACATCTTCCAGAACTTTTTCCCGCAGCTTTGCTATAAACAATTCCTCCTGTGTGCTTACGCCTCCGCCGATGATGACCAGTTCCGGGTTGAAGATATGCACAAGGCTTACGATCCCGGCGGAGATATTCTGGATCCAGGTATCTACAATGCGCGTAATTGCCGCGTCTCCCCCTGCGACAGCTTCAAAAATAGTTCTGCCGTTTACTGGACGGTCCTTAAGGAAGCCAGGGGCGGCAGCTTCACAATACTTGCCCACAGACCTTACCAGAGCCGTCATGGAAGCATATTGCTCGAAACACCCGCGGTTCTTGCAGGTACAGGGTTCGCCCTGCATATGGATGGAGAAATGTCCCAATTCGCCGCCGAAGCCTGCCCTTCCAAGCAAGATCTGATCGTTTACGATGATCCCCCCGCCAAGTCCGGTGCCGATGGTGAGGACGATCACATCCTTCGCATTCTTAGCGCTTCCGATCCATTTTTCTCCCAGGGCAACACAGTTCGCATCATTTACAACCGTAACAGGCAGGCGGTATTTTTGTGTAAATGCTTCCTTTAGGTTGGAACCTTCCCAATTACGGATGTTGCCGCCGCTGCCCGCCACGATCCCTTTTTGTACGTCGATCTGTCCTGTGGCGGAGATCCCGATTCCGCGAAGATCCCTGGGATCTATCTTATTATCCTTCAGAAATTTTTCGGATTCTTTTAATACTGTTTGCAGGATCGGAGTGTCATAATGATCAAAAGCGACGGAAGCCTCATAAGAGAGCAGGATCGTTCCGTTCTCATCCACGGTCCCCATCTTTACGGCAGTGCCGCCGATATCTATTCCCAAAAAAATGTTTTTCGTATCAAAAGTATCTTTATTCATGGCTATATTCCTTCACTCTGCTTATAAAGCGGGCTGCGATCTCAAGCGGACGGGTAATGGCTCCGCCGACAACGACGGCAAAGGCGCCCGCCTCTAACATCTGTACTGCCTGATCGGGAGTATGTACCTTCCCTTCTGCAATGACCGGGATATCCAGATCCTTGCTGAGCCTGCGGACCAGCTCCGTGTCAGGACCGTCCTTTTGGGGAGAATAACTGGTATATCCGCTTAAGGTTGTGCCGACAAGATCGACGCCGCATTTCCATGCATTTACCCCTTCCTCGTAGGTAGAGATATCTGCCATAAGAACGATGTCAGGATATTTTGCCTTGATCTGTGCGATAAATTCGTTGATCGTGGTCCCGTCGCCGCGGCTGCGCATGGTGCAGTCCAGGGCGACAATATCGGCGTCTGCCGCGACAAGCTCATCGATCTCCTTCATGGTCGGAGTGATATAAGAATCATAGCCTTCATAATTGATCTTGATAATACCGATGACAGGCAGGCAGGTCTCTTCTTTAATGGCTTTCACGTCGCGGATACTGCTTGTGCGGATACACGGAGAACCGGCTTCTTTGGCGGCTCTCGCCATCAGATACATGACGGATTTCTCCGGCACGTACAAAGGCTCTCCCGGAAGAGCCTGACAGGATACGATCAGCTGTCCTTTTATCTGGTTCAGAATTTCACTTTTAGAATATTTCATGATGATCATCCCTCCATTTTGATCTTGAATACGATTTTTTTGACTTCTGCCGGACGATCCTTCATCATCGCGACCTTATGGGCGTCGCTTGGGAAGCAGACCATGAATTGTCCGGGTTTCAGCTCATAGCAACCGTCGGCATCGCCTTTTAGGAATTCAATATCCTTCTCCGGTGCATAGGGTACTTCAGAGGTTAAGGAGCAGACGTCAGCCGTTGCGATCCGCTCTACGCCGCCGACAATGAAGTGCAGGTCGATGTAATCGCGGTGCGCTTCATAGAGGCACTGGTCTTCGGGTTTTGAAGTAAAGGCGGCAAAGTTGCAGAACAGCCGGTCCTCATCAAGATCGACATGAGGGGCGGGAAGTACCCGGTCCGGCAGGCTGTCAAGGTAGTTAAGCGCCTGGTACAGAGCGGGAAAATATTTATAATTATCCTTGTTTTCTATAGAATCAAAAATCATAAGAGCCTCCTTTGGTTAAATCGTAATATGGTGTTTTTTCAGTGTGTTTTTGAGGACGGAGCTCATCAGCGCGTATCCGTTGGCGTTCGGATGAAGGCCGTCGTAGGTTATACCGTCAAGCAGACGGTCTGTTCCCGGATATGATGCGGCAGAATAATAATCCAGGAAAATGAGACGTTCTTTTTCTGCCGTTTCTTCAAGCCATTGATTCAGATCCCGGATAAAACGCTTCCTGTCCGCTTCATGCAGAGAGACATCTATACGTATCGGAAGAAGCGAGGCAAGGATCAACGTGGTGGAAGAAGCTTTTGCCTTCTGGATGATCTCTTTGATGTTCGCCTGTGCCATGTAGAGAACTTTATCGTACGGAAGCGGAGGGATCAGTTTCCAATAGTCGCCCTCCAGGCAGATGGTGTCATTGACCCCGATCCCCATGATACAGTAGCGGGGCTTCAATTGCAGAGCGTCCACCTGGAAACGTTTGTTGAGATAGGTTGTGGTGTCTCCTTCGATCCCTCTGTTGATCAGAAGCTGTCCGGGTCTGTCAAAATAAGCCTCTAATTCCCAGTATTGAGTGATGGAGTCACCGATGAAAAGAAAATCTGGCTTGCAGCCGGCACGGACGACAGAATGATTCTTGATATCATACTCTTTACGTTTTCTGTCGGCTGCAACTATTTCCGAAAAATACCCCAATTTTTGATAGATATCATTATTTTCCGGCATGTTTACACCTCCTTTAATGCTGCCTTCATTATAAGACACAAAAATTGAAAAAAAAACGTGTACGAGCTCTAAAAATAGCACAATATAATTGAAATACAAGAAAAATGTAGAGTATAATATTGGTAAGGAACTTGTTGCTTAGTATTATTGAGGAGGCAAAGGAATGAGCAGTGTTGTAGATAATGTGAGGTTTAATTTTCTGTATATTGATACATATTCGTTTGGAAGGAACTGGGTCTTCCCGGAGAGTATGGTTCCATATAATATGCTCCGTTATATAGAATCGGGGGCTGCGACATTTTTCATAGACGGCGAGGAAGTGATCGTCCATAAAGACCAGGTCATCTACATACCGATGGGAAGCAGGCTGTCCTGCTATGCGATGGAAGATAATTTTTCGTTTACCAGCATACGTTTTACGACGTCTGTATATTTTGAGGGCGGAGATTTTCTTTCTGATTATTATGGGATCCAGAAGGTTATGGTATGTAAGGAGGTGAAGCCTCATTTTCAGCAGATCTATCAGTGGGTGAAGGAGGACAGCCCGGCGAAGATGTATTTCGTGAGAGGGTATCTCGAGATCCTGATCGGTACTCTGATCTCTAAGATGAATGTAAAGGATGATTGCAGGGAGGACCCGAAGACGGCGGAGGATCCGTACAGGCTTGAGAAGATCAGACGGAGGATCCGGAAGGTAAGCAATAAGGTAGATCCCCGGATCCAGGTCGTGATGGACTATGTTGTGCTGCATCCGGCGGAAAAGTATACGCCGCAGAACATGGCGGATATGGCGGAGCTTAGTAAGCAGAGATTCAGCTGCCTGTTCAAAGAGCAGGTTGGGAAGTCTCCGATGGCATATATTAAAGAACTTAAGCTGACAACGGCGGCAAGGAAATTACTGGTGTGCAATGAGACCGTCAGCGAGATTGCTTATGATGTAGGATACGAAGATCCAAACTATTTTATCAGGGAATTCAAGTCTGCTTTTGGATATACGCCGAACCAATACCGGAAGGCGGCGAAAGAATAGATCTTTGCCAGGCGTGAAGCGGAATGAATTTAAGTGTATTGTGCTATGAATGAGGCTTTTTGTCAGAATTGTCGTAAAAAATAAAAGAATTCAGAAAAAGAAGGAGAGGCGTATGTCCGTATTTGACGGGCAGCGTCTCTTTTTTCACACCTTTTTCCTGGACAAAAAGGGTGAGATAGAAGGTTTAAACTATAAGTGTATTGTGCTATTATTGAGATTTCTTACTGTAGAATTACACAAAAAAAAGTCGTAAAATCTATTTTAGCAAAGCAAAAATAACAAAAAATTACAAAGGAGGTAACTTTATGAAAAAGAAAACGCTGAGTGTTTTGTTAGCAGCGCTTATGGTAGCATCCATGGCTGCGGGATGCGGTAAAGATTCAGGAGGAGCAGGGGGAAGCTCGGAAAATGACGGAGAACTGAAAGGGGACATTACATTCTGGCATTCCTTCACACAGGGGGGACGGATGGATGTGATCCAGGAAGCAGCGGATAAGTTCATGGAGGAGAATCCCGATGTCAATATTACGATCGAGACATTCTCCTGGGGAGATTTTTACACGAAGTGGACGACCGGCCTGGCATCTGGAAATGTGCCGGATATGAGTACAGCGTTGCCCGGACACGTGGTTGAGATGATGGATGCAGAGGCCGTTATCCCGCTTGACGACGTGATCGACGATATCGGAAGAGACCGTTTCGCAGAAGCAGCGTTATCTGAGGGAGAGAGGGACGGCGAGTGTTATTCCTTACCGCTGTATTCACATGCGCAGGTTATGTGGTATAGAAAGGATCTGCTGCAAGATGCGGAGCTGGAAGTTCCGGAAACCTGGGAGGAATTCGCGGCGGCGGCAAAGGCGCTGACGAAAGACGGCGTCTATGGATGCTCCTTCCCATGCGGCTCTGGAGACTTGATGGCGACGCGGTTCCTGAACTTCTATGTGAGAAGCGGGGGCGGAAGCCTTCTGACAGACGATCTCAAAGCAGATCTGACAAGCGATATTGCCATCGAAGGGATCAAGTACTGGCTGGATATTTATGAGAACTGTTCTCCGAAGGATTCTGTGAACTATGCGGTACTTGATCAGGCGAACCTTTACTATCAGGGAAAGACAGCCTTTGACTTTAACAGCGGATTCCATATCTCAGGCGTAGAGACGAACTCGCCGGATCTGGTTGACAGCATTGACTGCGCGCCGCTTCCAAGGATCAATAAAGATGACCCGGTCTACGGTGCGGAGACATCCAATATTCCTATGGTAGTCTGGTCGAAATCCGAGCATCCGGAGATCTGTAAGGCATTTATCGAGACCCTGTACGAAGATGAGACCTATACGGAGTTCTTAGGCGCTACGCCGGTAGGAATGCTTCCGTCCATTACAGGGATCTCCGATACGGAACAGTATCAGTCCAACGAGATCGTACAGAAGTTCTCGAACGCAGAGCAGGTCATCTCTGAGGCGGTAGAGCTCTCTGCTGCGATCGGGTTTGAACACGGCCCAAGCGTAGAGGCAGGCTTACTGACATCCCAGGGCATCATAGAAGAGATGTTCCAGGATATTATAACAAACGGCACTGATGTAGAGAAAGCGGCTAAGGCAGCCGAAGAAAAGTTGAACGAGGTATTTGAATCTGTTCAATAGTGTTTTGAGCTGCCCCGCGTGCGAGGCATGACGGGGCAGTCTTTTGGGAAAGGTGGTAGTCGCGCGTGAAAACAAAAAAAATTGATTATGGCAGATGGCTGCTTGTATTGCCGGCTCTGATCGTCGTCGGGACACTTCTGGTCTATCCGATTTTTTCAAGCCTTTATTACAGTCTGACAACCAAACATCTGATCAAAGCGACCTATGACTTTATAGGATTTGACAATTATATCAAAGTATTGACGGACCCAGATTTCTTTAAGGCGTTTTTGACGTCTATCTTATGGACGATCGCGTCTCTTCTCGGACAGATCATAGTAGGGTTTACCGCCGCGTTGGCGCTGAACCGGGTGAACCATCTGAAAGGCGTATACCGGATCCTGATGATCATACCGTGGGCATTTCCGTCTATCGTGATCGCATTGTCCTGGAAGTGGATTCTTAATGGTGTGTCGGGATTCCTTCCGAATTTATTATATGAGATGGGGTTTGCCTCGGAATTACCGCAGTTTTTAAGCGACAGCAGTCTCGTGTTCGGAACGCTTATTTTTATCAATATATGGTTTGGGGCGCCGATGATCATGGTAAATGTGCTGTCTGCACTGCAGACCATTCCGCAGGATCAGTATGAGGCGGCACAGATCGATGGGGCGAGTAAATTACAGCAGTTTATGTACATTACCGTGCCGCATATCAAAGTAGTGGTCGGCCTTCTGGTTGTCTTAAGAACGATCTGGGTATTTAATAACTTCGATATTATCTACCTGATCACCGGAGGAGGCCCGGCGAATGCAACGACGACGGTTCCGATCTATGCATATAATATGGGCTGGGGGACGAAGCTGCTCGGCAGGTCGTCTGCGGTCACGGTGCTGTTGTTGGCATTTCTTCTTATCGTATGCTTCATATACTTTAAGATCATTGGAAAATGGGAAAAGGAGGATAAGTAGATGTCAGGTAAGTTAAAAGGGAAATTAGGAAATGTCGTATGTCATCTGTATCTGATCATCCTATCGGTCATTGCAGCATTCCCGCTGCTCTGGGTACTGCTCTGTTCCGTGAAGTCCTCAGGGGATCTGACGTCTAATCCTACGTCGATCTTGCCGAAAGAATTTACATTGGGACATTTTAAAAATGTAATTGATACACTGGGATTTACCAGGAATATTGGGAACAGCCTGATCATAGCGTTCTTTACGACCGTGATCGCGATCGCGATCTCATCGCTGGCGGCTTACGGGATCGTAAGATTCTTCCCGAAGTTCGGAAATATCATGTCGCGTGCACTGGTCACCACATATATGTTTCCGCCGATCCTGCTGGCGATCCCATACACGCTGGTTATGGCTAAGCTAGGGTTAACCAATACCCGCGTGGGGCTTGTCATTGTATACTTATCATTCAGCGTGCCGTATGCGGTGTGGATGCTGATCGGATTCTTTAAGACGGTCCCGATCGGAATCGAGGAAGCGGCGCGTGTTGACGGTGCGAACAAGATGGTCACGTTCGTAAGGATCGTGCTGCCGCTGGTAGCGCCCGGGATCGTCGCGACAGCAATCTATACATTTATCAATGCATGGAATGAATTCCTGTATTCGTTGATCCTGATCAACAGTACGGAGCTGATGACGGTGTCCGTAGCGCTCAGGTCCCTGCAGGGAGCGGAGATACTTGACTGGGGAAGTATGATGGCGGCTTCCACGCTGGTAGTGATCCCATCGGTAGTGTTCTTTATGTTTATCCAGAAATACATTGCCGGCGGTATGACGGAAGGTTCGGTAAAATAAAGATGGCGCTATCATTAACGGTATGACAGAAGGTTCAGTAAAAAATATAATTAGAGGAGATTTTAAAATGAAAAATATAGGTTATGCAGTAGTCGGTACGGGTTATTTTGGGGCAGAGCTTGGACGGATCATGAAGGAACAGGAAGGAGCTGCTGTCACGGCAGTGTATGATCCGGAGAATGCAGAGGTGATCGCAGAGGAACTGGGATGTGAAGTAGAGACAGACCTTGATACGCTGTTTAGCCGTGAAGATGTAGACGCAGTGATCGTCGCTTCGCCGAATTATCTGCATAAGGAGCCGGTGATCAAGGCTGCAGAGCACGGCGTGCATGTATTCTGTGAGAAGCCCATCGCATTGTCCTATGCAGACTGCGACGCGATGGTGAAGGCATGTGAGAAGCATGGCGTAACATTTATGGCGGGGCATGTGATGAACTTCTTCCGCGGTGTCAGACATGCGAAGAAATTGATCAATGAAGGTGTGATCGGAGACGTTCTTTACTGCCATTCCGCGAGAAACGGCTGGGAAGAGCCGCAGGAATCCATCAGCTGGAAGAAGATCCGTGCGAAATCAGGCGGGCATCTGTATCATCATATCCATGAGCTGGACTGTATCCAGTTTATCATGGGAGAGCCGGAGTCCGTGATCATGATGGGCGGAAATGTGGCGCACAGAGGCGAGCAGTTCGGCGACGAGGATGATATGCTCTTTATCAGCCTGGAGTTCCCGGATCGGAAATTCGCCGTTCTGGAATATGGTTCCGCTTTCCACTGGCCGGAGCACTACGTGCTGATCCAGGGAACTAAGGGCGCGATCCGGCTTGACATGGCGAATGTGGGAATGACGGTGAAGACGGAAGCCGGAGAAGAGCATTACCTGGTTCATGAGACGAAGGAAGAGGATGACGACCGTACGAATATCTATCACGGAACGGAGATGGACGGCGCGATCATGTACGGCAAACCGGGCAAGAAGCCGCCGATGTGGCTTCACAGCATCATGAAGAATGAGATGAAATATTTCAATGAGATCATGCACGGCGCGGCAGTGGATGAAGAGTTTAAGCCATTGTTGAACGGTTCTGCGGCGCGGGCGGCGATCGCGACGGCGGATGCGCTTACCCTGTCTGTCAAAGAGAACAGGAAGGTAAAGGTTGCCGAGATTAAATAATAGGAGTGAAGATAAAATGAGAAATCTGGAAAAATATAAAGGGATCATACCTGCGTTCTACGCCTGCTATGAAGACGACGGCAGCGTAAGCCCTGAAAGGACAAGGAAGTTTACCCGGTATCTGATCGAGAAGGGTGTGAAGGGGCTGTATGTATGCGGCTCATCAGGAGAGTGCATTTACCAGAGCAAAGAGGAGCGAAAGCTCATACTGGAAAGCGTCATGCAGGAAGCAAAAGGCAAGATTACGATCATCGCCCATGTGGGATGCAATAATACGGCTGACAGCATGGAGTTGGCGGCACATGCGGAGCGTGTGGGTGCGGACGCCATCGCGTCCATCCCGCCGATCTACTTCCATCTGCCGGATCATGCGATCGCAGAGTATTGGAATGATATCAGTTCGGCGGCTCCGAATACGGACTTTATCATCTATAATATCCCGCAGCTGGCGGGAGTGGCGCTCGGGATGTCTCTCTACCATGAGATGCTGAAGAATCCAAGGGTGATCGGTGTGAAGAATTCTTCTATGCCGGTTCAGGACATTCAGATGTTCAAGGATGTAAGAGGCGATGACTGTGTGATATTCAACGGTCCAGACGAGCAGCTCGTAAGCGGCCTTGCCATCGGTGCGGACGGCGGGATCGGCGGAACCTATGGGGTTATGCCGGAGCTCTATCTGAAGATCAAGGAGCTTGCGGATGCCGGTGAGATCGGCAGGGCGAGAGAGATCCAGTACGAGGCGGACAGGATCATCTATGCAATGTGCGCCTGCCATGGGAACCTCTATGCGGTCATGAAGGAAATCTTAAAGGATCAAGGGCTGGAATTCGGCGGAGTGCGTAAGCCGCTGCCGTCGGTGACCGAGGAAGATCTTTTGCAGATCGAGAAATGCAAAAGGATGATACAGGAAGCAGTCAGGCGGTATTGTTAGGATAATTGAGAAGAATTGTGAGGGGGTTGTCAGGAAATGACCAGTCCTCAATGAACTTTTCACTAAAATGGAGAAAAGATGGTTGACAACAGCCATCTTTTCTCTGTTCTATGTTATAATGGAACTATAACTTTTTCTGTTGAAAATATCAGTATTTTACTTGGCGTGGTAAGAGATTATACAATTAAATTGGCAGAAACCAACGCATATGAATAACCTTCAAATTGGAAAGAAAGCGGGATACCATGGATAGAAACGTAAATATTATTGTCGGTCTGAATGGCGAGAAAATCATTCTGATCAACGATATCCGTTTTAAAGGCAAAAAGCGGGAAGACTGGAAAGAGGTGGAGGACTATCTTAAAGAATATGTCGGGGAATTTTACGAGATTGCAGAAACATCTGAGAAGATATTTATATCCAGCAGTTTCCCGGATGAGTATGCCGGTTCAGAGAGCAGGCTTGCCCTGAAAGGGGCTGTTGCGAAGGCAAAGGCGAATGCGGCGCAAGGGATACCGGAGCTGATCCAGATTGCTACTAATGGGGAATAATCTTTATGACCTGTTGGCAATAAAAAAAGAAACGAGCAGCCCGCTTGAGTAAAAACTGTACGGTGAAAACCCATCTCTTTTATGAATGATTGTATCGGAAGGAAGGAGGTTTGTCAATAGAAAACAGAAGAATTTCTGTATACAACAATTTGTCACATGGCATCGGTTAGAAATAATCGGTGTTTTTTTGTGCTTGCGGCTCCGGCTTCTGGGGCAGGCGGTTTCGGAGACGAAAGAAAAGCTGGAAACCTTGAAAATGGCGGCGGATTTTGATTAGAAAATTTTAAAACACAATAAAGTAATGAAGTACTATACCTCATTACTTTTTTTATAAGGAAAATATATTCTAAAATTCATTTTCCACATCATATTACCATGTAAAAAAGCATTTGTCAACATTTTGGGAAATTATGCGAAGGTTTCTAATGGCATTTCTGGAAGTTTTTTTCACAAAAAATATACAAATTGGGGATAGAGTCATTTCCTGTCCAACCAAAACAAAAAAATTTAAAGAGTTTTACATTTCATCGCCGTCAAAATTCTGGTCAAATTACTGAGGGATTCATTATCAGACGATCTGGCATATCAAAGCTTGAAAAAAGAGACGACTGTCGCGTTTTTTAGAAGTTATGTCATTTTGCGACTGAGAAATTGAGTTATGCGCCGTCAAAATTCTGGTCAAATAAACAGCTTCCCATAAGATAGGGAGCGATTATCGTTTTGTAATGAAGTATAGTACTTCATTACATTTTAAAAAAAGCAATTAAGAGTAAAATTGCAGGCAGTCAACAAGAAGCCGGAAGGATAAGGGGCACAGATATGTGGTGTGTTTTACAGGTCCGACAGGGCGAGGAAGAGAGTGTCCGGCGGCAATGCCAGGAGAAGCTGTCTTCTGATCTGGTCAAGAATTGTTATGTTTTCTACTATGAAGAGAAGAAGCATATCCGGGGAGAGTGGGTTATACAGGAGAAGCCTTTATTCCCGGGATATGTTTTTATGGTCACGGATGAGGCTGACAGATTGAGAGATGAGCTGATCCGTATCAAGGGGAAGACGAAGCTTCTGGAATCGGCGGATAAAGTAGCCCCGCTATCGGATTCGGAAGTGGAATTTCTGAAGACTTTTGGCGGAAAAGAACAGACTATAGAAATGTCAGAGGGTGTGATCGAACGGTCAAAAGTAAAGATTTATTCCGGTCCCCTGGTAGGAAAAGAAAGATATATATGTAAGATCGATCGCCATAAACGTCGAGCATTTTTGGAGTTGCCAATGCTTGGAGAGAGGCGGCGGGTGCAGGTGGGATTGGAGATCGTATCGAAGACTTAGGATTACTATTGAGAAATTCTCGCAGCATGGGCACGAGGGTTTTGGGAAAGTATGACATATCCGGCGTCTGGGAAATGAATGAAAGTACCAGACGGCACTGTGGCAGTGGGGCATTTCCCATGGGCACGGATGGCGAAGCATGCTCTTTCAGAAGGGAATGCTTTTCTTTATGCGCGGATATGCAGGTAAAGTTGGAGGATGGCTGTGTACTATGTGATACAGGTTGCGTCGGGGATGGAAGAACGGGCGGAGGAACAGATCAATGTGGTGGTTGACAGAAGACTGTATGACCGCTGTTTTCACCCGATGCGTCATATGAAAAAGAAGCTGCGGGGAGAGTGGAAAGAGCTGCATGAGAAGCTGCTCCCCGGGTATGTATTTGTTGTGAGCGATTCCGTTAAGGAGTTGTATCAGGAGCTTAAGCATGTTCCGGCATTTACAAGAATGTTGGGGAAGGATGCTGAGCAGTTCATTCCGCTTTCCAAGGAGGAAGTAGAATGGCTGACGCGGATCATGCAGACGGCGGGGGATGGAATGGAAGTGGGGCTGTCCCAGGTGTCAGTATCGGAGGATGATGTGATCACCATACTGTCTGGACCGCTTAAAAGCATGGAAGGATATATCAGGAAGATCGATCTTCACAGGCGGATCGCGAAGGTTGAGGTTGAATTTATGAACCGGAAGACGGTGATACATCTGGGGATTGAGATGGTGGGTAAGAAGAGAGAGACCATGGCGGGATAGCCGTAGGCGGCAACCGTACAGTTGGAAATATATAGGAGGGAAGCGTGATATGGAGAAAAGAGAGATTCCGTTTTCGCCGCCGGATATTACAGATCTGGAGATAGCGGAAGTGATACGAACACTCAAAAGCGGATGGATCACCACAGGACCCAGGACGAAGGAATTTGAAAGGAAGATCGCCGCGTATTGCGGGACGAAGCGGGCGGCGGCGCTGAATTCGGCTACGGCATGTATGGAGGCGGTCTTAAGGTTCTTAGGCGTGGGCGAAGGGGATGAAGTTATCACATCCGCCTATACATATACGGCATCGGCAAGCCCGGTATGTCATGTGGGGGCAAGGCTTGTGCTGGTAGATGTGGCGCACGGCAGCTATGAGATGGACTATGACGCGTTGGAACAGGCGATCACGGAGAAGACGAAGGTGATCATTCCGGTGGATCTCGGAGGGGTGATCTGTGATTATCAGAGGATCTTCGAGATCGTGGAGAGAAAGAGGACGTTGTTCCGTCCGGGAAATGAGATTCAGGAAGCGATCGGACGAATTGTTGTAGCCGCGGATAGTGCGCACGCGTTCGGCTCGAAGAGGAAGATTAACGGAGAGTGGGAAATGTGCGGGAATATCGCAGATTTTACCAGCTTTTCTTTTCATGCGGTAAAGAATCTTACGACTGCTGAAGGCGGGGCGATCACATGGAGAACCATTGATGGAGTGGATGATGACTGGATCTATCGGGAGTTTATGTTGATGTCGCTTCATGGACAGTCAAAGGACGCGTTGGCGAAGACAAAGCTTGGAGCCTGGGAATATGATATCGTGGAACCGGCTTATAAGTGGAATATGACGGATATCATGGCGGCGATCGGGATAAGGCAGATGCAGAGGTATCCGGAGATATTGGCGAAGAGGAAGAGGATCATCAGACGATATGATTCGGCGTTCCGGCCGTTGGGAGCGAAGGTACTGGAGCATTCTGAAAACGGACAGACATCATGCGGACATCTGTATTTGATACGGATTCCAGGAATATTGGAAGAGATCAGAAATCATATGATCCGTGAACTTGCCGGGCAGGGTGTGGCGTCGAATGTGCATTATAAACCGTTGCCGATGATGACGGCTTATAAGAAGATGGGATTCGATATCAAGGATTATCCGAATGCTTTTCGGCAGTATGAGAATGAGATCACGCTGCCGCTGCATACTCGTCTGGAAAATGAAGACGTGGAGTATGTTGTCAGAATGGTGACGAAAGTTTTGAGGGAATGCGAGAACATGAGTTATGCAGTTTAGAGATTGGGAGGATATTCCAGAGTTCATGCAGAATGAAGCGGTAAGAAAATATTATGATATTTTGCAGAAAAGACGTTTTAGTTTGGTGCTAAAACGTTTTTTTGATATTGTTTTATCTATTTTTATGATCATTATTTTTATTCCGGTATTTGTGGTCATATCTGTCTGGATCAAGACGGACAGTGAGGGTCCTGTCTTCTACAGGCAGGAGAGGATAACGCAATATGGGAAAATATTCCGTATCTTCAAGTTCAGGACAATGGTAATAAATGCGGATAAAATCGGTACATTGGTTACCGCACAGAATGATATAAGAATTACAAAAGTAGGCAGAAAGATAAGAAAAATCAGGTTGGATGAGATCCCTCAGTTATTCAATATATTGATCGGTGACATGAGCTTTGTCGGGACCAGGCCGGAGGTAAAAAAATATGTTGACGTGTATACGGATGAAATGAAAGCAACGCTGCTTTTGCCGGCAGGGGTGACATCCATGGCAAGCATAGCATATAAGGACGAAGACAATGTGCTGAAAGCTGCGATTGATGTGGATGAAGTATACAGAAAAGAAATACTTCCCCAAAAAATGGATTGGAATTTGGACGAGATAAGGAAATTCAGCCTGTTTCATGAGATAAAAATCATGTTAAAGACAGTAATAAGTGTATTTTCGTAAAATCTTAAAGTGATAAAGGAGTACAGACAGCATGGGGTTATATGAACGGATCATCGGAAAAGAAGAAAAAGTTGCATTAGTAGGATTGGGATATGTAGGAATGCCGATCGCAGTCGCATTTGCAAAGAAAATAGACGTAATTGGTTTCGATCTGAATAAGGAAAAAGTTAATTTGTATAAAAATGGCATTGATCCGACAAAGGAAGTGGGAGACAAGGTAATTGGAGACACCACTGTTATGTTTACCAGTGACGAAAATGATCTTGACAAAGCGAAGTTCTTCATTGTTGCCGTACCTACGCCGGTAAATGATGACCATACTCCAGATCTTACGCCAGTAGAGGGAGCAAGTCAGATCGTAGGAAGACACTTGTCTTCTGGAAGTGTCGTAGTATTCGAGTCTACGGTTTATCCGGGCGTAACGGAGGAGATCTGTGTCCCGATCCTGGAGCGGGAGTCAGGGCTTGTCTGCGGAAAAGATTTTAAAGTGGGGTATTCGCCGGAGAGGATCAATCCGGGTGATAAGATTCACAGGTTGGAGACGATCACGAAGATTGTATCGGGAATGGATGATGAGACATTAGATACGGTTGCGAAGGTCTATGAACTGGTGGTGGACGCAGGAGTACACCGTGCCGAGAGCATCCGGGTAGCGGAAGCGGCTAAGGTCATTGAAAACAGCCAGAGGGATATCAATATTGCATTTATGAATGAATTGTCGATCATCTTCAACAAGATGGGCATTGATACAAAAGCAGTATTAGAGGCAGCCGGTACGAAATGGAATTTCCTGAATTTCCGTCCCGGATTGGTCGGCGGACACTGCATTGGTGTGGATCCGTACTATCTGACTTATAAGGCGGAAGAATTGGGGTATCATAGCCAGATCATATTGAGCGGGCGGCGTATTAATGATGATATGGGGAAATATGTGGCGGAAAATCTGGTAAAGAGCCTTATCAGGGCAGACAAGAGAGTCCGGGATGCAAGGGTTGCGCTGTTGGGATTTACATTCAAAGAGAATTGCCCGGATACACGGAATACACGTGTGATCGATATTGTGAATGAGCTGAAGGAATATGGGATCCATCCGGTCATTGCGGATCCGGTAGCTGATGCAGAAGAAGCAAAGCGGGAATATGATATTGCGTTTACTGATTTCGGATCGATCCACGATATGGACGCGGTGATCATTGCAGTGGCGCACGATGAGTTCCTTGGAATGTCTAAGAAGAAGCTTTCAGGATTATATAAAGACGGAGAAAGGAAGGTCTTATTAGACATCAAGGGAGTGCTGGATAAAAAGGAATATGGAGAAGACGGATATCTGTATTGGAGATTCTAGTACATCAAGAAACATTGAAAAGGAGATAGGAAATATGAGTTATCAGCAGTTAAAATTCCCGGAGGATTCTTTATTCCTTGTCACAGGAGGCGCCGGGTTCATAGGGTCAAACCTCTGTGAGGCGATACTTTCTAAGGGATATCGGGTGCGTTGCCTGGATGATCTCTCTACCGGGAAAGAGAAGAATATCGAGATGTTTATGGATCATCCGAATTATGAATTCATCAAGGGTGATATCAAAGACCTTGAAACTTGCAAAAAAGCGTGCGAAGGGGCAGATTATGTCCTGCATCAGGCGGCTTGGGGAAGTGTCCCGAGAAGTATCGAGATGCCCTTATTTTATGCGGATAACAATATTATAGGTACGGTAAATATGTTGGAAGCGGCTAGATTATCCGGTGTAAAGAAATTCGTATACGCTTCTTCAAGTTCTGTGTATGGTGACGAGCCGAATCTGCCTAAGAAAGAAGGAAGAGAAGGAAATCTTCTCTCGCCGTATGCGTTAACAAAGCGTTCGGATGAGGAATTTGCACGTATGTATACAAAATTCTATGGTCTGGAGACTTTTGGAATGAGGTATTTTAATGTATTCGGACGCCGTCAGGATCCAGACGGCGCTTATGCGGCGGTTATCCCTAAGTTTTTGAAATTACTGCTGAATGATAAGGCGCCGACGATTCATGGAGACGGCAGACAGTCAAGGGATTTCACATATATCGATAATGTGATCGAAGCAAATCTAAGGGCTTGCCTTGCACCGAAAAGGGCGGCAGGAGAAGCTTATAATATTGCGTTCGGTGCAAGAGAATATCTCATTGACATTTACTATGGCCTGACTGAAGCATTGGGAAAGGATATAGAGCCTGAGTTTGGACCGGAGAGGGCAGGGGATATCCGGCACAGCAACGCCGATATCTCTAAGGCAAGGGAACTTCTGGGTTACGATCCGGAATATAGCTTTGAAGAAGGAATCAAGCTTGCGATCGACTGGTATCGGGAGAATCTATAGACATACAGAGGAGAAAGCCATGAGTCAGGGACAGATACAGCCGTTTGTGACGGCAATGATCGTAGTGCGGAATGAAGAACGCTATATAGGGGCGGCTGTCACATCATTCCTAGAGCAGAACTATCCAAAAGAGAGCTTCGAACTGCTGATCATTGACGGCAATTCCGAAGACGGAACAGTTCAGTCAGCAAAACATGCCGTAGAAATATATGAAAAAGAACATGGAACAGTACAGGTCCGTTATCTTAAGAATCCCAGAAGACTTCTTGCATCAGGGTGGAATATCGGTATAAAAGCTGCCAAAGGAGAGTACGTGGTCCGTATTGACGCCCATGCGCAGGCTGCCCCCGATCTGATGAGGAGATGTGTACAGATTCTTAACGATAAGCCCGACGTAGTCTGTGCAGGAGGCAGGATTGCGACAGAAACACTGACGGAAAAGGGAAAGCTGATCGCAGATGTATTGTCCTCGCCTTTTGGAGTCGGGAACGCCAGATTCCGTTATGCGGAAGAATCCGGTTATGTCGATACGGTCGCGTACGGAGTGTATAGGAAATCTATCTTTGAGAAAGCAGGATATTTTAATGAAGAATTCATGCGGAATCAGGATAATGATATGCATGGACGTATTAAAAGATGCGGAGGAAAATTCTATCTGGAAACATCTGTTACGAGCACATACCATGCCCGTGAAAATGTAAAGGGAATGATGAAACAGGCATTCGGTAATGGGAAATGGGGGATCATAGGGTGGAAGAAGAGTGAGAGCAGAGAAGGGATATCCTTGCGTCATATGATTCCGCTCTTTTTTGTATTGGCAAATATTTTTCTGATCGCTGCAGGTGTTTTGTGTGAGATCTTCCGATGGATGATGTTGGCGATGTACTTGCTGTATTTTGGAGCTGCAATTTATTTTGCCTTGAAAAAAACGAAGAATATAGGGAGAGTCCTGAAGATGTGCGGGTGTTATTGGATATTGCATGTTAGTTATGGGGCGGGGGCTTTGTTAGAAATTTTTATTGCCAGATAATTAAGAGGAAGAAGTCATATGAAAGAGAAAGTTTCCATTATTGTTCCAATATATAATGTAGATAACTATCTAAAACGTTGTATAAATTCATTGATAAACCAGGAACATAAAAATATTGAGATTTTATTAGTAGATGATTGTTCTACAGATAAAAGTGCTACAATTGCAAAAAAATATGCTGAAGATTATCCTCAAATATGTTATTTTGTGCAGCGAGAAAAAAATGGAGGACTATCGGCAGCAAGAAACAGTGGAATTGAGGTATCCACAGGAGAATGGATAGCCTTTGTTGACAGTGATGATTGGGTAACGAAAGATTATATATCAGCTATGTATGAAGTTGCAAAAAATGATAATGCGGATATTGTAATGAGTAGTAGATATCAATATTATCCTGATACAGAAAAGAGTATAGAAGTATGTCCTTTTAGTAAGTTAACAACAAAATCTGATTATAAGCTGAAAGTTGCCCTATGTTTTCCGTCCGCTACGGCACGATTATTTCGTAGGAGTTTTTTTGTTGATAAGAAAATTAGATTTCCAGAAGATATATGGAGATGTGAAGACATTTCTACTGTTGTACCAATATTTACAATGACAAATAAAATATCTATGTTGCAGAAACCTACATATTACTATTTTCAAAGGAATACATCTTTATCAAATCAAAATCATAAAGAAGTAGATATTAGTTTTTATCCTAAAACAATTGAGCGTATGATGGAATTGTCGTGTGACGGTTTTGAAAAGGAATTAGAGTTTCGGGCGATTTCAGAACTTATGTATGGAATGGTAATGATCATGATAAGATCAGAAAGAGAAAAGGAGGAAATTAGAAGACATATTGAATGGTTTAGTCATAAATTTCCTAATTGGAAGTTTAATCCATATTTACACTTCTTACCTAAGGGCAAAAGATTATTCATATATTGTGCAGAAAAGCAATATTTTATTTTGTTAAAAATACTTATTTGGGGATGGGATAAAATAAGGAGGACCCAATATAATGGTAAAAATCAAAGAAATGGAGTTGTTTAGACAATTCAATGATTGGTTTGAAAGATTTAAGCCAGAATTAAGAAGGAAATTTCAAATAG
>OFGR01000526.1_pt1 | contig 37885 bp, 36 predicted proteins | sample 1521811 | NCBI WGS metagenome assembly OFGR01 (sample SAMEA3504098, study PRJEB24116) | mouse gut metagenome | biome: mouse gut; feature: mouse-associated habitat; material: faeces | place: Denmark | collected 2011
TGGACGAAGCACATGGAAAGGTTTTGACACACGAACAGTGTGCAAAATCAAACGGTGTCTGTCTGGCAACGGTCGCCAACACGGTCATAAAATATATCAACGGTGGTGTCAGTGCTGTTACAGAATTTAAAAGGAATATTAATTCTGATAATGCCAGACGCAAGGTGGACGGACGCACAGAGGCGCGGCTCATTGAGCTTGCCTGCGGCCCTGTTCCGGAAGGGCATTCCAGGTGGACGATCCGTCTGCTTGAAGAAAAATCCAAAGTCATTCTGGAAACTCCTGTAAGCCGTGAGGCAATCCGCAGCGCCTTAAAAAAAACAAACTTCGACCTCACAAAAACAGCTACTGGTGCATTCCGGCAAAAGGAGACCCGGAATTCATAGCCTGCATGGAGGATGTCCTTGATGTTTACGAACTTCCCTATAATGAAAGCCGCCCGGTTGTATGTATGGACGAGAAGCCGTACCAGCTTCTTGGTCAGGCAAGGGAACCGCTGCCGATGATTCCTGGAAGTGACCGGAAAACAGATTCCGAATATGTCCGTAACGGCACGGTCAGTATATTTGCCTTTATAGAACCGCTTGGAGGGGCACATCATGTAAGCGTAAGGGAACACCGTACAGCCTTTGACTGGGCAGAGGAAATCAAATACCTTGCAGATGTCATGTATCCGGATGCAGAAAAGATTATCCTTGTAATGGATAACCTCAATACACACAAGCCTTCTTCCCTGTATAAACGTTATCCGCCGGAAGAAGCAAGACGCATTCTGAAAAGGCTGGAAATACATTATACCCCGAAACATGGGAGCTGGCTGGACATTGCTGAAATTGAGCTGAATGTAATGACCAGGCAGTGCCTTTCACGCCGTATTGCTGAAATAGACTTATTACGCAGTGAATTATCAGCATGGGAAGCGGAAAGGAATACATCCGCGGCAAAAGTCAACTGGCATTTCCGGACAAACGATGCCCGGATAAAGCTTAGTTCTTTGTATCCCAGATTTACTACTGCCTAAAGAGGCAGTAGTAAATCTAAATATCAACGTGTCGGCACACTAGTCCGAATTCAAGTCAACAAAAATAGTCGCCTTAGTTTTGCGGACGTGGGGCGGCTATTTTTGTGGTTTATTATTATCCTTGCTTCCGATGGCGTATCCGAGACCGAAGCAGGTCAGGCATAAGCCAAGCACTGAAATCAATCCTTCAATCGTCAACATCCACTTAGCCCTCCTTTCCTAGATTCCTGCAAGCAGGTTTCTATGTAATCGGAGGGTCACAGTCCCTCCGTAGAAGAACTAGCCGCCTACCGTTATGGCAGTACCCGTATGAATATTTTATCAGAAAATGTCGGACGCTACAAGATGGTTTTCCGGCTTTTTTCTTTTTCCGCTTGCAATCCCGCCAAAACAGAGGTAAGCTACGACACCACGGAAGGAGGGATTGGATTGGAAAAAGATTCTGCATTGTACCAGCTCATGGACACCCGCATGCACAGCGTCATGAACGGCATTGTAAGCGGTGACGGGGAATACCAGGCGATCATCCGCAAGTCGGACATATATTCCGGCCAACTGGACAGGATGGATTTATCAAAAGAATTCCGGCTGCTGATTGACCGATACGTCAGCGAGCAAAACGCGCATAGCACTTGTGCTATTGATCCCAGTATGGGATGCTCGCTTTGGCGAAAAAATCAAGATCAGCCTGGCTTTCTTTTATCCTCTGACAGCAAAACTTTCAGCAGCGCAGAGTTCCATCTATTTTCCACTAATTGCCCCATCGATTTCACCCCCCACTTCCATATGACCTGATTTCTTCCTGATAATTTTGTTTTATTTGTTCTAACATTCTATCCCGGATAGTTTTAAGGTATTGGATATCTGTTGTAACATACCTTCCAGTTGTTGATTGCTTTATGAGTATTTTCTCATCCTGCAGGACTTGTAAAGCCCTTTGCATTGTATTTGGGTTCACCCTGGCCTGCTTTGCCAGTTCCCTTGTTGATGGAAGTTTACTTCCTGGCAAATAATGCCTGTTAAGTATTTTCTTTAAAAGATCAACCGCAAGCTGGTTGTACCTTCTTGTACTACCCTGTCCCAGCATAGCGTCACCTCTTTTTTATGAATCTGTCTATGGAGGAAGCGGTTGCGTAAATCCCTATTCCGGCAATTATTGATAAAAGCAGATTCTGTGTATAATGGTATAATCCTATGATCATCAAGATGACAGGTATAGCTGCGTTTTTGAATATTTTATGTCCATCCATTTTTCCCTTTATAATTCCTTCCTATTAAATATTTTTAAAGATATCATTACAGATAAAGCCAGCGCCGCTAATGCCAATATCAGCATTACGGGAAAAGTTATCCCTGATAAAATTTCCATAACCATTGTCGTATTTGCGTTGGCAGTCAACAACGGAAAAACAATCAGCAGAAACATAAATATAAATTTTGATTTATCATATCCAAACTGATACTGTACAGGCATATAAATACTATAAAGAACGGAAGCGGCAAGCAAAAGCGGTATCATCAACTTTAAATTAAGTTTGACTAAATTTGGAACAAACAATGTATCGATCCAATATGCCCCACAACAAAAAACAAACACAATCAAGTACATCAAATATTTACTGGCAACCTGCATATTCCTTGTGTAGGGCAGTGTACATAAAAAACTTGCAGCACTTGGATATTGGTATTCTTTCATTGCCAAATACCGGCATATCAGAAATTCAGAATAAATGACTTCAAAAGCAAAAGCCAATGTTGGCCGGGCTAAATTTGCTTCACTTGATTTTGCAGAAAGTGCTACAGGCAGAGCAAACAAAATTACAATTATGAACAGCACATATTTTTTTAACAGCAAAAAATCTTTTTTTATTAAAGTTGCCATGATGCATTCCCCCTTTCTATCTCTCCAAGCATAATATTTTCGATTGCCGGGCGTTCCATTAAAGCGTCCGGCATAATCTCGGCAATCTCTTTCGGCCTATTAGTTAATCCTATAAAACTACGGTCCATTGGATTCAGACTTAAGAACAGTTTCTTGCTTTCTGTGCTCAGTAAACGGTTATCACCTTTTACAATCCTGTATGTTTCAAGTAGAGTATCCTTTTTTTCCTGAAAAAGGATTCGTCCGTTATCAATGAGTATCAACCTGTCTGCAATTTGTTCCAAATCGGAAGTGATATGGGTTGAAAAGAAAACAGCCCTGCCACTCTTTTTCATGTAATCTGCCAGTATTTTTAACATCTGGCTGCGGATCAAGGGATCCAACCCGCTTGTCGGTTCGTCCATGACCAAAAGCTCTGCTTCATGTGACAAGGCCAATGCTAAAGAGAATTTCATCTTCATGCCCTTTGACAATGTGGAAATTTTTTGTTTAGGGTCCAAGCCAAACTGCTCCATGTAATCATTATAATCCCGTTCCTGCCAGTTTTTATAAGCCGGGGCTACAATCCCTTTCATTTCAGACATACTTAATTCTTCATAAAATCCGCCCTCATCTAATACAACGCCAACACGTTCTTTGAGTGCCTTTGTATTTCTGTCCATGTCCTGTCCAAATAACTTAATAATCCCGGAATTGAATTTTACCAGCCCTAAAATAGACCTGATTGTAGTTGTTTTCCCCGAACCGTTGACACCTATAAATCCAGTGATGCTGTTATCCGGCAGGGAAAATGAAACATCTGTCAATGAAAAATCCGTGTAAGACTTATTTAATTTTGATATTTCTAAAATGTTTTCCATATAGAACCTCCCCGTATTTATTTTCGGGCTTATTTGTCCGTATATTATTCCATCTCTGGATATTTTTGTGAAAGTATTTCATTTGCTGCCGATAATCCTTCATGGTATTTTCGATAAGATTCACTTAACTGGCACATTGCCGGAATAAATATGTCATTATATCCGCCCATACTGTTGAACCGGCGCAGTTCCTTTCCCAGACGTCCGGCAGGCGTAGTTTCATATTCTTCGGAACGTTTATATGCAAGATAGCTTTCAATTTCTTCATGGTGGCCTGCAATATATTTTTCTGTTTCACTAACAGCCTCATTTATACTGGAAGATGCAGTTTCCATAAATCCACTGCCAAGATTCAGGGTTATCCCGTCAAGATACCCTTTCAGATCATCCGGAATATCAAAATCAGCACTGTCCAGAAAAGCGATGATTGCATCAAACGCCTCCTGCTGTGTATCTGTCAAAACCGGACAATTAAGATAGGGTGCAAAATGCAGGCAGAGGAATTTTCCGTAATATCCCGGAAAGGCATCTGCCAGGCGTTCCAAAACCATCTGCTTTTTTTGAAGCCGATGGAGGCTGCCCTGTATCTGTTCCCAATCATGTTTTGACGCAAGCTCCTGAATCAGCTCCTGCTTTTCCTGTTGGAGAAACATTTGCACAGCCTTCCTGTGGTAAACTTCATTTAACGCCGCCGCATCCTTGTCCGATAAGACATCATGGATATCTGCAACCGATAATCCCAGGGTTCTTAAAACAGAAACTTTTTTCAAAACAGCAATATCCTCATCTGAAAAACTGCGGTACCCATTCTCCTGTATGGCTGGGACAACAATCCCCTGCCCGATATAATACTCAATAGCCTTTTTGGTTAAGGAACATTCCCTGCACACTTCATTGATCAGCATATTCTCACCTCCAAAAATATGATAAACTAACCCCCAAGGGAATAGTCAATACCTTATGGAAAAATTATGTTCACTCCACAGGCGAATCATCAGTAGATTTTTTGCCTGGCACAAATTTCGCAAACAAACAGGCAAAACTAATGGGGTTCACCAGCCATTCCGGTGAACCCCACCAAACCTCAAAATCCGAAAATACCAGGCGGCCATCCGCAAGCCGGACGAATACTCCGGCAGGCTGGATGGGATGGAACTGCCGAAGGAAGTTTTAGTAATCATAGTCATTCTGCAATGGCAGTTTTTCAATCCCGCTATCCTGTAAATGCAGGATTGTCCTCATAAAATATTGGAACACTTTCCCTAAAATCTCATTGCCGTACCTGCCTTTAATACTTTCCCGCATATTTTCCATTCCTTTTATCCTCCAACTCATCTCTTGCCCACAGCCGCCCCGGTTCCCTTTACATTTTCCCCATACTCCTTTTTCAGGCGTGCCAGTTCACCATTATAAATAGATGGAAATACCCACGCCTTGCAAATTCTTTTATAACCTATATATCGGCAAAAGGTAATAGGACTGCCATTTTTTCCGGCATTTTCTCCCCTTCTTCTATAAGCCTCTCCCTTTCAGCCTTTTACATCATGTATTCCTTTCACCTGTTTTCTGCCATTGCCCCTTGGTTTCACTTTCCCTGCCCATTCCCTCACAGCAAGCAGCATACACGCAATACCAACCAGCACAGGGACGATAATCATCAGATATGGCGACCAGATATATTTTCCAAAGATATGGAATGTATATGTCCGGAAAATATCAGTCCCACTTCCCACTAATGGAATGAAACTTAACGTTTTCAGTAATACGCCGGGAAGATACGGTTCAATTACCGTTGGAACATATACAACTGCCAGGCTAAGAATTAATGCAAGCACATTACTTTTTACAGCCGAAGATATTAGCATAACAATCCCGGCATATCCGGCCATCCCAAGCAGTGTAAATGCCCACTCATAAATTTCTGCCTGCACCATGTTCATAGGTGCAATTGCAGTAAGTTTAATCATCTGAACCGGCATATCCCACCCGGTAGTCCCCATAAAGAAAAGCTGCGATACAATACCGCAAATTGCAACCATTGCAAATAATTCCACTGTAAACACCAGGCCGGTAACTATTTTAGCAAAAGCAATTTTTTTCCGTCCGTTTTTTGTTGTCAGTACTAATAAGCTTGTATTGTCATGCCATTCTCCGGCAAACAATGTGGACAAAACAATCGCAAGAAACAGTGCCATTGACTTTGCCGATAAATCAATCGTCTTACTCAGGAGATTTTGCCAGCCTTGTATCCATCCATAATAAAATGGTTTACTTACCCTTTCATCTATTTGCAGTAAATATTCCTTTTCTTTCCCCGTCTGATTATTATTTTCCAGATATTTTTCAAGGACCTGTTGCCTTCTTCCATAAAAATCGGTCAATTTTTCCGGTTCAAAATAGCTGATAGCAACCTGATAGCTTCCCGGCTCATGAAGTTCAGGCCACAAATTTCTCAGCCAATCATTGAGAATGGCCCAGTCAGTTAAATCCCATGCCCTTTTGCTATCAGCCGCTTCCATTTGCTGGTAATCTTGTACTATTTGTTGCAGGGATCCGTCAGTTAAGTCTCCCCCAAATGAAAGCGCATACTCCTGCCGGTCTCTTATAGCGGCATATCCATTGAAATTTCTCCCGAAATCAGAGCTTGTAAAATCAACTTTGCTTCCAAAATTAAACCACTGAAAAGAAAGGATACTCCCGAATACTACCAGATACAGGAAACACACGAAAACGCTTATTTTTGTGCCAGCCCTCCGCCATAGTTTTTTATGTTCCGACAAAAATAGTTCCATAGTTACTTCACTCCTTCCTGCCCTGTGGGGAAATAATATAGATATAAGTCTTCTAAGGTTGCTTCACATGGAACAGCCATCCCATCCGGCATATGCCCTGAAATGATACGCAGCACCACCTGCCTGCCCTCATGCCTTAAATTTGCAACCGTTGATTTTGCCTGCCACTTTCTTGCATCTTCCTGCGGCACCGTAAGCTCCCAAACTTTTCCCTCCGCTTTTTTAATTAAATCAGGGACACTGCCCTGTAATACAAATTTCCCTTTTTTCATAAGCAGGACTTCATCCGCTATTGCCTCAATATCAGAAACAATGTGTGTAGACAGAATCACAATTTTATCTCCTGCATAATCGGAAAGCAGGTTGCGGAAACGCACCCTCTCTTTGGGGTCTAATCCCGCTGTCGGCTCATCCAAGACCAGAATTTCCGGGTTATTAAGCAATGCCTGTGCAATTCCTACCCTTTGCTTCATACCGCCGGAAAAAGTCCTTAGTTTCTTATGGGCAGCCTCACCTAAACCTACCTCCTCTAATAATTCTCCCGTCCTTTTTTGGGCAATGTCCTTTGGTATCCCCTTAAGGGCAGAAATATACATCAAAAATTCCTTTGCAGTATAACCCGGATAATACCCAAAATCCTGCGGAAGATACCCCAATACATTTCTATAATCGGCACCCATAGAGGTTACTTCCTTTCCATCCAAAAGAACCTCTCCCGATGTTGCTTCCAAAATGGCACACAGCATCCGCATCAGCGTTGTCTTTCCAGCGCCGTTGGCTCCCAAAAGCCCATAGACTCCCGGTTTTAAAGTTGCACTGACACAATCTACCGCTATTTTACTTCCGTAATGCTTTGTCAAACGGTCAATTGATAATTCCATATATTTTCCCTTCCTTTCTTGTTGTTATGATAAAGCAAATTTCCTTTATAAAAAACACCGCAAAAAACAAAAAAGCAACGATCCATATGCCAAAGGCAGACGCTTCATACAGCCACGGCATAGTCTTTGCCAGTACTCCCCAGCACAGGCAGGAACCAAGCACTAATACTGTGCATATTTGTATGTTTTCTTTCCTACGCAGCCGAATCAGGCGCAGCATACTGGCCATGCAGACCAAATAGGGAACCAGGCAGTATAAAATCATCCGCCCTATTTCCCTGCACGAATCTTGGAGATGTACCCCAAAAGAAATAAGGACTGTGATGCATACAAGATTTGCTGCCCCGGCCAGAACCAGTTTTGCCAATAGAATCTGTGAACCGGAAGCCCTTGTAACAGCTTCCAGTTCACTCATCCCATAATACTGGCATCTGAACATAACCGGCATGGCTGCCAGTACAAACAGGGGCATGAAAACCGGTATATATTGGGGAATATCTTCTATTGTAGAAATTTTCAGGCACACGGTAAATAATACAAGCGCCTGTAACCCCAATATAGATATCCCCTCAAAACGGAAAATATCTGATAAATACTGGATAAAACCTGTTCTTGGTTCTTCTTGGGGTTTTTGCCCCAATTTCTGTTCCCGCATTATTTCAGTACATAAATTTATCGTTTCTTTCATCCTGGCCCCATTTCCATCAGGCTTCTTTTCCAGTCCTGGCCCCTGCCGTAAGGACTGCTGCAAATACCTCTTTAACTCCTTACCTCCCATTTTCCTGCTCCTTCCTCATAATTTTCAGGGCATTCCTAACCCTGCTCTGTGCTGTGCGCAAATTGCATCCCATTACCTTTGCGATTTCCCAAAAGGAAAGCTGCTCCCCAAACCGTAAAATGACCGCTTCTCTTTGCTCCGGTGATAAAACCTTTAAGAGATAATCTATTTCTGATTTATCCTCTATTTGGCGCATCCCATCACTTGTATCCCTGATTTCCTCTTCATTTTCCAATGGATAAACTTCTATTTTCCTGCTTTCATCAATACACAGATGCTTTGCTATCGTATATAAATATGCCTTAAATTTTCTTTTCCCTTTATACCCTGGCAGATTTTTAAACAGCTTCAAAAAAGTCTCCTGCGTCAGATCCTCTGCCCTCTCCCAGTTAAAGCACTGTCTTTTGCAATAATACAAGATGGATGTATAATAACGTTTGATCAATTCCTCAGCCGCTTTTTCATCACCAAGCCTTATCCGTCCTACCAGGTCATCATCGGAAGGTACTTCTTCCATGGAACGCCCCTCTTCCCTATCCACAATGCTATCAGCTCCTCTCCTTAACAGATTTGTATATATCAATAATAACGGGGCATTGATGCCAAATGATCAAAACGCCCTTAAAGTTTTTCTTAAAATCCTGTCCCCTGAAAAGTATCATGCCTGCAGAAATGGCAGGGTTTCCTTTTTCAAATGCCTTCAGCTTACGCACTGCATATGTCCCATCTTTTATTTATTCTATCAGGAGACACCGGAAAAGCCATTCCATGTATTTTCGCCCTCCTGGCATTTGGGGAGGGAAGCATCGTTTTTTAACATGATGTGGCGGCTGGCACATTCATTTACATAAGGATCATGGGTAACAACAACGATCGTTTTCCCCTGGCAGTTAAGCTCCTGCAAGATCTCCAACACATAGTCCCTGTTGCGTCCATCCAGGCTGCCAGTGGGCTCATCAGCAAAAATAATCTGTGGGGATTTGGCAATTACCTTTGCCAGTGCCACACGCTGCTGTTCCCCGCCGCTTAATGTGTAGGCCTTTCTCTTTTCATATCCCTGCAATCCTACCTTTCCTAGCGCACCTGCAATCAAAAGCCGTTCTTTTTTACTGCTGATGGCCTTAAAGTGCGTTGCGGTGCGCATATTGCTTTCCACAGTTTCCGTATCAATCAGGCCGTAATTTTGAAACAAATATGAGATATGGCGGCGGCGCAGGCTGACCGCTGTGGGGGAGGAAAAATCCGGGTTCTTCTGGCCGCAAAGGACAATGTTCCCGCTGTCCGGACGTTCCAGCAGGCTCATCATATTCAGTAAAGTTGTCTTTCCTGCACCGCTTTCCCCCATAATAGCAAGAAATTCTCCCCGCCCAACCTTCAGGGAAAAATTTTTAAACAGGGTTTTGCCGCCAAACTTTTTGCAGATATTGGATAAGATAATGTCTGCCATATCATTCAGCTCCTTTCATAATTTGATAAAGGTTTTCTTTTGCATATCCCCGGCTGATGGCCAGGGTGATTACCAGCTCGCCAGCAAAAGCCCCAGGCAGAAGCAGATAATTCAGGGATACCCTCATTTCCCTGCTGGCAAAATGAAGCACCGCAACTACACAAACATAATAAATGAGGGCAATTGCCAAATGCTTTTGGATACAGTGCAGCAGGGAATATCCTTCCGCCAGACAGCAGGCAATTTTTCTTTTATAATTTTCACAGTACAGTCCCGCACTGAAGATACACAGGCAGATTAGCCCCAGCAGCAGTATCACCGATTGCGTACCATAGAGCGCCAGCATTTGCCGCTGGTGATTGACGGTTTCTGAAAAAGTAGACGCAACCGAGGGCAGTCCCAGCGTCACCGGGGCAATCCCGGTTTCCTGCAAAACCGGCAGCAGCTCCGTATAAGCGTCTTCTCCGGGAACATTTAGAAAATAAGCCCCTTTAGAACAATAGCTTAGGGCAAAGATGCCATCTATTTGTTCATCCCCTATCACTAAAATAACCGGATCCCCTAATGCGCCATAATTTCCTGTGCCTGTATTGGCGTTGTAAGAATAGATTTTACTGGCCTCTTCGTCATAAGGAATAAAGACTGCCTCCATTCCGTAGGCCCTCTGGACATAGCCACGCCATGTTTCTTTTTCCTGTTCCCTTGATGCAGGAACCAGCACATAAACGCCGGTATCAGAAAGCTGCCCGCCGGTGACCAGGCTCCCGTTCCTATGGTAAATCGGGTTAAAGTCCAGATAGTTGCGGTTGACCGTAATGGATGTCTGGCCAAACTCTTCTGCCGGTGTGCGCCCGCTAATCAGGTTATATTCGTAATTGCCAGAATCCACCAAAATACCCTGGTAGCGCCCCACTGTAGCTAAATAAAAGGCTTTGTAGTTTTCAGCCAGATTTTGCGCAGAAGCATTGCTTGTGTTAACCGGGACCGTCACATATCCCTCCACCTTATCCGCAAGGAACTGTGACGCCTGCACCGTATGATACGAAATGGCAGCATTACGGGCAGCAATGGACAGGAAAAAGATGATAAAAGCAACGAATACCCCTTTTGCCAGAATGGTTGTAACATATATCCCCCGTCTTGGGACACGGCCCTTGATATATCCGGTACCGTTCTGCCTGCGGATGAGTAATGCTGAAAGTATCCAGCCTGCCAAGGCTACAGCTGCCAAAATAGCAATGTCCGGCAGGGAAAACAGGATATATTGCGGTAACGCAGTTTGGTACAACGCCCCAGCTACCATCAAATTAACCATTTTAACCGCCAGGAAGCTGATTGCAAATATCGGGAATATCTCCCTGGCATTATCCGCTAAGATGTCGCGGGCCTTATAACCCTCCATTTTCTTAAGGACATTCTTTTTCCCGCCAGCCAGGACGTAAAAGGCCATGCTTGCCACCAGCATAAAGGCCGGGACAAAGCCGAAAAGCAAAACAGAAAATTGGCCGGAAATATAGGCTGCCGGGTTGGCCGTGACGCTGTATCCAAGCTGCCTGAGAACGTCTATTACAGCAGATTGCTGGCCCATTTTCACATAATAAGTAGCTGCAGAAAGGTCATACTGCCTTGCATCAGCCCATGGGTATAAAGAAATATCCTGCATAAGCCCCGGAGCGTTTAGCCGATATACGGTATATCCGGCAGGCTCTGTGGTAGAAATACATTCCCCGCTTTCCAGGTGCCTGCCACCTGCCTTGGTGCTGATGTCCAAAAAATCTGTGGTATGGCTGGTTTTGAAGTATTGATAATGGGCTTTACCACCCACATTTTCAACCCGGCGCAGCATCAAGTCCCCATTGGCCACCTCCAGCGCATGGTCAATTTCTGCAAGAAAATCCCTGTTGCTTATGTTTTTTGGCTTTTCAATGGTGATGGTAATTTTATCCCCCTCTATCCGGTCCAGCGGGTCAAAGGCAAAGTTAAAACAAGACAACGCTGATAGGACACTAAAGAGGATAATAAAACAAAAGGCCATTAGTTTTTTCATTTTGGACCCTCCTAACATAAAAATTCCCTGCCTTAATATTGAAAGTATATCAAGGCAGGGGAAATAGTGCTTTCGTTTATTATGAGTGGTACATGATTTCTTTGTGACTAAATTCTTGCGATTTTCTGACTGTCCAGGGGAAGCCGGACCACAAACTGGATATTCTCCCCCTCACTGTATGCACCAATCGTCCCATGGTGCAGTTCGATGATTTCTTTTGCAATCGCCAGTCCCAGCCCAGCGCCTCCTGTACCGGAAGAACGGGCAGCATCCAGCCGGTAAAACTGTTCAAATATCCGCCCCAACTTTTCAGGCGGTATTGCAGGCCCCTTATTTTGGATACAGATCCTGATACTGTCACTTGTTTGTTCCATAGAAAAGAAAATTTTCGTATTTGGATAACTGTAACTGACTGCGTTGCGGACCAGGTTATCAACGGCCCGTTCCAATTTATCCGCATCACACATGATTTCAACATTCTCCGCAATCTGCAAATCCCATTCCAGCCCTTTTTCCACAAGAATAGGGTTAAATTCATAGGTAATCTGCATGAGCATCCGGCTTAAATGGGTCTGTACCTGCTCTAATGACAATTTGTGTGTGCTGAACCGGGTGACCTCAAAAAATTCGTTGATAAGTTCTTCTAAACGCTGGGCTTTCTTTCTGGCAATTCCGCTATACTTGTGGACCAGCTCCGGCGTGATTTCCGGCTGATCCTCAATCAGCTTTAAATATCCGAGAACGCTTGTAAGGGGGGTTTTCAAATCATGGGCAAGATATACCAGCAAATCCTCTTTGCGCTGTCCTTTAACCTGGGCATCCTTTTGGCTTTCCAGCGCCTGCTGCCGCACCCTGTTCAGGCCATCCTCTATGCTTTTGAGGCTGCCGGAAAGCATAATCGGGGCATCGGTAGGTTGTGCCAGCTTTTTTGCCGCCTCTGAAACTTCCTCTAAATGCTCTAAAGGCCGGAGCATAAAACGATAAGAAATGTATCCGCATCCCACCACTGACACTACCCCCATAACAGGAACCATAAATGGCTTAAACCACTGAAACGCTTCCGTCTGGTCAAGGTTTGTTGCACCCATTATTATCAAAAACAGCAAATTAAGCAGAATATAGGCCACCTCAAAAACAATGGTAACTGTGAGAAACTGGACTGTTGTCCTTAGTGCAAGCCTCTTTTGAAAATCCCTAGCCCCAGTTTCTTTGCCTGTGTGCTTACTCAATGGTATACCCCACCCCCCAGACTGTTTTAATATATTTTGGCTTCCGCGGCGTCTCATCCATCTTTTCCCTTATCCGGGCAATATGGGCCATTACAGTGTTATTGTTGCTTTCCAAAAATTCCTCGCCCCAGATGGTTTCAAACAGCTCTTCCGCCGATACCACCCTTCCACGGTTCTTGCACAGGTGCCAAAGGATGTGAAACTCAAAAGGGGTAAGTGAGAGCACCTCTCCATTCAAAGTACATTTATGGCTGGCAGGGCAGATATAAAGCCCCTTATTATCATATTCTGCCGGCCCATCCGTGCCTGCCGGATTTACATTGTACTGCTTATAGCGCCGGAGCTGTGTTTTTACCCGCGCTACCACCTCTAACGGATTGAACGGTTTGACAATATAATCATCAGCGCCTAAAGACAGGCCCTGAATTTTGGCAATGTCATCCGATTTAGCGGTCAGCATAATAATGGGGAACAGATATTTCTGCCTTATCTTTTGGCAGAGTGTAAACCCGTCTATCCCCGGCATCATCACATCCAATATTGCTAAACTTACCGGTTCCTTTTCCAGAAAGGCCAGTGCGTCCAGAGGGCTGTAACATTTGCCCACAACATAGTTTTCGTTTTTCAAATATATTTCCAGAAGATCCGTAATTTCCTGTTCATCATCTACAATCAAAATCGTTTCTGCCACCATACAGCTATGATACCTCGTTTTACTGTTTTTTAGGACTTTATTTTATCATATTGGGGCGTCTAAATCTACCGTCAAAGGCTCCGTTTCCCCAATATGTAAGGGGGTGCAAATGGGGCAACAAGGGGTTCAAACGCGGCTCCAGGGGGGGCGCCTTTGGGCCACTTGTAAGCGCTGCCCCCGCACCCCATAAAACAGCCCCTAAAACAAACAAGGGCTCCCAGCAACACCCACTGTGCCGGAATCCCTTGTTTTCACCTATTTTCACAATACTCTGCCTATTCCCTTTGTATCAAATAAGCATTTTACATTTCTTTATATTCCCCCACCAGATAAAATTCCTTCTTTTCTTTCAGATAATCCCGCATCAGCATCTGCTGGCTTTGGATTGAGCCACTCTCCGACAGGCTGCTTTCAACAGAAAGCCTGGCATAAGTAGCAGTGCGGAAAAGAGGTGCAGATACCTCCCCAAGGGACTGCCGCGCCCTGTCTTTTGTCCTTGCCATAAAGAATTTCTCTTTGCACTGATTTTCTTCAGTATATTCTTCCCATGAGTGTCTTTATGCAAAGACAAGCCCACTGGCCAGCCTAAATCAATTTTCACAGTTAAACACCTCTATATGATGCTTAACATTCTCATAAGTCCCCCGCACCATGGCTTCGTTTAAGGCAAAGTAATTATGCCCGCCCTGTGTGCGCAGATATTCCTGCGCATGTGCGGTGAGGCTGTTAAAGCTTGCCGTAGCAATATTCACCTTCACAATCCCCAGGGAAATCGCCCGCTGGAAATCTGCGTCCGTGATGCCGCTCCCCCCATGAAGCACCAGGGGAAGGTTGGTCTTTTTATGAATTTCTTCCAGCACGTCAAAGGCAAGGGTGGGGGCTACCGGATAATTGCCATGGGCATTGCCGATGGCCACCGCCAGGGCGTCAATGCCAGTATTTTCACAAAATACCCTGGCATCCTCCGGGTTGGTACACTTAACGCCATGGTCGCTGCTTCCATCCTCGCTTCCGCCAACCAGCCCCAGCTCAGCCTCCACAGTTGCCCCATACTCCCCGGCAGCCGCCACCACCTCTTTTGTACGCGCCATGTTTTCTTCAAAAGAATAGGCAGAGCTGTCATACATCACAGAAGTAAAGCCCAGCGCCAGTGCCTTTTTTACCACTTCCATGGTAAGCCCGTGGTCTAAATGGACCGCCACGTCCACCTTTGCTTCTTTTGCCGCCTGCACCATCATCGGCCCCATCAGCGCAAGGGGGGAATGCTTTAACCGCACCTCCGCAATTTGCAGGATGATAGGGGTTTTAAGTTCCTCAGCTGCTTCCAGGGCACCCTTAACCATCTCCATATTGCCCACACTGAAAGCGCCAATACCTCTTTGCTCCTTTTTCGCCTGCTCTAACAGGGCTTTCATTGTTACCAATGCCATATCTCAATCTCCTGTTTTTGTGTTTATTCATTTGCTCATTTTTTTCAGTTCCCGTTCCAGCATCAGCAGGCTGGCAAAAGCCATGGCAGCAAAAGCCGCACCAATCAGGAATACCCCCTGCATGCCATATCCCATTCCTGTCACCAGGCCGGTAATGGCGGGTGCCCCAAAAGAAGCAATCACAATGCCGAACATCACATAGCCATAGTTCTCCCCTGAATGGGCCATTCCGAAAACCGAACTGGTAAAGGAAGGGAAGCTGCCCATGATCCCGCCATAACAGCCGTACATTACCACAATCGCCGCGGTTACGGCTATGGACCTGGAAAAGCCAAGTACCAGCATTGCCCCCACAGATACCAGCAGGACGCCTTTGATACACACAATCCGCCCCGCCTTATCCGCCAGCGTGGGCAGCGCCAGCCTTGTGCCTGCGTTCATAATGGAACCGAACATCACTGCGCACACCGCCAAATGGGTGGAAATCCCCAGCTCTGTCTGGTAGGTCTGGGATACCGGGGAGAGGATAAAATAAGACATCAGCCCCAGGAGCATGGTTGCCAGAAGAAAGTAAAAGCTTTTGGTATGTATCATTTCTTTGGAGGTATACTGCTTCTGCCCTGAGGCCGTCCCTGCACCTTTGCCCTTTGGCGCAAGCTCCGCCCCCGGCACATAGAAAAAAAGGCTGCACAGGATCCAGGATACGGTAATGGCAATCCCAATCACCAAAAGGGCCAGCCCCGCTCCGCCCTTTTCCAGAAGCTTCCTGCTAATAGGCGCCAGGAAAAAGCCGCATAAGCCGTTGGCGGTCACCACAATCCCTGAGGCAAACCCGGTCCTGCCCGGGAACCATTTCTGGGCAGTGGAAATAATTGTGGTATAAATCATTCCCTGCCCAAATCCCTGCATCAGCCCATAGGTGATATAAATGGGGATGGGGGAAGGGATGACCAGGAACGCCGACAGCAGCACGCCCACCGCAAATATCCCGCCGCCGATAAATACCACCAGCCTTGGGCTGCGTTTATCCTGAATCCGCCCCCCGATGATGTTCCCAAACACAAATGTGACAAAGGACAGATAAAAGCACATGGACGCCTGGCCCTGGCTCCATCCCGCCTGTTCCATCACGTAGGGCTGGTAAACGGACCATATATGGGGATAACCTGTAAAAAATATGGCAAAAGCGCCAAATATCATCATTAATAATCTTTGTTTCGTCTGCTTTTTCGTTAATTCCATTTTCCCTGCCCGTCCCGCTTCCTCTTACCAGAGGTTTTTGTACATCTGCTCTACATCCGCCTGGGAGATAGCTCTTCTGGTGTTCTGGGGGCTTCCGCTTTCCATGGCGTCGTGGGCCATCTTTTCAATTACATGGAAGAACTCCTCTTTATTAATGCCATACTCCTCCAGTGTTGGCGTCTCCAGCTCTTTGGTCAGGGCGATTACCGCATCCAGGAATTTTTTGCTGGCTTCCTCATCGGAGTCCTCCGAAGACGCAGCACCGATGATTCTGCCCAGCTCCCCAAAGCGGCCGTATGCCCCCTCTAAAGCAAAGCTTAAGCACTCCTTCATCAGCATAGCGTTGGAAAGGCCATGGGCTACATGGAACAATGCGCCAATGGGACGGCTCATTCCATGGATCAGGGTAACGGAAGCGTTATTAAAAGCAATGCCTGCTTCCAGTGCCGCTACCGCCATCTGGATTCTCGCCTCTTCGTCCTTCCCGTCATGGAATGCTGCAGGCAGGTAACTGAAAATACGTTTCACCGCTGACAGGGCAAAGGTGTCGGACAGGGTCTGCGCTTTATTGGATGTATATGCTTCCACTGCATGGCAGAGTGCGTCCAGGCCTGTAGCCGCTGTGATTTTCGGCGGGGCAGTCATGGTAAACTGGGGGTCACTGATGGCAAGGTTGGGCATCAGCACCTTTCCTTTTAACAGCATTTTAATGTCTTTTTTTGTATCCGTGATAATGGTAAACTGGGTTGCCTCGGAACCTGTTCCCGCTGTGGTAGGAATGGCAACCATGGGAGGCATTTCCACATCAATGATTTTTCCCATATAATCGGAAATGTTTCCCCCGTTCTTTACAAGGGAGGCAATCGCTTTCATGGAATCAATGGGGCTGCCGCCGCCAAGGGCAACCAGAAAATCACAGCCGTCTTCTTTGTACTGTTTCAGGCCATTGTCAATCATAACATCCGTCGGCTCCCCTGTGATTTCTGAATAAATGGTATAGGCAATGCCCTGCTCCTTTAAAGCCTCTTCTAACTTGGCGCAGTTGCCCAGCTCAATCATCACTTTATCTGTTACAATCATGGCTTTTTTGCCAAACTGGCCTAAAGCGCTTTTTGCCATATCTAACGCACCTGCTCCCGTAATCATCTGTCCCGGGATAATAAACTCTCTTGCCATCGTCAAATCCTCCTATATATCGTTCCGCCCCCGCCCGTTTCTTTGGGCGGGAGCCGGTTATCCTTACTGTTTATTCATTTACATCGTGGAGCCATACGTACCGCCCGTCCTCGCATCTGTCTGTCTGGAGCCAGGGGTTGCCATCTAAATGGCGGATCATCCAGCAGGTATACATCTGGAAACCTGGCGCTACTGCCTGGGGATGGAGCTCCCCGCCAGGGATTGCGGAAAAGCTGTTGTCCACGCTTTTAAATACCTGATCCCCTACAAAGCTTGCACCGAAGCCCTCCGGGCGGTCAAACTTGAAAAGATAGGTTTCCGGCTGGGGATGCCTGTGGGGCAGGTAGCCTGACCAGTTTCCCTTGTCGTTGAGCACTTCCCCCAGGACCATATTAGACTTTGGGGAAATGTCGTGGTCAAAAATGGTATTTACACGGCGTTTCGCCACATTGCCGAATTTCCCAACGCTGGAATATCCCCAGGGGGCATCCTCCGGCGCATACAGGCGGCTTGCAAAGCTTCTGTCATTGTGGGTACACTGTACAAGAATCTCGGAATCTGCCTCCGCCGTTACTGCCACTTCCACGCCCTGGCATACATGGACACACCAGGGGCCTTCTGTAAATACGTCTTTTCTGGTGACAGTTTGCTCCTGCCCTTCCCACTTGTAAGTAATCTTTCCGGATAAAAGAAGGACCGCCGTCTCCTCCCCCTGCCTGAAAAATTTCCTGTTCTCCCCGCTGCCCATGCGGTATACACGGATATCCATCATCATTGCCTGATATTCGTTGTCATAAGTTGTCAGCACCATCTCGCCTTTTTCATCAAAAGACGGATAACCAAATACTTTGCCCATAAATCCTCCTATAAGAAATATTAATAGTCCCTTGCTTCTTCCCTTCCTGTTTTTACGCCTTTCCAGGCTTCCCTTACAGACTCTTTCACGGATGTGTCCGCAAGCCCTACGTTCCACCAGGACTCATAACCGTCTGTCATCGTCTTGGGGATGACCTTCAGGTCGAAAAGGCAGGCGATTTCCTGGCCCTTGGCATCCTTAAGGGCGTCTTCCAGTTCTGCAATGGTCCGGCAGGTGTAGGATTTCAGACCATAACCTTCCGCTACCTTGGCATAGTCAACTGGGATCAGCTCCCCACAGGGCTTCTTTCCATCTGTGTAACGGAACTCCGTTGCAAGGCTTCCGATGCCATGGTTCATTTCCAGGTTATTGATACAGCCAAAGCCACAATTATCAAATACAAGGATATTTACTTTTTTGCGTTCCTGCATGATGGTCATAACCTCGCTGTGGAGCATCTGGAAGCTGGAATCACCCACTACGCAGTACACTTCGTTGTCCGGCTCTGCAAATTTAACGCCCAGAGTGGCCGCAACCTCGTAGCCCATACAGGAATAACCATATTCCGCATGGTATCCTCCCCTCTTATCCGTTGTCCACATTCTCTGCATACAGCTTGGGAGGGAGCCCCCTGCGGTAATGATTGTGGCGTCCCCGTCAATCACTCTGCGGATTGCCGCAAGGGCAGCGGTCTGGGTGATTTTCCCCTGGGTGAGCTTTACAAACTCAGGAACGGTCCGGGGATCCCTTGCCTTGATATTCGGTTCAAAATCATCTCCTGTATATTCAATTCCGGCAAGCCTTGCCATTTCTTCTTCCCACTTGCCTTTGGCCTCCTCAATTTCACCTGCATAAGAGGAAACATAACCTTTAGCCCTTAATTTTTCTGCCAGTGCCTCTACGGTGGCTTTGGCGTCCCCCACCGCTTTGGCCGCATCCATTTTGTAAGCGTGGAAACGTGAGTTGTTGATTGTGATGAATTTTACATCTTCATTTTGGTACAGGCGCTTGGAGCCTGTTGTAAAGTCGGACATCCGGGAGCCGATGGCAATCACCACATCCGCGTCTTTTGCAATAATATTGGAAGCGTAGGTGCCTGTCACACCGATGCCCCCCAGGCAATAAGGATGGCTGGATTTGCACGCGCTCTTTCCTGCCTGGGTTTCCCCGAAGGGAATATGGAATTCTTCACAGAATTTTTCCACCGCTTCCCCTGCCTGGGAATAACGCACGCCGCCGCCTACGATTACCAGCGGTTTCTTTGCCCCTGCTATGGCCTGCGCAATTTCTTCCAGTTCTTCTTCTACCGCAACAGGCCTGGTGATCCTGTGCACCCTCTTTTCAAAGAAATACTCCGGGAAATCATAGGATTCCCCTTCCACATCCTGGCACAGGGCGATACAGCAAGCCCCTGTCTCCGCCGGGTCTGTGAGCACCCGCATTGCATTGATCAGCGCTGTCATAATCATTTCCGGCCTGGTGACCCTGTCCCAGTATTTGCACACAGGCTTAAAGGCATCGTTTGTGGTAGTTGCCAGGCTGTTGCTCTGCTCTAGCTGCTGCAGCACCGGGTCAGGCTGCCGGGAAGCAAAGGTATCCGCCGGAAATACCAGTAACGGAATGTTGTTTACGGTGGCAGTAGCACAGGCGGTTACCATATTTGCCGCCCCAGGCCCTACGGAAGAAGCGCAGGGGATAATCCTCATGCGGTTGCTCTGCTTTGCAAAGGCGATGGCCACATGGCACATTCCCTGCTCATTCCTTCCCTGCAATACCCTTAAATTTCCGGGATTGGAATCAAGGGCTTCTCCTAAGCCAACGGCAATCCCATGCCCGAAAATGGTAAAAAACCCTTCTACAAACTTTGTCTCCACCCCATCCATGGAAACATATTGGTTATCCAAAAATCTTACGATTGCCTGCGCTACAGTCATTCTTGTTGTTTTGGCCATGTTCTGTATCCTCCTAATTTTCAGCCCGTTTGGTAATCCCCTTACACTCTGGCTATCATCTCTCCAAATTTTTCTTTCTCTTCCTTAATAAATGCCTCCACTGCCTCCGGCCCCGGGAGGGAATCGGAACAGTTGTTGCTCCTTACCATCATGGACGCTTCCGCAGAGCCAAACTCCAGGCAGTCAATAATCTCCCACCCCTGGAACAGGCCGTATAAAAAGCCGGAACCATATCCGTCGCCGCCGCCAAAGCCTTTTCTTGCCTCCACAGGGAAAGGCTTGATGCTGAACTTCTGCCCGTCACAGGTATAGGCGGTAGACCCCTTCATGCCATGCTTGATCACCACGATCTTCGCATTGCAGCCCTGCCAGTATGCTGAACTTTCCTCATCCGACATGCCTGGCCTGATCAGTTTCTCGGTCAGGTCAAATTCTTCCCTGGAGCCCATGATGATATCTGCTTCTTTGGCTACCATGGAATAATAAATTGCAATCTCATCGGTATTTTTCCAGTTGTATTCCCGGTAATCAATGTCAAAAATAACTACTGTGCCGTTCTTCTTGGCAAGCATGACTGCCTTGATTGCCGCCTCCCTGGAAGGGCTTTCTGCCAGGGATGTGCCGGAAACCAGCAGTGCTTTGGTATTTTTGATATATGCTTCGTCAATGTCGTCCACATGGAGCTGCAAGTCCGCAATACAGTTCCGGTACATTAAAATGCTGCTTTCTTTGGGGGAGAGCATCTCCGTAAAGGTCAGCCCCAGCTTCTCACCGTTCTGGCATCTGGTAATATGGGTGGTGTCGATTCCCTGCTCATTGAAATAATCCACCACATAATCCCCAAACTGGTCGTCGGACACTTTCCCAAAGAACCCTGCTTTCAGCCCGTGGCGGGTAACGCCTACTGCTATGTTCGCCGGGGAACCCCCAACAAATTTTTCAAACATATGGACTTTCTTTAAGGGCTTGAATTCCTCCTTCACCTGGTCATTGTATGCGGGGTTAAAGTCAATGGCAACCCGCCCAAGAAGCACAATGTCCATAGGCCTGGATGGATCAAATTCTACATACTTCATCTTTCTTCCCTCCATTTTGCGTGCAATTTTATTTATTGCGTGCTTTTTCCTTCATTTGTTATTATTTATAATAGCACGTAATGCAAAAAAATGCAAGAAAAAACTGTACATTTTATACATAAAATACAGAGGCAACGCCCGTTTTTCCCTTCACCCCAAAGGACTGGCCCAATTGGCCCATGGAACTGTTTTCCTTTCGCACACTCTTTCCCAATAATAGCACGCTTTCGCACGCACCCCCCTTAGGCGGTTCCCATGCCTTAAGCCCGTTAAATATTGTATTTCGTTTTAATGTTAATATCTGTATACCTGCATTCCTGCTCCGGCAGGCATTTTTTCTGCAAAATGTCCATAAGGATAAAGGGCGGCTCGTATCCTTGCACATATCCGTTCTGGTCAATGAGAAAATCCGCCGTCCCCACGCTAAGCGCCTCCCGGTTCCTGGGGGTCAGGTCATAAATAATGGTATAGGGCCTTCTTTCCAGGCGGAGTTTTTCAAAGGCCCTGGCAATCCCCGCCTGGCCTGCGGAGACCACGAACAGCCCGTTGATTCCCGGCACATTCATCATGGTATCAATAATAATTTTTTCCACTTCCCCCTCATCGTCAAAGCTTCCGTGGACCCCCGCCACCTGCAACGCCGGGAAGGATTTTTTCAGTTCTTCAATAAAGCCCTCTACCCGGTTATTGTTTACATTGTTGGTAAAAAAACCGGTGATCACAAGCACTTTTCCCGTCCCCCCGGTAAGCATCCCCATAAGCCCCGCCGCTGTGCGCCCGCTTTTCCGGTTGTCCATCCCCACATAGCAGCTCCTTTTAACCCCTGCAATGTCCGAATTAAAGGTAACTACCGGGATCTGCCTTTCCCCGGCCAGGGCGTTTAGCTTCAGCCGGATAGCCTCGCTGTCCGCCGGCATTACCGCCAGCCCCTGTATGCCCTCCCTCTCCAGGGCTTCAATGGCATGGAGCTGTTCCTGTTCATCCACGGAAATCCCCTCTTTTACAATTACCTGGATCCCCCGTTCCCCAAGCTCCTGCCTTGCCCGGCCAATGCCCCGGTTCACTTCCAGCATAAAGGGGGATTTGGAAAGCTGGGTAACCACCCCTATTTTTAACTTATTACCGCTTTTTTTGTTTCTCCCTTTCTGTACATAGCCCATCTCTTCCGCTATCTTGCAGACCCGTTCCGCCACCTCCGGGTTAATGCGCCCCCGTTGATTTAATGCCCGGTCCACCGTCCCCCGGGACACCCCCGCCTTCTCCGCAATCTGCTGTATCGTCACCGCCATATGCGCCCTCCTTCCCTTCCTTCCGGGATCCGCCCAAAAATCATCCCCACAGCTTTCAGCCCAAAATGTTTTAACCCTGCGCTCCCAGGTTTTGCCGGTAATATGCTATAACCAATCTTATCATAAACGCAACAAAGCACGCAAGTATTATGCGTGCCCAGTTATCCTGTCCATTAGATATTGTGGAAGTGTCATTTGTATTACTGAAGCACCCTCCTGATGGATTTTCTTTACAATTTCAGGATACATCTCCACATTTTTCCCTGTAATGAAAAAGGTTGCCTTCACGTCCCTCTCCTTCAGCCCTTTCAGGAGCTGTTCCGTGTAATAAGGGTGGGGGCCATCATCTGCTGAGGTTCTGGCAGGGCTAAAAGCTTCCACGCCATCCCGAAAACCCTTACCGGCATCAGGACTGTGCATACACCTGGGTTCCCTTCGCCCACAGGCCTGCCCTGTCAAGCTGCCCCAGGCCCGTGACCCCTTCCTTGGTGCCGTCGATTTCCGGGTCCACATAACAGCCAAACCACTTTTCCATCCGCTTTTTCATTTCCACCGCTTTTTCTTCCAGGGACTCTTCCCCATACAGGTTACGCTCCTCGCCCGGGTCTGCCTGCAGGTCATAAAGTTCATTTTTTCCATAGGGATATCTGTGGATATACTTCCATTCCCTGGTGCGTATCATCCTCACAGGCCCGTACTCGTCAAATACTACCACTGCATTCTCTCCCCTGTCCGTTTCCCTGCCCAGCAATATCCCTGCAAAGCTTTTGCCCGGAAGCGGCCTGTCTTCCGTATAAGGGCAGCCTGTAAGTTCCAAAAGCGTAGGGAAAAGGTCGTAGGCACTGACCATATCCTGCGAAACCCTCCCCTTTGGGATATGTCCCTTCCATGCCGCCAAAAAGGGAACCTTTACCGCCGTATCAAACATGTTCTGGGGGAAGGTGCCATTCCCCTTTCCCCAAATACCATGATGGCCCATGCTCATCCCATTGTCCGCCGTAAAAATAACCAGCGTATCCTCTGCCAGTGACAGTTCCTCCACCCGGCCAAGAATCCTCCCTAACTGTTCATCCATTGCACTGATGGCAGCAAAATACCCGGTCAGGTTTTCCCGCCGGTTTTCCGTGCCATAAACAGGCCCGGTAGTCATATCCGGATGGTCCGGGATATCCGGGATACTGCTGAAACTGCAGTCTTTATAGTAATCAATCCACTTTTGGGGATGGTGCTGCGCCCCCCAGGGGGAGTGGGGCGCAGTATAATGGACAGACAGGTAAAAGGGGCCCTCCTTTAATTCCTCCAGATAGGCCAGCGCCTTATCGGTAATGGCTTCCGTCACATATTTGCCATGGGCAACCGTAATCTCTCCCTCCTCCACCATGTCCCCGTGATAATAGCAGCACCCTCCCAGCCCAATGGTATACCATCTGGAAAATCCATGCTGGCTGTGGACACTGTCCCCCAAATGCCATTTACCCGCCAGGGCGCAGCGATACCCCTCCCTGGCCAGCACATCTGTATAAGCCGTCTGCCCTTCCAGATAGGGAATGGGTTTCTTTTCGTCCCCATAGCCCCCTCCATAGGGGTTCTCCTTGCCCTGGGCAGCAAATTTCTCCCCATCCAGGTTCCCGCTGCGCAGCCAGTCGTGTATCCCATGGGCAGAAGGGATTGTCCCTGTAAGCAAGGACGCCCTGGCCGGGGAACAGACCGGGGACGCGCAGAAGAAATTGTCAAAGCGCATCCCCTGCCGGGCTATCCTATCCAGATTCGGCGTATACAGCTCCGGCGTGCCTGCGCAGTGCATCGCCCAGGCTCCCTGGTCGTCTGTGAGAATAAATATAATATTTGGTTTTTTATCCATCTTCCTTCCTCCAACAGGCGGGCCTAAAGAGCCCGCCCCTTTCTTTTTCTTGTCCGTTATTTTGCCTGATAGATGGCGTTGACTGCTTCCAGAATCTCATCGCCGCCCTGGGAACGCCAGTCTTCGCTGAGCTTCTTTGTCCCTTCCTCAATGCTGATCTTTCCCTGTATCATATCGTTAAAATACTGTACAAACACATCATCCACCACCGATGCCTTCTCAATCTCCGCTGCCGTCCTGCTATTGACCAGGTTTTTCACCTGGCTGTCTGTGGCAAGCGCCACTGATTCCTGCACCCTGTCCCTGTTGGGGTCTGTGGCCGGGATATAATTGCTCTCCAATGGCCAGTAGAAGGATCCCCAGGCCAGCGCATGGGCCCAGCCGTCAGGAGAAAAAGCATCTTTTGCCCGCTCCTGTTCATTAAATACAATCTGTTCCCCCTCTTTGGTGTAATGGATCCCCTCAATGCCCAGCCGGAGCAGGCCGTTCCCTTCCGCGGAAACCATGAAATTCATAAATTCTGCGGCTTTTCCAGGATTTTTACAGGCAGCCGTGATACAGGTAATCTTACCGCCCTTGCCCTGTTTGCTCAGCCCATAGGTTCCCCCGGCCCCCTTAGGCGCATGCCCATAGACGATAGAAGCATCAGGATTTAATTCCCTGAGGTTGCTTTCATGACGGCTCACATGCCGGAAAAGGGTAGCCGGTATTGCCCCCACTTTGCCCTGATAGAATTTTTCTTCCTTCTTGGGCGCATCGTTCAGCATCATCTCCGGGTCGATCACGCCGCTGTCCCAAAGCCCCTTGATGTACTCCATGCTGGGGATAAAAGACGGGTCTTCAAACCAGGGAATCACATGCCCCTGTGCATCCAGCGCATAATCCGCATATTCCAGGCCATTGCCAAAGAACACCCAGTCAAAAGGCGTGGCATTTGCACTGGATATCTTTTCAGCGGAATACCCATAGGTATCGTCCTGCCCGTTCCCATCCGGATCCCCAAAAGTAAACGCCTCCAGCACCGCTTTCATATCCTCCAGCGTTTCCGGGTACGCCATCCCCAGATGGTCCAGCCAGTCCTGTCTCATCACAATCAGCGTATTGGCCGCGTCATACTGGGTAATAAAGGGAATCCCATAAAAATTCCCATTGATTGCAGACCATCCATATTGCTCCAGCCATGCCTCCATATCCTTATTGGCATCCATATAGCCATTCAGCGCAATCACCATGCCGTCGTCGATCCACTGCTGGGTTGCGCTGGTCCCATAGTCCCCTGTGACCACATCCGGGAAATCCCCGGAAGCCATTGCCACATTGACCTTCTCCGTATTTCCCTCGGGTACAATCTCCACTGTCAGTTCAATCCCCAACCTGTTGTTGATTTCTTCGATGATACGGTCGTCCCCCTTAATCACCTGGGCGGCTGCATCACCGGTGGTCAGCCACCTAAGCGGCGTCCTCTCCCCGCTGCCGGTATTGTCTTTGCCATCCGGTGCCTCCCCACTGCCATTGTCTCCTGATGCCTCCCCCTTTTGCCCAGGCACCGTGCCTGCCTTTGTGCCGCACCCCACCAGGGACGCTGCCAGCATTGCCGCCAGAAACAGGCATGTTATTTTTTTCTTTTTCATAATGATACCTCACTTTCTTTTCGTTTGCTACTAATTATCCTTTCACCGCCCCGGAAGTGATACCTTTGGCAAAGTATCGCTGGAAGAACGGGTAAGCGCACATAATCGGTATGACCGCCATCATTACCGCCGCCATTTTCATAGGTTGCCCCAACAAAAACAGGCTTTCACCGCCGCCGGAATAGGCTGCATCATTTTCAAACAGCATGGAACGCAGGAACAACTGCAAAGGCCATTTTGCCCTGCTGTTAATATACATAATTGCGGAAAAGAAATCATTCCAATGGTCCACCGCATAAAAAAGGGTAACTGTTGTCACCGCAGGTTTGGAAATCGGAAGCATGACCCGGAACAGGACCCCCACATCCGTACACCCGTCCAGCAATGCCGCCTCCTCCAGTTCAGCCGGCAGATCCGCAAAAAAATTGCGCAGCACAATCAGGTTGTAGGTGTTTACCGCAGAAGGCAGGACCATAGACCACAGGCTGTTCATCAGATGCAGGTCCTTCACTACAATATAGGTGGGAATAATGCCCCCTGAAAACATCATGGTAAACACCGCCAGAAACATCAGAATACGATGCCCCTTTAAATTTTTTTTGGAAAGTGTGTAAGCTGCCATGATTGTGATTACCATATTCACCAGCGTACCCACTAAAGTAATTAAAATACTGTTCCCATAGGATATCCACAAATCCGCATTCCTGGCCATATAGCTGTACCCTTCAAAGGACCATTCGGCAGGCCAGAGGTGGACATTGGTGGACAGATACCCTTTAAGCGATGAAACAGATACCACCAGGCAGTCCCAGAAAGGATAAAAGGCTGCCACCGCCAGCAGGATCAGCAAAGTAATATTTATGGCATTAAAAACCCTGCTTCCCCAAGACCCTTTCACCCCACTGCCCTTTATGGTTTTTAGAGAATTTGCCCTCATTTAATAAACGCCCTCCTCTCCCGCCATTCTGGCGGTTTTATTGGCAATTACCAACAAAATAAAATTGATGATGGACTTAAACAGCCCCACCGCCGCTGCCATCTCAAATTTCCCTTCCTGCAGGCCTGTCCTGTATACATAGGTATCAATAATATCCGCCGTCTTGTATACCCCTGGATGGTAAAGGACAAAAATCTGTTCAAACCCTGCCTGCATCAATCCGCCAATACGGGTAATCAGTACCACTACAATGGTAGAGCGGATACAGGGCATGGTCACATGAAGCAGCTTATGCCATCGGTTTGCCCCATCTACTGTGGCCGCCTCATAAAGCTGGGGATCAATCCCCGTCATTGCCGCCAGGTAAATGATGGTATTCCATCCAAAGGTCTTCCAGATCATAGATACCACCATCGTGGATACAAAATACTTCTCGTCAGTTAAAAACCCAATGGGGGCAAATCCCAGGGCTTTGATTACCCCATTGACCACTCCTGTATCCATGGACAGAAGGTTCGTCAATATGCCTCCCACTACCACCCAGGAAATAAAATTGGGTACATAAATGGCGGTCTGGATACCTTTCTTTAGCCTTCCCTCCCTCAATTCATTGAGCATCAGCGCTACAATGATGGGAAAGGGGAACCCGAAAACCAGACGGGCCATGCTGATCCGCAAAGTATTCCAGAATACAGCATAGAACTTCTTTAAGCCAAATAATTCCTTAAATACGTCAAACCCTACCCATGGGCTTTCCATAATCCCCAGCATGGGATTAAAATCCTTAAATGCTATACTCGCCCCATACATTGGTAAATAGCAGAAAACCAGGTAGTAGGCCAGCGCCGGTACCAGCATCAGATACAGATATTTATGTTTCCATAAATATTGGAAATAAGATTCCTTTTTCTTCCCCGGCAATGTTTTCCTGTTTTGTTTTGTTTTCAACAATACACCTCCCTCTTTAAACTGTTCTTCCATGTGCATCTCAAATGACAGAATCTGCTGTTTTTTTGTTTTATCAGTCATTTTTCACACATCACCTGCTTTTAAACAATTTTAATTGCACAATACGGCAAATAAAATGCAAAAATCAAACTTTTTTTGTTCACCTTCCACAACTTGCCCAATTGTACAGATTTCAGGACAATTTACCTCCATTTTAAAACCCCATTTGGGTAAATCTGGTTTGATTTTTGCCATGGGAAAAACCTTGAATTTGACTTTTTTCTCTAATTTTGTATAATATTTGTATAAAAAGTGAAGGTCCACGGCAAAGAAAGGTTACCAGATGACAAGCTTAACACCCAAATTTACCCGTCCACATACAGACAAATGGAGAAATATATTTAAATCCAAACACTTTACTTCCTCCTTTTGTTTCCTCTCCTTTGGGATCAGCGTTATTTTCTTTTTTATTGGCGTACTCCTTCTTTTACAGAACTGGCATGATATCAAGGATAAAATGGAGGCTGAAGCCAGCCGCGCTGCCATATCTGTCCAGGACATTTTAAATTCTGTCAAAAGCAACACCATTCTCGTAGGCTCCCTGCCCTCCGTAAGTTCGGTTTTGAACCATCCCCAGCCCACCATTGACCAGCTCTCTGTCATGCTTAAAGACCTCTCCTCCTTCAACACCATGTACAACTACCAAAGCATGAGGATTTTTTTCGGGGCCTCCCAGCGCATTTACGATTCCGAAAATGGGTTTTATTCCTTTTCTGACTATATTTACCAGGACTTCTTAACAGCCGTATATGAAGAGCAATCCTACGAACGGTGGATATTGCCCTCCCCGGAGGAAACCCAGGGCCAAGCCTCCGTCCTGCTTACCTACGCCCACCGGCTGCCTTACTCCAAACCCCAGGGAAAAGGATTCATTACCTTCTCCCTGTCCATCCCGTACCTGAAAAGCAATGCTGCCAGCAGTATCTGCAATATCCCCTATCCCGCTACGGTCTGCTTCCAGGGCCAACTGCTCTGGGGCTCCCAGGACAATATTGAAAAGCAATGGGATTATGCCAAAACCCCCGATGCCAACGCCAGGATCCTGTTCCCCCATGCCCGGGCCTTTTCCTATACCACAGAAGGCGGCATCCAGGCTGCTTTCTATATAAGCACCTCCCAGCTCTGCCGCCTCCACCTGTCCGCCCTGGGGCCACTGTTTTCAGCCTGGCTGGTTTCCATGCTCTTTACCCTTGCCTTCTCTTTCCTCTTCGCGCTTTTCATGCTCCGTCCCATGGATGCCATGATGCGCAAAATAGGGCTGCCCGCTTACATGGAAATTCCCAATGCGGCCCTGGATGAATATTCCCTCCTGAATGATGCCCTGGACAATATGGCAATACAGATTAAAAACATTGACTCCCTTATGCTTGAAAATAAGCAGCTTATCCATGAACGGCTGCTGCACGACCTTTTATATGGCTATGTGGGCCTGAGCCGGCTTTCCTCACAGTATGCCAAAAATGGCATTGTATTTTCCCTGCCCTATTTCTGCCTGGCTCTCATGATCCTTCCAAAGCCGGAAGAAGTCCCTGGCTTTGCCCAACTGGAACAGACCCATCTGCTTGCCCGCAACAATGCTGCCAGTGCCTTTTCCAATCTGGGAATATGCTATAGCCTGTATCTTGGGAACGGGCAAATGGCATTCATTATCAACACCGGCCAATGGGAACATCTGCGCCCGGAACTGTTAAAGATATGCGTGGTTATCAAAACAAGCCTCCAGGAAACCCTTTCCCTTTGCCCGCTTTTTTCCATTTCCCTGTGCTCCCCGGACGCCCCCAACCTGCACCAGGCGCTGGTGCAGGCCCAGCGCATTTTGCTGTTTTCTTCCGGCGAGACCAGCGACTTTGTTTATTTCAGCAGGCAGCAGGACTATGTCCCTGTCATTGACCCGGATTTTCTGCTCCGGATTACCCAATGCATCATGGACAAAGACCCGGCGCTTTTAACTGACCTGTCCAATCATTTTGAAAAGCAATACCTTCCCCGGGGTACCAGCCCGGAAGAGGCCAGGCGCTTAGGCGCCATGCTGTTATGTTCGGTTTTTGTAAATTTGTTGGAATTAAATATAGAAATAAAAGAAAATATTCTCACAAATGCCCTGTCAAAGCTGGAAAGTGTACCCACAGCCGAAGCATGTATGCCTGTTATTCTCAGCGGCCTTAGCTGCCTTACTGGAGATACGGCCAAAATTTCAGGGGATGCCCATTCCTATATCCACAAGGCAATGCGCTATCTGGAAACCCATTATTCAGAATCCCTGTCCATCCCTTTGATTGCCAGCCATACTGGCGTCAGTGCGATTTATTTAAACCGTATTTTCAAACTTTCAACCGGGAAAACCTTGTCAGAATATTTAAACGACTACCGCATCTCCCAATCCCTGCCAATGCTGGAAGATACCTCTGAGACCATCAGCAGCATCAGCCAGGCAGTGGGCTATAGTGATGTGCGCAGCTATATCCGGTTTTTCAAGAAATTTTATGGAATGACCCCCAGCGAATACCGGAAAAAACACCGCTGAACATCCCCCTTAGGGACAGGCAGGGAAACCTGCCTCCTGCCCCAGGATTACTGCCCCTGCTTTATCCCCACCCATCCCGGTACCGGAAGCAAACCTCTATCCTGCCCTCCCCATAAACCACCAGCTTTTCCACCAGGCTTTTCACCATCCCCCCTTCCGGGATACCGAGCCTGCCGCCCTCTTCCCCCCAGGGCTGGAAATCTTCCAAAAGAGCCTTCCTTTCCCTCTCCAGCCACGCCAGCTTCCCGGAAATTTCCTCTGCCTTTTGCCTGATGGATGCCTCCCGGAGGCCTAAGGCTTCTTTTTCACGGGAAAATGCTTCCTGCCCCAAATCCCCCAGGCAATATCTTTCATAAAGCTTTATTTTTTCCCCGGGAATCCCCTCCCTTCTTTGTGCCAGCGCCTTTGCCTTCCTTTCCAGCCCTCTCCTGTACTCCCTAAATAGCAAGGATGCCTCCCCCATCCCGGACATGCGCCAATGGAAAGGCAGGATCCCAGACAGAATCTGCCCAATAACTCTCCCCTGCACCAATACATTGTCACATCCTTTCCCTCCTGCCAGCCCCCTTTTCCTGCACTGGTAATAGGGTTCCTTGGTTTTGTGCAGTTCCAGGCGGTTTTGGCAGCATCCACAAAAAATCATCCCCCTTTGGTGCAAGGAATGGGCTGCTTTCACGGGCGCTTTTTTCCTGATATTGTGGTTGGCTTTCTGGAACAGCTCTCTGCTGACAATTGGTTTATGGTGGTTTTGTATCACAAACTGGTTTTCATCCCACTGTGAGCCGCCCTGGCTCTCCCCTGCCCTGGCGCGGGAATTTTTGCGGTACACCATATCCCCGGCATAAACCTGGTTGCGGATAACCGCGCGCACCTTATCCGGATGCCATCCTGTCTCTTCATAATGGCGGTTAAGCTGCTCCCCTTTTTTCTGTTTATAGGCAAGCCTGCCGGGAATCCCCTCCAGGTTCAGCTCCCTTGCAAGGCTCTTAGCGTCTTTCCCCTGGGCTATCTCCCTGAAAATGTGCCGGACAACTTTTGCCGCCTCCTCATCAACCACAATCCCCTTCCCCTGCCGGGCCTTTTGGTAGCCGTATACAATACAGCCTGCGTGGTACTCTCCCCGTTTCATGCAGACGCTGACGCCGCTTTTTATCTTTTTTGACAAATCCCTGCTATACATTTCATAAATAAAATTCTGGAAGGCCACATCCATCCCCACAGCCCCGCCGAAAAGCTTGCCACTGTCAAACCCATCGTTGATCCCGATGAAACGTATCCCCAAAAAGGGAAAAACCTGTTCCAGATAATTTCCCACCTCCAGGTAATTCCTGCCAAAACGGGATAAATCTTTTACAATTATGCAGTCTATGCCTCCCTTCCTGCACAAAGCAAGCATCTCCTGCACCCCTGGCCGTGCAAAATCCATGCCGGAATATCCATCGTCCACAAACTCTTTTAGATGGGCGTCCTTAAATTCTTCCTTTCCCCTTAGGTAAGACAATATGAAATCTCTCTGGCTGCTGATACTTGCACTCTCTTCCTTCCCTGCCAAAGCCCCCAGATGCAAATCCTCCATGGACAGCCGTATATAAATGGCGATTCTGTAGCCCTCCACCTTAACCTCCCTGCCAGCATAATACCATGCCCTGATCCGTTAACAGTCCCAATATCCCTATGCTGTAAAATTGAAAAAGAGAACAAACGCCGTCGCGCAGAGCGTGACGGCGTTTGTTGTGATAAGGAAATTTATGTAATTTCCTGTAATTTACCAGCGTCCTCTCAGCTTAACAGAACTCAGCAGGTTCTTAAGCAGCCCTGCCTGGGAGGACAGCTCCTGGCTGGTAGCCGCACACTCCTGGCTGGTGGCGGAGTTGGTCTGTACTACTGCAGAGATCTGGTCGATGCCTTCTGAAACCTGGGAGATGGCTACGGTCTGTTTTTCCACGGCCTCCACCACAAATGCCATCTTGGAAGTCACCTGCTCTGCAAGCTGGCCTGTCTGGTTCAGTGACTCTGTCACTTTCTCCATGATTTCACTTCCCTGGGTAACGGCGGTAATGGAACTTCCAATCAGCTCCTTGGTGGCCTTGGCCGCCTCATCGGACTTAGATGCAAGATTCCTCACTTCGTCCGCCACTACCGCAAAGCCCTTGCCTGCCTCCCCTGCCCTGGCTGCCTCCACGGCGGCATTCAGGGCAAGGATGTTAATCTGGAAAGCAATATTTTCAATGGTAGCAATAATGGTGTTGATTTCCCTGGATGTGCCGGAAATATTTTCCATGGCCACATTCAGTTCCCCAACGCATTCCATGCTCGCGCCCAGCTTTGCGCCAGCCTGGTTCACGTAGTTGCCTACCTCCTCTGCAGCCACGGAAGTCTTTTGGGCATTATCGGAAATATCCGTAATGGTTGCGGAAATCTCCTGGACGGCGCTTGCCTGTTCGGTAGCCCCCTGGGCCATCGCCTGGGAACTGTCGGATAACTGGTCTGCCCCTGCAGACACCTGGCCTGCACTGGAAGCAATCTGCCCCATGGTCTTATTCAGCTCTTCCTGGATATGGTCCAGGGACAGCTTAATGGACTGGAAATCTCCCAGATATTCCTGGGTTGCGCTAAGGGTAAGGTCTCCTGAGGCAATGGCTCCCAGGGCAAAGTCAATCTCGCTGATATAAGACCGAAGGCGCACGATGGTGTTCTCAAAAATATGCCCCAACATGCCTATCTCATTATTAGCGCGGACATTGCTGTGGATTTCCTCCCCGCTTGCCAGGCCCAAGTCACCCTGCTCCAGCCGTAACGCCACCTGGGTGATCTTGCCCAGAGGCACTGAAACGCGCTTTTTCAGGTAAAAGGCCATAATCACCGCGCAGACCGCAATGGCGGCAACACTGATCCAGGAAACATAGTTGATTACATGGATGGTCCCCTGTTCAGCCTCTTCCATGGAAATTCCGGAAAAAATCAGGCCGTTGACCTTTCCGTCCTCCCCTTTGGTGGGGACATAGGAACACAGGTAGCTTGCCCCCAGAATATCTGCCTCACCCACATAAGACTGCCCTTGCTGAAGGATGATCGTGTTAAGCTCAGGCGACAATGTTGTGCCAACCACCCGCTCCCCGTCCTGGGTCACAGTACTGTAAACACGCACATCACCTTCAAAAATGGTAAACTCACATTCCATACGGCTCTTTAGGCCATCCAGTAACTGATTCATATCCTCGCCGCCAGAAAGCCGGCTAAGTTCATAGGCAAGCATATTCGTACCGTCAACGCAGCGTTCTTCCTGCATCTTTTTGATCAACGTATTGAACATATTGACACAAATTACCACTGCCAGCACAAAGGAAAACGCCTGCATAACAATCACAACAATGCCTACCCTTATGCCGATATGCCCATATTTCCTATTTTTGCCATTTCCTGGCATCTGAGCTTTCTCCATCTTTGGTTCCTCCATCTTATAAAAATATTGATTATATCTACTATCATATCATAGTCTAAAGATTTTTGAAAACCCTTATTTTCAGTTTTTCACTGAAAATTAATGTCTGAATTTTTACTGGAATTTTCTTACTGTGCAATACAATTCTATTTTTTATATCGTAAAACGGGTGAGGAAATAGTGGACTTTTTTTTACTGATTGTATTATAATATTGTGAGCTATATAAAATTTACGAAAGGCTGGATGTTTCCCTGTATGCCAGCACCAAATATAACTGGATGCAGATGCGGGAAATCCGACTGGGGCTGGAAGCAGGCCTGGATGTGACGTCCTATGCCAAACTGATTTACTCTGGTACTGACATGAAGGAAAAGCGCCAGAATCTTTTAAAAGAAAAAACCAAAAAACATATGCCTGCGGATAAACCGGGCATAGACATCAAATCCTTATCCAAAAAAGAATTCAGCATCTTTGTGGAAGATAACGGAAACAAAGCTTTTGCGTTCATCACGCTGATTCCCGGGAACATTGTCACAGAAGCAGATATTTACGATGCCCTGAAAGAGCGCGGGATCGTTATCGGGATTAAGGCCGATGCCATCTCCGATATGGTCAAAAAAAGGAGGATGAATGAAAAAATACTGATTGCGGAAGGTACTCACGCAAAAAACGGCAAAGATGGCTGGTTTGAATTTTTCGTCCGGCTTGACCTGCCCCGTATCCCTGCCCCCCTTCCTGACGGCGGCGTTGACTATGCTAACTATAGAAGCTTTCGAAATGGTGGATGAAGGGGAACGGATCGCCCTCTACCACCCTGCCCAAAAAGGGATTGACGGGCAGAATATTTTCGGCGAAGTACTCCACGCAAACACGGGAACAGAGAAAAAGCCATTAAAAGGCGAAGGTTTTATGATTGCTCCTGACGGAGTGACATATGTTTCCAGGTTAAATGGCAAATTTGAATACCTTAACGGGCGGATCATCATTACCAACATGGTTATTGTGCGGGAAGATGTAACTGCTGTTACCGGGAAACTGGTGGTTGACGGTTCCGTATATGTAATCGGCAGCGTTTATTCAGGAGGGTATATTGAGGCAGCAGGGGATATTATCGTTGAACATAATGTAGAGGCAGGCAAGCTGATTGCCGGCGGGAATATTATGATCAAAAAGGGAAGCTGCTCCAAAAACGACTGCTTTATCGAGGCAAAAGGTGAAGTTTCCGGCAGCTTCTTTGAAGCGGCCAATATTGATGCTGACGGCAATGTAAGGGCAAATTACATTATGAACAGCAACATCAACACCATGGGAAAGGTAATCGTCTCCGGCAGCAAGGGGATGCTCCTAGGCGGCAGGGCCTGCGCCATAAAAGGTATAGACACCTACAACCTTGGGAACAAATCCCATATTAAAACTTACCTGGAAGTGGGCAGGACTGCCCTCTACCACAAAAAACAGGCCTTATTTAAAGCCCAAAGAGCCAAAATCTTAGATGAACTGTCCATGCTGGAAGAACAGTGGAACAGGATCCTGCAGTCCCTGCCGCCTGACAAAGAAAAAGCAGAACAGCTTATCCAGAAGCTGAATGCGGCAATCGTGGCCAAAGACCATGAGCTTGCCGACCTGGACGCTGATGTATCCAAGCTGGCCAATATCACCCAGCAGAACACCAAAGCTGTCATTGTCAGGGGGTTCGACTTTGAGGGAAGCAATATAGAGATAAACACGGCAAAATACACCCTGCCGACGCGTGTAAGCAGGGCTGTCTTTAAGCTTAAAAATAATAAAGTTGTTATGGTCAAGCTATAAAAAGTGGAGGTACAGGTAAAAGATGATACGCGATACGATTTTAATCCTGGAGGACGATGAGGACAGCCGCAAGAAACTTGTTGAAATCTTCCAGGATAAATATAAAATCCGGGAGGTAACTTCTGAAAAAGAGGGGATCAATATTTTAGACTGCTGGATGTCCGAACCGAATGTGCGTTCGAAAATTGGAAAAGCGCTGGAGGGCAGGCGGGAACGCTGGTTTATTCAAGGACATATCGGCTCTACCTGGCAGAATGGCCAGTACGAGAGAAGCCGTGATCTGGAAAAATGCCGGGAGGCTTTCGAGGATCTGCTGGCACGTCTGCAGACGGATTACGTTGATCTGGGAATGATACACTTTGTCGATCAGGAGGCGGATTGGGAGAATGCCATGAACGGGCCGTACATGGCGTATGTGAAAGAGCTCAAGGCGTGCGGAAAAATTCATCACATCGGCATGAGCACACACAATCCTCTTATGGCGAAAAGGGCGGCACAGAGCGGGCTGATAGAGATGATTCTGTTCAGCATTAACCCGGCGTTTGATCTTCTGCCGCCTACGGACAATATCGACGATTATTTTGCAGAGGAATATGAGGACGGATTTGGGGGCATTGATCCGGCCAGAGCAGAAGTTTATAAACTGTGCGAGCAGAACGATGTGGGTATTACGGTTATGAAGCCTTATGCGGGGGGACGGCTGTTTGACGAAGCGCGTTCGCCTTTCGGCGTTGCCCTGACGCCGGTGCAGTGCATCCACTATTGTCTGACCCGCCCGGCGGTTGCATCTGTTTTGGCAGGGTATGACACGCCGGAGCATGTGGAACAGGCGGCTGCTTATGAAAACGCCGGAGAAGAGGAAAAGAATTATGCGGCAGTTCTGGCGAAGGCGCCCAGGAACACCTTTGGGAGAGGAGAATGTACGTATTGCGGACACTGCAAGCCCTGTCCGAAAGAAATTGACATCGCGATGGTGAATAAATATTATGATCTTGCCACTATGCACGATGACGTTCCCGCCACGGTGAAGGAGCACTATTTTGCCCTGGAACATGCGGCGGACGAGTGCATTGGCTGTAAGAACTGTGAAAGCCGCTGCCCTTTCGGCGTGAAGATCGCGGAGCGGATGGAAAGAACAGCAGCGTTATTTAGATAAACAATAGTATGTTATGTGCTGACTTTATGAAAACGCAGGAATATAATAAGAGTAAGAACAATAGGCAGGAAGCTGATCGGATAAAAGGCGGACAGCGTATCAGTGTAGTTGGTTATCAGAGCGGAACGGAGATCAAAATGAGAAAAAAGCATGATGAGAGTAAGATAGACAGAGGAATTTCATTGCTTGTTTCGATCATTTTGGTCTTTCTGTTTTTGGGTACGGTTGTCTTTTCCGTCTCGCACAAGATATCCAGAGAGATGTCGGCATCGGCCACCCAGAATCTGAATGAGAGCCTTGACTTGATCAAATGTACGATTGAGGCGATTCTGAATAAGGAAGCGGAGTATCAGCGGCTCATGGCGCAGGGAATCCGGATTCACCCATTGCCAAGTTGGATCAACATAGGGCATGTTCGCCACAATCACTTCAAATTTACCGTGGATGCGCGGATTAATTGCCTCGAATAAATCTGATTTTACGAGACTCAGTCGCCCTTCATGCAAAATATTATTATGCTCAGCAACCATGAGCGCATCCGAACTTATGTCAGTCGCAAGAACCTCAGATTGCGGAAATTCCAGCGCCAAAGTCACCGCAATACAGCCACAGCCGGTGCCGATTTCTAGAAACCGCGTACGAGGCGGCAGATCTAGTTCCTTAATGAGGTCAATCAGCGTCTCTGTCTCTGGACGAGGAATTAATACTCCTGGTCGCACCTGAAATTTGCGCCCATAAAACTCGCGATAGCGCAGTAAATAAGCCAGCGGCACTCCTGAGGCGCGTTTTTTGAGCATCTCATCGGCTTGCCGCTTCGTACTTGTTGTAATTTTTACAACATTATTCGATACTAACCAACTCCGA
>OFGR01000535.1_pt1 | contig 37619 bp, 34 predicted proteins | sample 1521811 | NCBI WGS metagenome assembly OFGR01 (sample SAMEA3504098, study PRJEB24116) | mouse gut metagenome | biome: mouse gut; feature: mouse-associated habitat; material: faeces | place: Denmark | collected 2011
GCGCTGGCTTACGGTCTGGACAATGAAAAAGAGCAGAAAATCATGGTTTACGACCTGGGCGGCGGCACCTTCGACGTGTCCATCATCGAGATTGGCGACGGTGTTATCGAGGTACTGGCCACAGCCGGCGACAACCGTCTGGGCGGCGATGATTTTGATCAGAAAGTTACCGATTACATGCTGGCAGAGTTCAAGCGCACCGAGGGTGTGGATCTCTCCGGCGACAAGATGGCCCTCCAGAGATTGAAGGAGGCGGCTGAGAAGGCAAAGAAGGAGCTTTCAAGCGCAACCACAACCAACATCAACCTGCCCTTTATCACAGCTACCTCCGAGGGACCGAAGCACTTTGACATGAACCTTACAAGAGCAAAATTCGACGAGCTGACTCATGACCTGGTAGAGCGCACCGCAAACCCGGTACAGGCAGCCTTAAAGGACGCCGGCATTACGGCCTCCGAGCTTGGAAAGGTCCTGCTGGTAGGCGGTTCCACACGTGTTCCGGCCGTACAGGATAAAGTAAAGCAGTTGACCGGACATGAGCCGAGCAAGTCCTTGAATCCCGACGAGTGCGTGGCTCTCGGCGCTTCCATCCAGGGCGGCAAGCTGGCAGGCGATGCAGGCGCAGGCGATATCCTTCTTCTGGACGTAACCCCGCTGTCCCTGTCTATCGAGACCCAGGGAGGCATTGCAACACGTCTGATTGAGCGCAATACGACAATCCCCACCAAGAAGAGTCAGATCTTCTCCACGGCGGCAGACAACCAGACAGCCGTAGACATTAACGTGGTACAGGGAGAGCGCCAGTTTGCAAGAGACAACAAGTCTCTGGGACAGTTCCGTCTGGACGGTATTCCTCCTGCAAGACGCGGAATGCCGCAGATCGAGGTTACCTTTGACATTGACGCCAACGGTATTGTAAATGTTTCCGCAAAGGATCTGGGAACCGGCAAGGAGCAGCATATCACCATCACCGCAGGCTCTAATATGTCCGACAGCGACATTGAAAAGGCCGTAAAAGAAGCGGCGGAATTTGAGGCACAGGATAAGAAGCGCAAAGAGGGCATTGATGCAAGAAATGACGCCGACGCTATGGTATTCCAGACCGAGAAGGCTCTGGAGGAAGTAGGCGAGCAGGTTGACGCCGCCGACAAGTCCGCTGTAGAGGCAGAGCTTTCCTCTTTGAAGGCTGTTCTGGAGAGAACCAAGGATCAGCAGGAGCTTTCCGATTCCGAGCTGGATGAATTGAAGTCCGGTAAGGAGAAGCTGATGAACGCGGCTCAGAAGGTGTTCGAGAAAGTATATGCCCAGGCGCAGGCAGCACAGGGTCAGGCAGGCCCGGGACCGGATATGGGCGCAGCGGGATCTTCTGATGACGTAGTTGACGGAGATTACCGGGAGGTGTAAAATCTCTGTGTATTGCGAAGGGAGTTACCGGTCACTGTGTGAACCGTAGCATAAAAAGGATTCCAAGGAAAGTGAACGAAGAAGCAGTCCGCTTTCCTTGGAATTTGGCCGTATTAAAAACATTGCATCCCGCCGGTTTTCAATGAACGGCAGAGGGTAACATAGGCAAGTGATTCGTCTGATTACCAGGAGTATTTAAATAAAGAGGAAGATAGAAGAATGGCAGAGCAGAAGAGAGACTATTATGAGGTCTTAGGCATAGACAAAAATGCGGATGACGCCGCAATTAAAAAAGCATACCGTCAGCTGGCGAAAAAATATCATCCCGATATGAACCCCGGCAACCAGGAGGCGGAGAAAAAGTTTAAGGAGGCTTCCGAAGCTTATGCGGTCTTAAGTGATCCGGATAAGCGCCGTCAGTACGATCAGTTCGGCCACGCGGCATTTGAAAACGGCGCCGGAGGCGGAGGCTTTGGAGGCTTTGACTTCAGCGGTGCGGATTTCAGCGATATCTTCGGCGATATCTTTGGGGATCTGTTCGGCGGAGGACGGCGCGGAAGAGCGAGCCAGGGGCCGATGAAGGGAATGAATATCAGGAAGAGTGTCAGGATCACTTTTGAAGAGGCGGTATTCGGCTGCGAGAAGGAATTGGATATGGTGCTTAAGGATCCGTGTACCAAGTGCGGGGGAACCGGAGCGAAGCCCGGAACATCGCCGGAGACGTGTCCGAAGTGCCAGGGCAAGGGTCAGGTCGTCTATACACAGCAGTCCTTCTTTGGAATGGTGCAGAATGTCCAGACCTGTCCGGATTGTAACGGGACCGGTAAGATCATCCGGGAGAAGTGCCCGGACTGCGGCGGCACAGGATATATCTCCAACCGCAAGAAGATCGCTGTGACGATTCCTGCGGGAATCGACAACGGCCAGAGCGTGCGGATCCGGGAGAAAGGAGAACCGGGTGTAAACGGAGGACCGAGAGGAGACCTTCTGGTAGAGGTGGTCGTATCAAGACATCCGATCTTCCAGAGGCAGGATATGCATATCTTCTCTACCGTTCCCATATCTTTCCCACAGGCGGCTCTTGGCGCTGACGTGAAGATCAAGACGGTTGACGGAGAAGTTTTATACACGGTTAAGCCGGGAACGAAGACGGACACGAAAGTGCGCCTTAAAGGCAAGGGGGTTCCGTCGGTGAGAAATTCACAGGTTCGGGGCGACCACTATGTGACGCTGGTGATCCAGACGCCGGAGAAATTAAGCGCCGAGGCGAAAGAGGCGCTAAGGCGGTTTGACGAGCTGGCGGGGAATTCCCTGAATTCGGCGGGAACAGGAAATGCTGCAAGTTCCGGAACAGGGAAGAAGAGAAAAGGATTTATGGGTAAGATGAAGGAGGCCTTTGATGAGTAATCATCAGGGGCCTTTGCCTCGTCTGAGGGGGATGCATATAGATAACGTCTATATAGATATACGATAAAACGATTAGCGTGTTTGTCTTTTGTCTTGTAAAATGAAATCTGTAGCAATAATTTTTTATTTATGAAAGGACATAAGACAAATGAAAATGAGAAGAAAAATTTTAGGGATGCTTTTGTGTGTGGTTTTGACAGCCCTTGTGGGGTGCGGCGCCAAGGATAGTGATAAGAGCGGCGGGGCGGCTAAGGAGGAGTCAGCCAAAACGGAGGCTGCGGAAGGCTCAGAAGAGGGGGATGATAAGGTTATTCGCGTGGGGTGCGAGGCGACGACGCCGGGCTGGATTCAGACGGGTAACGACGGGAGCCTTGAAGGGTACGACTTTGACGTATGGCAGGAAATCGGAAAGCGCACCGGCTATGAGATCGACTATCAGGTGATGGACTGGGATGCCATGTGGCCGATGCTGGAGTCCGACAGGCTGGATTCTGTGGGAGAGCAGATTTCCGTGACGGAAGAAAGAGAGAAGAAATATACGTTTTCCGCGCCTTATGCTTACAATGTGTACTGCCTTTTGGCGGCAAAGGATAATGACAAGCTTAAGACCATGGACGACCTTAAGACGGGGATGACCATTTCCTGTGAGACGAATACAAGCGACGAGATTATCGTGAATGCGATCAACAAAGAGTACGGAATCGAACTTAAGCCGACGTATTATGACGGCATGTCGGTGCAGGACGTGGCGCTTGGACGGTGCGATCTGTGGCCCAGGGCGGAGACTTCCTGCAATACGACGGTAAAGGAAGTGGACAACTTAAAGATTCTCGGGAAGACGAATATCCTGGAGACGAACGCTTATCCTTTTGCGAAGACAGAGCGGGGGGAGGAGCTTGCGAAGGCAGTTTCCGGCGCTCTTGATGAGATGCGCTCTGACGGAACATTAAAGGAACTGTCCGAGAAATGGTTCGGCATCGACATCTCTGAGAAACCGGCAAACGCGCAGTAATCTTTAGGAGGCTGGTGAATTGAGTTTGGAATTTTCTTTAAATACTTTGGGAGCCATGGTGAAAGTCCTTCCGGTGACGCTGTCGCTGACGGCGCTGTCGTTTGCGGCCTCTCTTGTGCTTGCCATCGTCATAGCGGTGATCGATTATTTCCGTGTGCCGGTGCTTAAGCAGGTCTGTGGGGTGTATGTGTCGTTTTTCCGGGGAACGCCATTGATTCCGCAGCTCTTTCTGCTGTATTTCGGCATCCCTACCTTTGTGGCGGCGCTCAGGGATGTTCCGGCCTTTACGGTGTGCGTGGCGGGGCTTACGTTAAATTCCGCGGCGTATATGAAGGAGGTTGTGAGGGGCGCGCTGCTTTCAGTGCCCCAGGGGCAGAAGGAGGCAGCTCTGGCCCACGGCATGACTCCGGTGCAGACCATGTTCCGGATCGTGCTGCCCCAGGCTGCCAGGGTGGCGGTTCCTTCCCTTTTTAATAATCTGGTGGATATCGTGAAGGGAACGTCCATGGCGTTTACCATCGGCGTTATCGAGATTACAGCGACGGCCAGCCTCAGGGCGTCGGTGACTTTTAACTACTTTGAGGCATACATGGTCTTGATGCTGTTATACTGGATAATCATTCTTATACTGGAACGGCTGGAGGCGGCGGTTGAAAAACGCCTGGCGGTAGGGTATAATAGATAAGGCAAAGGGGCGGACAGATGATAAAGATACAGAATTTACATAAAACTTTCGGGAGCCTTGAGGTGCTTAAGGGCATTGACCTTGAGATTGAGAAGGGGGAAGTGGTGGCGGTCATCGGTTCTTCCGGCACAGGGAAGTCGACGCTGCTCAGGTGCATGAATTACTTAGAGGTTCCGGATGAAGGCTCTGTCACCATCGGAGACATTACGGTTACGGCGGGGAAGGCGTCAAAGAAGGAGATTCATGAGCTGAGGAAACATTCTGCCATGATCTTTCAGAACTACAACCTGTTTTCCAATAAGGATGTGCTGGGCAATGTGACGGAGCCGCTGATTACGGCGAAGAAGATGAAGAGGGAAGAGGCGGAGCGGACAGCGGTCCGGTATCTGGAGAAGGTAGGCATGGGGGATAAGATAAACCAGTATCCCGCCACCCTTTCCGGCGGGCAGCAGCAGAGGGTGGCTATCGCCCGCTCTATGGCCACGGAGCCGAAGGTGTTGCTTTTTGACGAGCCTACATCTGCCCTTGACCCAGAGTGGGTGCAGGAGGTGCTGGAAGTGATACGAAAGCTTGCCAGGGCGCATTTTACGATGCTCATTGTGACCCATGAGATGCAGTTTGCAAAGGAGGTTGCTGACAGGGTGGTATTTATGGACGGTGGAAAAATTGTAGAGCAGGGGCCTGCGAAGGAGGTCCTTGAGAATCCGAGACAGGAGAGGACGAGGGAGTTCCTTAAGCTTTCAGGAAAGGAAGGCGGGGAGGAAGGATCTGTGGTGATCAAAAAATCTATGAATTTTAAGGACATGCTGCCGATGTTTATCGAGGCGGGGCTTGAGTTTAAGCCGGATGACCCGGATCCGGAGGGCCTTCTCGTTTGCTTTGAGATGATGGATAAGGAGAGCGGCAGGCGTATCGGCGGCGGGTCGCTGGCGAAGGCGTACGGTGAGTTTTTGATCCGCTCGGTGGCGGTTGAGGAGGCATACCGGGGAAAGGGCCTTGGGAAGAAACTGGTGGAGTACATGATCGAGGAGGCCAAATCCTGGGATGCAAAGCAGCTTTTGCTCACGGCGAAGGTGCCGGGGTTTTATAAAAAGCTTGGGTTCGAGGTGATTCCCAGGGAGGAGGCGCCGCCGATCTCGGACTGCACGTCCTGCCCGCAGTTTCACAATGGATGCGATTCGGAGATCATGCTGCGAAAGCTGTGATACGGCAAGTGTGGAATATCGGGAGATAAAGGCTTAAAAATATTGAATACGATTGCAAAAGGATGGTTGTGATGATGGATTGTTTTGAGAGGGGAATTGAGAGAAAGAATACGAATTGCGACAAGTGGGACGCGCCTTTTGTGAAGGAGGGCGTTGTGCCTATGTGGGTCGCGGACATGGATTTTGAGGTGGCTCCTGCCATCACCAGGCGGCTTGTGCTGGCCGCGGGGAAGGGAGCTTTCGGGTATCAGTTTTTGTCGGATCATTACTATGACGCGGTGATTCATTTTATGAAGGAGAGACATGATTATCCCGTAGAGAAAGACTGGATCTGCTATGTGCCGAATGTGGTGCTGGGCCTGTTTGCCGGATTGCAGGCGGTGACGGAAAAGGGGGATGAGGTGATCATCCAGACCCCGGTGTACGGGCCCTTTTTTAAAGTAGTCCGTGAGAGCGGGCGCATCCTGACGGAGAGCCCTCTGAAAAATGAGGACGGCTACTATACGATGGACTTTGAGGATCTGGAGAAAAAGATTACGGAGAAGACAAAGGCGATGCTTATCTGCAATCCCCACAATCCTTCGGGGAGAGTGTGGAAGGAAGAGGAGCTGGAGCGGCTTGTAGCTGTCTGCGCGGGGCATGGGATTGCCATTATCTCTGATGACATCCACAGCGATATCGTGACGGAGGGGCACAGCCATCAGATGATCGCGCCTATCTGCCGCAGGATGGGCGTTAAGTGCATCACCTGCACGTCGCCGTCCAAGCCCTTTAACCTGGCCAGCGTCCATGTGGCCAACTGCATCATTGAGGATAAAGAGGTCAGGGAGCGCTTTCAGCAGTTCCTTGCCATGCATCATGTGAATGAGTGCAATGCCTTTGCGGAGGAGGCGCTTATCGGGGCGTATGAAGAATCCGGGGAGTGGCTGGCTCAGATGAATGCTTATGTGGAGGGCAATCTGGATTATTTTGTGGATTACATCCATGAGAACATCCCGTCGCTTAAGGTGAGAAAGCCGGAGGGTACTTACCTTGTGTGGGTGGATTTTTCGGGAACGGACATCGGGCAGGGAAATATTAAGGAGTACCTCAGCGAGAACTGCCGTGTGCTTGTGAATGACGGGGAGTTTTTCGGGCAGGCGGGAAAAGGGTTCGTGCGGTTCAACCTTGCGTGCCCGAGGAAGAACGTGGAGTTTGCCCTTAAGAACCTTGAGAGGCAGTTCGCATAAGCGGCTCATTTTTACGAAATCATAAAAAGTCTCTGAAAATCATCGGGGGCTTTTTTAATTTCCTCTACTCGCGGGAGTTTTTTTGTGGTACAATCAGAATCAGACTGTAAAGAGTTCCGGAATTGAACTTCGGAGCTGTTTTTGGAAATGGAGGGAAATGTATGCAGAAATTTGTACAATACATGCCGACGAAAATCGTGTTTGGCAAAGAGGCGGAAAAAGAGACGGGAAAGCTTGTGAAGGAGTACGGGGCAGGCAAGGTGCTGCTTGTGTACGGCGGCGGCAGCGCGGGAAAGAGCGGGCTGTTAGGCAGGATCAAGGATTCTCTTGATGCGGAAGGGATTTCTTGCCGGGAGCTTTCGGGCGTGCAGCCAAATCCCCGTCTTTCCCTGGCAAGGGAGGGCGTGAAGAAGGCCGTTGATTTTCAGGCGGAGCTTATCCTGGCTGTTGGCGGAGGCAGTGCGATTGACACGGCCAAGGCGGTTGCTGTGGGCGCGGCGAATCCCGGGATTGATATCTGGGATGTGTGGATGGGAAAGGCGTCTGTCACTAAGGCGAAGGCTGTTGGCGCAGTGCTGACCATATCGGCGGCGGGCAGCGAGATGAGCGACTCTGCGGTGATCACCAATGGGGAGACGGGAAAGAAGGCAGGATTTAACTCGGACATCGTGCGCCCGAAATTCGCGCTTATGAACCCGGAGCTTACCTATACGCTGCCGAAATACCAGCTTTCCTGCGGCATCGTGGATATCCTGATGCATACGCTGGAGCGGTATTTTACGCCTGTCTCGGGAAATCAGCTCACGGATGAGATTGCGGAGGGCTTGATGCGTACCGTTATTGAGAATGGGAAGATTGCTTTTGAGAATCAGGAGGATTATGACGCCATGAGTGAGATTATGTGGTGCGGCAGCCTGTCTCACAACAATCTTACGGGGCTTGGCCGTCCGAAGGATTTTGCGTGCCACAAGCTGGGACATGAGATTGGCGGCATGTTTGACGAGGCTCACGGGGCGACCCTCTCTGCGGTGTGGGGGAGCTGGGCGAGATATGTGTATAAGCTTGACGTGGCGAGATTTGCGCGCTACGGCAGAAAAGTGTGGAAGATTGAGGATAAAGGAGAGGAGGAGACTGCGGCACTGGCGATAGAGGCGACGGAAGAGTTTTTCCGTTTCTTGCATATGCCGACCTGTATCGGGGAGATGAAGACCGGCGTGCTTTCTGAGGAGGATCTGAGGAAGATGGCGGACAGCGCGACGAAGGGCGGTACGGTAATGCTTGGCTGCTTTAAAAAGCTTGGCGCGCAGGAGATGTATGAGATTTATAAAGAGGCAAACCACGAATGATCTGAATATTAACTGGAAGGGGTTTTACCGGAGCGTATTTGCCCTTGTGTTTCCTATGGCAATCCAGAACCTGATCAATGTTGGGGTCACGGCGACGGATGTATTTATGCTGGGGAGGGTGGGGGAGAAGGTATTGTCCGGCTCTTCCCTTGCAGGGCAGATTCAGTTTATCATGATGTTGGTGTTTTTCGGCATCACGGCGGGGGCTACGGTGCTGACTGCCCAGTATTGGGGCAAGCGCGACACGGCGACCATCGAGAAGATCTTGGGGATGGGTCTTAGCGGCGGCATCGTCATCGCGGCGGCGTTCACGGTGCTGGCGCTGTTGATTCCGGAGAGGCTTGTGGGGATATTTACCTCGGACGGGGAGGTTATCTTTGAGGGCGCGAAGTATCTTCGGATTGTGGGGCTGTCTTATGTGTTTATGGCGGTGACCCAGGTCTATCTGAATATTATGCGGAGCATTGAGCGGGTGGTGGTGGCGACGGTTGTCTATTTTGTGTCGCTCCTTGTGAATATCGTCATAAATGCAGTGCTGATCTTCGGGCTTTTCGGGGCGCCCAGGCTTGAGATTGCCGGGGCTGCCATCGGAACGCTGTGCGCCCGCATCACGGAGACGGTGATGGTGCTTTTGTATGCCCGCTATAAGAATAAGATTGTGAAGATCCGTGTAAGGAACATGGTTCGCATTGACCGTCTGCTTTTGTCGGACTATATCCGCTACGCCATGCCGGTGATTATCAATGAGCTGATGTGGGGGCTTGGAACTTCTGCGAATACGGCGATTATCGGGCATCTGGGGAGCGAGGCGGTGGCGGCTAACTCGGTGGCTCAGGTGGCAAGGCAGCTTGCCCAGGTGGTAGTGTTTGGCATTTCCAATGCTACGGCAATCTGGCTTGGCAAGACGCTTGGGGAGAGGAAACCGGAGCATGCCAGGGCTTATGCTCGGAAGTTCGCAGTCCTTTCCCTGATCCTCGGTATTCTGGGCGGGGCGTTTATCCTGCTCCTTGGGCCGGTGGTGAGCAGCGTCCTTACGCTGTCGGCGGTGTCCAGGAGATACTTAGGGTTCATGTTCTTTGTCATGTCCTACTTTGTGGTGGGGCAGGCGTTCAATACGACTATGGTGTGCGGGGTGTTCCGCTCCGGCGGGGATACGAAGTTCGGACTTGTGATGGATGTGGCTACTATGTGGGGATGCTCGATTCTGCTCGGCGCTGTGGCGGCGTTTTATTTCCATGCAAGCGTGCCGGTGGTGTATGTGATTCTGATGAGCGATGAGATTATCAAGATGCCGATCTGCTGGTGGCGGTATCGGAAGTATAAGTGGCTTAGAGATGTGACGCGGGATATGTAGAGATGACAAGGATGCGGTAATAAGAAAAGCTTAAATAAAAGCAGCCGGGCGGATAAGGGCCGGCTGCTGAATGGGTGATTTATTCCTTGAGAGAGGTGACGGGGGTGATGACTGGTTTGCCGTCCTGGTCTAATAAAACGGTTAATCCGCAACCGGTCGTCATGTTTGATGACATCAGTACATAATTTACCCCTGTTTCTGTATCAACAATAACTTTGCGGACATTGGTGACTCCCTGTGAATAAGTTTCTACAAATCGTTCTTTTGCCATGTTTTAAGCACTCCCTTCTTGATTTCTAACGGTTATTATAAACCTTTTTTTTCTTAAAATAAAGTGTTTATTGGGATAGAAAGATCGCTGTTTATATTTTGTGAACAAAAAGAGGGATTAGTGTGAAAGTATTATTGGAGATAAAAATGAGAAAAAGACACTTGATGAAAGCAAATATTAAACAAATAATATGATAAAATGTTGACATGAGAGAATTATTCGCAATATAATTGGGTATATTGTAATAAAAAGAAAGAGAGAAAAAAATGTTTGTAGGCTTTTCGGTAAGTAATTATTTGTCATTCAAAACTACTCAGACAATATCTATGGCGGCATCAAAAGTAGCAAGGCATAAAGAGCATGTTTTAAATGGAAATGGAAAGAAAATTTTAAAAACAGGGCTTATTTATGGAGCTAATGCAGGTGGGAAGAGTAATCTGATCAAAGCGATTGATTTTTCAAGAGATGTTATTTTAAACGGTCTAAGTGCTGCTGATTTAGATAAAAAGTATTTTAGAATCTCCGGTGATGGCTATAAAGTTCCGGGGGTGTTTGAATACAGGCTGATTACTCAGCCGGGAAGAGAATATTCTTATGGGATAGCAATATCGTATGCAGAAAAAGAAATTCTTTCAGAATGGCTGATCCGTATAGAGAAAAATGGTGGGGAGACGTATATTTTCAATAGGGATACAAACGAAAGAGGTGAAAGCTTTACAGAAAGTGAAGTGAAAATCAGAAATACAGCGGAACGAATGAGATGGGAGATTTATCTGGAAGATTTCGGAGGAAACATATCTAATACTTTGAGGAAAAAAAGTATATTATGTGATATTGCGGAGAGAGGTAATGGAAAACAAAGTGTTTTTTCTGAGATTCAGGATGTCTTTGATTGGTTCAGGAACATGATTATCATATTTCCAACCAGTCAATACAGCGGATTGAACCAGATGGTTGAAAATGAAACGATACGAGATCTTTTTTCCCATATATTAAGATATTTTGATATCGGCATTGAATCTGTAGAATCAAAGTTAGGACAGTTGGAATTTGATAAGATATTCGAAGGCATTCCTTTGGATGATGCAGAGAAACTGAAGATTAAAATATCAAATGAGATTCAGGAAGATTCTTTGATGTTTAAAGTGAACAGCCAGGTATATTCTTTGCAAAAAGATACAGAGGGAAATATTATAACGACAAAGATGATGCAGAATCATGGCAATGATCAAGAGCTTTTTGAATATTTGGATGAATCTGACGGAACACAGAGGCTGTTTGAACTTATTCCGCTATTTTATGAACATAATGGAAACAGGGTTATTTTTATTGATGAAATTGACAGAAGTCTTCATACGAATGTAACCCGTAAGTTTCTTGAGCTTTTTTATCGGATGACGGAAGGAGATACAAGTCAGATAATTGCGACAACGCATGATTCGAATTTGCTGGATCTGGAATTAGTCAGGCAGGATGAGATCTGGTTTATCAAGAGGCTGGAAGACCATAGTTCCAGTATATATTCGTTAAACCGTTATAAAGAGCGTTATGATAAAAAAATAGATAAAGAATATTTGCTGGGGCGTTATGATGCTATCCCGGTGTTTGATGATAAGATTTTGGAGGATATAGATGCGTAATCGTTACAGATTGATGTCGACTGTCTATGATCGGGAAGAGGAAAGCCAGAAGGTTCTTCCAGAAAAAAGGATTTTTCTGTCTGTAGAAGGAGAACTGAAAAAGATTGGCTATGATATCAATTATCGGAGATACCTGAGAAAATATAATGAAGAATTGGATGAATTTGCTGTGCTGGTCGACAGAGATGCACAAACCCATTCCGAAACAAATATGTTTGATTGTATCAGGCATTGCAGGGATAATGGATATAAATGTTTTATTGCAAATCCATGTTTTGAGTTCTGGCTTTTGATGCATTTGGCGGACATAGAGAAAGAATTTGGTGAGCGGTTGGATGAGATTAAAGAAAATAAAAAGATTTCAGAACAGCATACTTTTGTGAGTAAAGAAGTGTCAGACAGAGCCCATCATGGGAAAAGAGGTATTAATTTTGCTGAAAAATATATGCCGTATATTGAGAAAGCTGTAGAACAAGCGAAAAAATTTTCCAGTGATGAAAATGATCTGATAGACAATATCGGATGTAATCTGTGGAGAATGATTGAAGAATTGAAAGCATATGGAAAGTAAGGGATATTTTTGCTTGCCAGCAGGGAATAAAAACAGGCGCGAAAAAAAGTTGCTAATAATGGTTGATAATGGCAATGAAAAGGTAGTACAATAGAAGACAGCAACATCTATTTATTGATAAAGAAAAGGAGAATTTATTATGAAAGTAGTAACGACAGATAAGGCGCCGAAGGCGTTGGGGCCGTATTCACAGGGGTATGTTCACAATGGGATATTCTATTCTGCCGGGCAGATTCCGATCAATCCGGCTACGGATACAGTTGAGGCGGAGACCATTGCGGAGCAGACGGAACAGGCATGCAAGAATATGGGCGAGGTTCTTAAGGCGGCGGGAACTTCCTTTGACAAGGTTCTCAAGACTACTTGCTTTCTGGCGGATATGGGTGATTTCGCAGCGTTCAATGAGGTGTATGCGAAGTATTTTACATCCAAGCCGGCAAGGAGCTGCGTGGCGGTGAAGACGCTGCCGAAGAATGTGCTGTGTGAGATTGAGGTTATCGCGGCGGTTGAGTAATGGAAGGGCAGCATGTCTGCCCTTTAGATTTTTGAAAGGTAAGGTGGATGTTATGGCTGAGGAACAACAGCAAAACGGCTGCTCGCCGTCTGACTGCGCGGGGTGCGCCCACGCGGATTCCTGCGGCAGCAAGCCGGTGGATTTTCGGAAACCTGCAAATCAGTTTTCCGATATTAAGAAGGTTATCGGAGTGGTCAGCGGCAAGGGAGGCGTTGGAAAGTCGATGGTGACGGCGTCCCTGGCAAGGATGATGCGAAAGAAAGGGTATAAAGTAGGGATTCTGGATGCGGACATTACGGGGCCGTCCATCCCGAAGATGTACGGTATCCACGAGAAAGCTCTCGGTGATGAGAGCGGGATTTTCCCAAGGGAGGCGGCGGACGGTACGAAGATTATGTCTATCAACCTTCTGCTGGAGAATGAGTCGGACCCGGTCATCTGGAGGGGGCCGGTCATTGCCAATGTGGTGACCCAGTTCTGGACGGATGTGATGTGGGGAGAGCTTGACTATCTGTTTGTGGACATGCCTCCCGGAACAGGCGACGTTCCGCTGACGGTGTTCCAATCGCTCCCGGTAGACGGCGTGGTGATCGTGTCCTCGCCCCAGGATCTGGTGAAGATGATTGTGAAAAAGGCCCATGGCATGGCGCAGCAGATGAATATTCCGGTACTTGGAATCGTTGAAAACTACAGTTATCTCGTATGCCCGGATTGCGGGAAGAAGATTTCCGTATTCGGGGAGAGCCGCGTGGAGGAAGTGGCGGCGGAGCTTAATATTCCGGTGCTTGGGAAGATGCCCATAGATGCGGCTCTTGCGGAGGCTGTGGAGAAAGAGAAGTTTTCAGAGGTGGAGAACGATTATCTTTCCGAGCTGTCTATATAGAAGGTACTTTTTGGTTCTTCATTTTACAATTTTGCTTAATAGAAGATCAGGACGCAGATGCTTTTCCCAAGTATCTGCGTCTGCCTGTTTAAAATGAAAGGCGGGATGTTTCCATCATGAGCAGCTTTTCTTTTTTTTCGGTTCCTCCTGCGTAGCCGGTAAGGCTCCCGTCTGAGCCTATTACCCGATGGCAGGGGATGATGAGGGAGATCGGGTTATGGCCGACGGCGCCGCCCACCGCCTGGGCGGACATGGAGGAAAGCCCTTGCTTTTGGGCGATTTTTCCTGCAATCTCTTTGTAGGTCATAGTCTTTCCGTAGGGGATAGAAAGAAGGATTTCCCACACGGATTTTTGGAAAGACGTGCCGTTTAAGGACAGCGGGGGAGTGAACGAGGGGTCTTTCCCGCTGAAATAAAGGTCAAGCCATTCGGCAGCCTGTGCAAAAACCGGGAGATCTTTTGGCTCGTGGGTCTTTTCCAGAGTGCTGCCGAAGTATTTTTGCCCGTCAAACCAGAGGCCGGTTAAATGCCGGCCGTCACTGGCAAGGGTGACGCCGCCCAGGGGCGAGGCATAGTGGTGTGTGTAAGTCATTTTGCCCTCCTATCCTTTTAATCCTCTTGACTGCCTGTCCATGTCCTCGATGACAATATCGTGGATTTCGCCGAGGGAGGCGCAGTATTCAAGGATTTTCCATGGTTCATTAGTGTGAAAGTGGATTTTAACCAGTTCTTCATCCCCCACGGCAAGAAGGCAGTCGCCGTGAAAGTTTTCCGTGAAATAATCGCTGATTGTGTCTTCATCAAGATTTTCTCCCTCGATGAGCAATTGGGTGTCGTATTTGAATTCTAACATATCATATCCTCCGGTTTTGTTTTTGCGGGCAACGAGCCAGTCGGGCATGGCTTGCATGTACATCTGGCTGCTGCCGCTGCTTTACGGGTTCTGCCTGTGGATGTACATCCGGCTCATTTCTGTCTCGCCGTCTCCCTGCACAGGGCAGTGGTATTCCCAGCCGTACCTTTCGTAAAAGGAGGTATGGTCGGTCAGGAGATAGAGGGTATCGATGCCCTGTTCTGCCATATCGTCACAGACGGTTTTTAAAAGCTCGCCGGCAATGCCCCGGCAGCGGTACGGTTCTTCCACATAGACGGCGCATACGTTTGGCGCAAGGTCTTTTCTGCCGTGAAAGTCATTTTCGATGACTCCAAGACCGCCTATGATCTCCACATCGTCCAGAGCGAGGTACCACTGGGGAACGGGGGAAGTTCCGGCAAGAGCCTCAGACATGCTTTCCTGGTAGGCGGCAAGGGGAACGCTCCATTTGCCGGCGAACCAATCTGCGGCCCGGTCTTTTAAGGCGGGGCAGTCGGTGAGCCTGATGATTTTATAGTTTTCCATAAAGAAGGCTCCTTTCATTGGACGATCCAATATAGTCATTGTATCATGAAAAGGTTGATTTATCTATTAAATGTGTGGGTATAAATAAATTGATTTATAAAAAGATTATAGATATAATGGATTTGTGACGATAATAGCAGTTGAAATAAAAGTTTTGTCCTAATGACATATGAAAGAAAGCGAGGAGCAGAGATGCAAGTATATATCAGTGTTAAAAATTTTGGAAAAATCAGCTCGGCAAGAGTAAACGTCAGCAATTTTACTGTTTTTGTGGGAAACAATAACAGTGGGAAGACACAATTGATGGAGCTGATATATGCTGTTATCAAGCATGTGTCGGCATTGACGCCTGATATAGACATTCCTCGGATTAAAGATGTAGATGCCTTTCGCATGGGGAAAGAAGAAATTAGGTACTTGAATGAGCTGGTAAATGAGCACCTGGCGGAGCATATTCATGAAATTATTGATGAGACGTTTAACGCATCTGTACCGATTGAGGAAATCACGGTAGAATTTTTAGATATAGATGTTGAGTATGAGATGTATTTCCTGACAGACAGAACGATAGAATATCTGATGAGCAGAAATATGATTGATCAGGAATCCTTGCCGAGAATGATTATAAACAATAAACAATCTTATCGTGCGCTTGTTCTGAAAAATGGCAGTCAAATGCCGGAAAAGAATAATTTTTTTAATGGTTTTCCGATTAATGTTGCGAAAGGTATTGAGATTGGAAATGTATTAGGGGATATTATGGGTGGGGATTCTCCGGTATCTTCTAATGTATTATTTCTTCCGGCATCACGCATGGGCCTGATGCTCTTATACAAGCATTATTTTGGAAATGCCAGTCAGGGTGCGGATGAGATGATTCGCAATAAAAACCAGAATTCTAAAGGGATTCCAAAACCGGTTTTAGATTTTTTGTCGTTTTTATTAAAATACAGCTATACAGAGCGGATTGCAAAAGATAACGAGGAGTTGATAGAGTTTATTTTTAACTATCTGATTGACGGAACAATCAGTGAAAAGGGCGATGCAACTGTGTATATGCCTAACGACCAGAAAAAAGAGATTCCGGTTTTTGTGGCATCTTCTATGGTTAATGAAGTGGTGCCGGTAGTGAAAGCATTGACAGATTCGGATAAAATTGATTTTATTTTTTATGACGAAGTGGAGACGAGCATGCATCCCCTCAAGCAGATTGAGATGGTGAAACTGCTCAATCGTCTGAATAACAAGGGTACCCGACTATTAGTCAGCACCCACAGCGATACGATGGCGACCAAGATTAATAACCTGTTATTATTGTCACAGGGCGACTATGATTTTGAAAGAATAAAGAAGACATTGGAGAAAAACGAAATTCAGATAGAAAAGGAAGATTTGCTTGTATCTGAAAATATACATGTGTATCAGTTTGTTAATGAAGAGCAGGGGAAAAGTGTTGTGGAGGAATTGGAGTTCAGAAAAGCACCGTGTACAGGATACGATTTCAGCCTGTTTAATGACAGCATGATGAATTTGTTTGAAGAGGCGAAGGTTGCCATGGGGATTGAGGATGAAGATTAAGGGAGATAAAGTTAAGGATAATAAACCGCTGCTTTCAGGTCGGTTGTACAGGTTAGATGAGAGCAGGACAGTTATTTTTGAAGAGAGAGAAACGGGGGATGTAGTAAATATTATTTTTACTATAGGCAATCACCAATACGGGATATACGGAAATGAGTATAAGCCTCCGTTTATAGATGACAAGGGCGGAAAGAAAGCGGATATTCTTGTTCTGGTCGTTGATGATAAGAGGAGAAGTTTCTGTTCCTGGGTGCTTGATGTGAAAAAAAGTGTTGGCGGAGAAGATGTTATATGCCATCTGGTTGAACAGCTAATCCAGTCCGTGAAACATAAAAGAGCGATTACTACTTATTTGGAAGAATATGAAGAAGAACAGCATATAGGATATATTACAAGAGATTTGCAGAGAGACAGGATACAGGAGACAATCTGTAAAAAACGAGAGTATTTGGATAAAGAAAAGGCAAATATTAAGGGCATGCCAGCATTAATTGGTATGGAGGCACATCTGAGCCTGTTAAAAGAAGAGGCTAAGCTTAGGCTTATTTCTGCGTTTCAGAATGACTGTATCGAAACTGGAGGGCGTACATATAAAATCGAAGGCTATATCTCCCGGGAACAGAATGGAAAGTTTGTTTATGATTTAGAGGCTGCGTGCTGATAGCCACCGGCGGACAAAAGAGAGCAGGCAATGTTTTAAAAGTAGTATTTTAACAGATTAGGAAAAAGTGGTTGACATAAGTGTGATTTTCGAGATAATTATAATTAGGGATTTCGTATTTTCCAGAGTTTCCCATGGAAATATGAAAGTATTGATAAAAGGAATGGTAATAGTTATGGAGAAAATCTTGATTGTTGACGACAGCCTTTTACAGGCTACCCGTTTAAAGGATATTTTAGATGACGAGTATGATATCACGATTGCTCAGACGGCGGAGGACGGGCTTCGCCGGGCAAGCGCCGAGAAGTATTCGCTGATCCTGCTTGACGTGGTCATGCCGGGGATGGACGGCTTTACACTGCTGAAAAAGCTGCAGGAGGAGATCATCACCCAGAGCATTCCGGTCATTTTGATCACCAGCCTTTCGGACGTGCAGAATGAGTACCAGGGGCTTATATTAGGGGCGGTTGACTACATAGTAAAGCCGTTTAACCCGCTGATCGTAAAAGCCAGGGTCAACACGCACATAAAGCTTTACAATTACCGGAAACAGGTGGAGCATCAGTCAAATACCGACCAGCTTACCGGGATCGCGAACCGGCGGCAGTATGAAAATTACAGCAGCGTGAGGTGGAGCGAGGCGGTAAGGCTGGAGACGCCATTTTCTATCTGTATGCTTGATATCGATCATTTTAAAGCATATAATGACACATTCGGCCATCCTGCCGGGGATAAAGTTATCGCGGCGATTGCCGGAACAGTATCCGATGCGCTGCAGCGAAGTACGGATTTCGTCGCCCGCTACGGGGGAGAGGAATTTGTAGTATGCCTTTTAGGGGACAGCTCAGGGAAAGCGTTTGAATATATGAAAAAGATAAGGAAATCGATTGAGGGTCTTTGCATTCCCCATGAGCCTTCGGTATCGGAGTGGGTGTCCGTCAGTATCGGAGGCGTGACGGTGATTCCGAAAGCAAAGTATTCTTATGACTTTTATCTGAAAACGGCGGACACGATGCTGTATGATGCGAAAAAGAATGGAAGGAACCAGGTTGTGTGGGCAGATGAAAAAATGAGACAGCTCTGGGAAAAATAAGATTAGCGGCGGTTTTGATACCGCCGCTTTGCTTTGCAGATCTTTTGACAGATTAGATTGCCCGTGTATACTCTTTAAGCCATTCTTTTTCTTCTTCATTAAGATGCGGGCTTACAAGCTCATATACCTTTGCGTGGTATGCGTTGAGCTGTTCTTTGTCTTCCTTTGTCATCATATCCGGATTCACCGCATCAAGATCGATCGGTACATAGGTGATCGGCTCAAAGCAGAGGAACTGGCCGTACTCGGTCTTTTCTTTTTCGCAGACGAGAAGTTCGTTCTCGGTGCGGATGCCGTGGGAACCTTCGATGTAGATGCCCGGCTCGTCCGTGATCACCATGCCCGGCTCGATGACAGCTTTTTCCCTCTCGCGGATTGCGATGCGGAAACCGCTTGGAGCCTCGTGGATGTTCATCAGGTAGCCCACGCCGTGTCCGGTTCCGTGGTTATAGTTGATTCCCCGCTCCCATGCAGGCATTCTTGCCAGGATGTCCAGGTTATAGCCGCAGGTTCCATGCATGAATACCGCTCTTGCAAGCCTTAAGTTGCAGAGAAGTACGGTGGTGAAATCCTCCGCCATCCGGTCTGTAATCTTTCCGAAAGCAAATGTCCTTGTGATGTCGGTGGAACCTTCCATATACCCGCCGCCTGTGTCGGTAAGGAACAGTCCGTCTGTGACAACCGGAACATTGGTTTCCGGAGTAGCGGCATAGTGAACGATTGCAGCGTGTTCGCCGGAGCCGCAGATTGGCTCAAAGCTCTGCCAGAGGTAGCCTTCCTGCTCTTTCCGGAATTCTTCCAGCTTTTCGGCTGCACTGATCTCGGTGATCTCAGTTTTTCCTACATTTTTCTTCAGCCAGTGCATGAATTTGGTGACAGCAACACCGTCTTTTACATGGGCGCTCTTGATGTTCTTGATCTCAGTGTCATTTTTCATGGCTTTCATCAGGACGGTGGGGTTTACCTTCTCGATGACTTTCGCGCCTTTTGGAAGGTTGTTGTAGAGCGCGTAGTTGAGCCTTGACGGGTCTACTAAGATTGCACTGTCAGCGCAAAGTTCCTTCACGTCCTCATAAACTGCGTTGTACGGGCGGAGGGAGATGTTGTCTTTGGCGAGATTTGCTTTCATCTCGTCGGTAAGCTTGCGCTCGTCGATGTAAAGTTTCATGTCCTCTTTTGTGATGACCGCGTAGGAGAGGAGCAGCGGGAAGAACTCGATATCATTTCCCCGGAGGTTGGTCGTCCAGCACACGTCGTCAAGAGCGGCGATAATGTGGATGTCTGCCCCTTCTTCTTCCATGGCTTTCCTGATTCTCTTAAGCTTGCTCTCAGTGCTCTCGCCGGTGTACTCTATGCCCAGCGCAAATGCAGGCTCCTCGGAAAGAGCCGGACGGTCCTCCCAGATCTTGTCGATCAGGTCTGTGGAGTAGTCGATCTTCCCGTTCTTTTTCGCTGCGGCAGCCTCTAATGCCTGTCCTTCTCCCATGGCTACGACGCGCCCGTCAAATCCAAGGGTTCCGCCTTCCGGAAGGACGTCCGCGATAAATTCCTCCACTGTCGGCACGCCTGGCTCGCCCATCTTAAAGAGCTTGACGCCGTTGCCGGATAACTGCTGCTCTGCCTGGATGAAATATCTTCCATCCGTCCAGAGCCCTGCCGCGTCCTTTGTGATGACAGCGGTTCCTGCAGAGCCGGTGAATCCGGTGATAAATGCCCTTGCCTTAAAATGCTCCCCTACATATTCGCTCTGGTGATTATCGTCGGTCGGCACCATATAGGCGTCGTATCCCCGCTCCTCCATCAGAGCACGGAGGGCAGAGATTCTTTCTGGTACATTCATGTGTGTAACCTCCCTGTGTTTACTGTATTTACACGCAAAATACCAATTTGTGCGTGTGTGGCTTGAAGACCCTGGCCGCGCGTATTCCCCACGTGTGCGGCGGGTGTCTTTCTATATGGAAGTTTAACATATTTTGGGGGAAATGTCACCGTCTGGCTCAAGAATGATTGAAATATATTTTCATGGGAAAAAATAAAGTGAGTTGAATCCTGGTTGTGAAAAAAGGCTCTTTATGCTACAGTTATGGTACAGGCGAGATTGGAAAAGGAGGGGGATCATGCTTTCAGAGAAAAAATACTTCCTGTTTGACATAGACGGTACGCTTGCGGTGGACGATACGCTTTATGATGGCAGCAGGGAGCTGATCGGCTATATCGGCGCGATAGGCGGGCAGGCGTTTTACATTACGAACAATTCAGTGAAGAGCCGGAAGGACTATGTGGCGAAGTTCGCCCGGTGGGGGATTGAGACAAAGGAGAGCCAGTTTATGACGGCTTCTTATGCCACATGCCGGTATCTGAAAAAACATTACGCGGGAGAAAAGCTGTTTGTGGTTGGAACCCCGTCTTTTGTGGAAGAGGTAAAAGAGTGCGGTCTCTTAGTAACAGAGCAGGCAGAAAAGGGCGTAAGCTGTGTGGTAGTGGGATTTGACAGGACCCTTACCTATGAAAAGGTGGAGGCGGCGTGTAAACTGCTTTTTTGTCCAGATGTAGACTTTATTGGGACGAATCCGGATCTTCGGTGCCCGACGGGTTTCGGTTTTGTGCCGGACTGCGGCGGGATCTGCCGTATGATTGGCGGGGCAGTGGGGCGTGAGCCGTATTTCGCGGGGAAACCCAATGCGGAGATCGTGACACTCTGTACGGAGCAGGTACAGGCAAGCCTTGAGGAAGTGCTGGTGGTAGGTGACCGCCTGTACACGGATATTGCCTGCGGCATCAATGCGGGAGCGGAGACGGCGCTTGTGTACACCGGGGAGGCAAAGGCAGAAGATTTAAAAGATACGCAGTTTTGGCCGGATTATACATTTGAAAATATCAGGGAGCTTTACAGCAGGTTCCGGGAAAGCAGGGGAGATGTTTCATGTATTTAAAAGGGATATTGGCAGGGGGGCTGCTGCTGCAGCCTGCCTGTGCGGGGAAATCTGGCGGGAGCTGCATCATTTCCGCACGGTGACTTACAGGCTAAGGTCAAAAAAGCTTGAGGGGATAGGAGAAGACGTAAGGTTCGTATTTTTGAGCGACCTTCACAATCAGACGTACGGGAAAGGGAACAGGCGGCTTCTCCGGAAGATTAAAGAGATAGATCCTGCGCTGGTCCTTATCGGAGGAGATATGCTGGTAGGGAAGAAGGGAAAGTCTTTTGCGCCGGCGCTTGCGTTTGTGAGAGAGCTTGCGGGGCAGTTTCCGGTCTATTATGCCAACGGAAATCACGAGCAGCGGCTGAAAGAAAGGGCGGAGGAGTACGGAAATGTATACGCCCGGTACAGGGCAGAGCTTGAGCGTGCGGGGGTACATTTCCTGGAGAACGGCTCCCAGGAGCTTTTTTGCGGCAGCTGCAGGCTGAGGCTTACCGGGCTTGAGATTCCGGCAGAATGTTACAGCCATTTTAAGAAAGCCCGGATGCCGGAGGGGGCTGTCAAAGAGCGGATTGGAGAGACGGATGCCGCAGCCTATGAGATTCTTCTGGCGCATAACCCGTCCTATATGGAAGAGTATCTTAACTGGGGGGCAGACCTTGTATTGTCCGGCCATCTTCATGGGGGGATCGTGCGCGTGCCGGGTATGGGAGGAGCAGTATCGCCGGCTTTTGACATATTCCCGAAATATTCCGGCGGCCATTACCGGGAGGGAGGGCGAGACATCGTGGTGAGCAAGGGGCTGGGGGTGCATACGATATGCGTCCGGCTGTTTAATCCGGCGGAGCTTATAGTGCTGGAGCCCGGCGGGGAGGAGTGATCTGCAGAGTGATCTGCAAAGGATTATTTCCTATTGAGATATTTCCTGAAATCCTGTATAATAGATAGGCTACAATTTTATCCCTGTAACCGGGGCGGCAAAAAAGCGTGCTTTCGGGAGGGAATCTGACTGCGAGGAAAGCAAATGGGAATTCCTGTTAAATTGCCTGTATTTGAAGGCCCCCTTGACCTTCTCTTACATCTGATAGATAAGAATAAAATAGACATTTATGATATACCGATTGTAGAAATCACAAATCAGTATATGGAATATATCCAGGCCATGGAGAAAGAGGACCTGAATATCATGAGCGAGTTCCTTGTCATGGCGGCGACGCTTCTGGATATCAAATGCAAGATGCTCCTGCCCCGGGAGGTCAACGAGGACGGGGAGGAGGAAGACCCGAGGAAGGAGCTTGTGGAGCAGCTTCTGGAGTACAAGATGTACAAGCTCATGTCCTATGAGCTCAGGGACCGGCAGGTTGACGCGGAGCAGACTTTCTGCAAAAAGCCGACGATTCCGGAGGAGGTTCTTGAGTATGAAGAGCCGGTGGACTTAGATATGCTTCTGGGAGACTTGACGCTGGCAAAGCTGAGCCGTATTTTCAGGGATGTGATGAGACGCCAGGAGGATAAGATCGACCCGGTGAGGAGCAAGTTCGGAAAGCTTGAGAAAGAGGAAGTGACTCTCGTGGATAAGCTTGAGTATGTGTCGGAATACATAAAGAATCATAAGAGGTTCAGTTTCCGGGAGCTTCTCACGAAACAGAGCTCAAGGACGCAGATTGTGGTGACGTTCCTGGCAATCTTGCAGCTTATGAAGGAGGGGGCGGCCTTTATTGAGCAGGAGCAGCCCTTTGACGACATCATGATTTCCTCCGGGGCCGCCCGCTAAGAAAGAGAGAAAGGTATGGATACATTGGAGATTAGCAAATTAGAAGGTGCGATTGAGGCAATCTTATTTACGATGGGGGATTCCGTGGAGCTTGGGAAGATTGCCGCTGCTATTGGGCATGATGAGAATACTACGAGAAAGATCATCCGTCAGATGATGGACAAATATGCGTCGGAAGACAGGGGGGTACGCATCCTGGAGCTTGAAAATTCTTTCCAGATGTGCACGAAGAAAGAGATGTATGAGTATCTTATACGGATTGCCAGGCAGCCCAAGAGGTATGTGCTCACGGACGTGCTGCTGGAGACGCTTTCCATCATCGCGTACAAGCAGCCGGTGACAAAGCTTGAGGTGGAAAAAATACGGGGCGTAAAGTCGGATCATGCGGTAAACAAGCTGGTGGAATACAACCTTGTCTGTGAGACGGGGCGGCTGGATGCGCCGGGGAGGCCTCTTTTGTTCGGAACGACGGAAGAATTTTTAAGGAGGTTCGGCGTACAGTCGGTGGACGAACTGCCGGTGATGAACCCGGAGCAGGTGGAGACGCTGAAGACAGAGGCTGAGGAAGAGGTGCAGTTAAAACTGGATATATGATGCCGGGGCTGAATCGCTTTGGGGAATGAGAAAGGGCGGAGTACAGGAAGACAAGGTGCTTCGTCTTTTCTTATGGGGAGAATGCCCGGGATAGGAGAGCCGGGATGGGAGCTTTGTATGAAAAAAAGGCCGGAGCGTACATAGCGGCCTGTGTCAGGGCATATATTAAAACGATGGATTGACGCGTGGGGCAGTGCATGAAGACAGGCAAACGTATACAGGCAGTTTTAGTAATATTAGCAGTGGTGCAGATTTTTGCGGCGGTGTGCGGCAAAACAGGATTTTTCGGGAGAAACGGCGGGGAGAAAAATGAGCCGGCAAAGGAGACGGCAGGGGAGGCATCCTATGATCCGGGCCAGCTGTACGCGCAGTCGGCGGTGCTTATGGACGCTGACAGCGGGCGGGTTCTGTACGGAAAGGAAGAGGAGAAGATCCGGCCTATGGCAAGCACTACAAAGATCATGACCTGCATTCTGGCATTGGAGAATATGGAGGAAAGCCAGGTGGCGGAAGTCTCGGAGCGCGCGGCAAGGCAGCCGAAGGTGCGGCTCGGGGTAAAGAATAAAGAAAAATATTATATAAAGGATCTCCTTTATGCGCTTATGCTGGAATCATACAACGACAGCGCAGTTGCGATCGCGGAGGCCATAGGCGGCTCAGTTCCCGGGTTTGCAGAGATGATGAATGAGAAAGCAAAAGGGCTTGGCTGTGAGGATACGCATTTTGTGACCCCAAACGGGCTTGACGGAGAGGATGAGGGCGGCGTGCATGCGACGACGGCGGCAGATCTTGCCCGGATTATGAGGTACTGCATCACGGAATCCCCCAAAAAAGAGGAGTTCCTTGAGATTACCCGTACAAAAAGCTATTCTTTTTCAGACGCGGATAAAAGACGGAACTTTTCCTGCAATAACCACAATGCGTTTTTAGGCATGATGGAGGGGGCGCTTACTGGAAAGACAGGGTTCACGGCGGATGCGGGATACTGTTATGTAGGGGCGCTAAGGCGTGACGAGAGGACCTTTATCGTAGCGCTTTTAGCCTGCGGATGGCCCAATAACAAGAGTTATAAATGGAAAGATACAAGAAAGCTTATGGAGTATGCCCTGGAAAACTATGAGTACAGGAATGTCTGGCAGGAACTTCCGGAGCAGGAAGTAAGCGTGAAAGGCGGCGTTGACCCGGATAACGGCTATCTGCTGGACTGCAGGGTTTCGGCGGGGCTGAAGAAGGGGGAGGTTTCAGAGCTTAAGGTCCTGCTCCGGAAGGATGAGGCGGTCACAGCTGAAAAAAAGATAGAAAAATCGTTAAATGCGCCGGTAAAGAAAGGAAAGACAGTAGGAGAGTTTTTCTACATGCTTAACGGGGAAAAAATCGCGGATTATGATATCGTAACGCTGGAGGATATAGAAAAAAGGGATGCAGAATGGTGCGTGGATAAGATTTTAAGGCGTATTTGCCTGTAAGGGGAGTTTTTGGGGTATTCTTAAAAAACATTAAGAATTTATGAACTTTATTGACGGGAAAAGGTGCGGAACATACAATAAGTGAAAGTAATGTGAGAAAAGTGCAAATGTCCGGCCGGACGAATAAAGGCAGAGGAGGCTACAGGATGATAGAGGTAAAGAATATCACGAAGTCGTTTGAAAATATAGAGGCGGTCAGGGAGACAGATCTTACAATATGCGCCCAGAACATCTTCGGGCTGCTGGGCACGAACGGGGCGGGTAAGAGCACGCTCCTTCGGATCATGGCAGGCATCCTGCGGCCGGACAGGGGAGAGGTGTTTCTGGACGGAGAGCGTGTGTGGGATAATCCCGCCGCAAAGAAAAAATATTTCTATATCTCGGATGACCAGTTTTTCTTTCCGAATGCCACCGCAAAGGACATGGCGTCCTTTTACGGGAAACATTATGTGAAGTTCGACTATGCCAGATTTGAGGAGATGCTGGGGAGGTTCGGGCTTGAGCGGGAGCGCAAGATCCAGACATTTTCGAAAGGAATGAAAAAGCAGCTTTCCATCCTCATCGGGCTTTGCGCCAATGTGCAGTATCTTTTCTGCGACGAGACATTTGACGGCCTTGACCCGGTGATGCGCCAGGGAATCAAGGGGATCCTCGCAAAGGAGATGGAGGAGAGGGAGCTTACTCTTGTCATTGCCTCCCACAACCTGCGGGAGCTTGAAGACATCTGCGACCATATCGGGCTTTTGCACAGGGGCGGAGTGCTCCTGTCAAAAGACCTGTCGGACTTAAAATGCAGCATGCACAAGGTACAGTGCGTGTTTGAGCCTGATTTTGGGACATCCCTTTCCGAGGTGTTCCAGATCCTTCAGATGAAACAGACGGGGAGGCTGGTCTCGATGATCGTGCGTGAGAATGAAGAGGAGATCCGGCGGAAGATGGAAGAGCTGTCTCCGGTTTACTATGAGACATTGCCGCTGTCATTGGAGGAGATATTCATAAGCGAAACGGAGGTGGTCGGATATGACATCAAAAATCTTATTGCCTAGCCTGAGGAGGGAAAATTTAAAGCACCGCCTGGGAATCGTGCTTGCGGTCTTCGGGCTGTTCTTCCTCTATATGCTTTCCTTTGCCATAAATGTGCAGAACATATGCAGCCTGGAGGGGGAGAGTTTCAAAGAAAGCCTGGAGAGCATAACAGCGCTTTCCGAGCCGGGGATGGAGGTAGGGATGCTTGTGATTCTGTGCTCTGTATTGCTTGCGGCTACCGGTTTCCGGTATCTCCACTCAAAAACAGAGATTGATTTTTACCATTCTCTTCCTGTGAGAAGAAGGGTCAGGTTCTATCTCATACTGACAAATGACGCAGGGGTATTTTTCATAGTTATCGCCGCAGTGTCTCTGCTCAAGTGCGCCATCGTGTCAGCCGCAGGGTATTTCAGCGTAACGTTTGCTGTCAACACGCTCTGGTCTGCCGTCTGCTACGGCGTTGTATTCCTCGTCTCTTACCTTACGATGGCGCTTGCCATGATCATGACGGGAAATACCTTTACAGGAGTTCTGGGATATCTTGTATTTGCATCTTATTTTCCTCTGATGATCGGGAATATGTATCCATATCTTGCTCAGTCGTTTTTTAAAACATATTGTGATTATGAGGCGGAAAGCAGGGTCTTTTCCTATCTTTCCCCGGTGTCTCTTGCAAGCGGCCTTTTTGAAGAAGAAGCGGGATGGGTGTGGAAAAACCATACGGATTACTTAGCGGCCAATATCATATGCATTGTGCTCCTTACTGTGCTGGACCTCTGGCTTTTTCAGAGGAGGGCGTCGGAGAAGGCGGGGAAGGCGATGGCATTTCCAAAAGCCAATCCGGTGATCCGCATCTTATTGGTGATCCCGTCGGCGATCTATTCCGGCATGTTCCTCTACGGGGTGTCCTACACTTCGTTCAAGCCGTGGATTGTCACAGGGATGCTAATAGGCGGAGTCTTGACCCATGGAATCATAGAGTGTATCTACAGATTTGACATCAGAGGGCTGTGGTCCTATAAAAGGCAGCTGCTTGCGTCGATGGCGGCCTCTTTTTTGATCGTCGGGTTCTTCTGGTTTGACGTGAGCGGTTTTGACAAGTTCCTGCCAAAAGAGGAAAACCTGTCGTCAATCCTTATTGACAATCCGGGAGTTGCGGACGACTCCACATTTTGGGGGAAGGAAAGGACGGGCATTACCGGGGATACGATGAAAGCGGCATATAGTGTCATTGAAAAAATCGTGGCGCAGAATGACGAAAACGCAGAGATCAGCAATAACCGCTCTGCAAAAGGCAGCACAGAGCTTTCGAGCTATATCATAAGATACAGAATGAAGGACGGAAGTGAAAAAAAACGGAAGTATCTGCTGAATGAAGAGCATGCAGATGAGCTGATGGGCCAGGTATTTGACTCGGAGGAATATCAAAGAGATACGTATTCGCTTTATTCGGCAGATTGGTCCAACGTGACGCAGGTGGAGGTGTGCTGTCCGGTCATGTGCGAGAATCTGGACTTTACGAAAGAGCAGAGGGCAGAGCTTTTCCGCACATATCTGGAGGAGCATGCAAAGCTTGACTATGAGACGGCGAAGGCAATCCTTCCCTTCGGGCAGCTTATGGTCACTTACCGCAGGGCGGGCGGGGCGCTTAATACTCAGAGAGGCATGCTCATGAAATCATACGAGGCGGAAGGAACAGACTGCTATTACCTCTACCCGTCTTTTAAAAAGACGATTCGCTACTTAAAGGAGGAGCTGGGGGTAGAGGTCAATACTTCCATGAAGGATTTTGAGATTACGCAGCTGGAGGTCACGACTTATGAAGACGGCAGCGACGGCCTGCCATCCTTTACGATAAAAGACAGAAAATTCATTGACTCAGTTAAAAGCAAGCTGGTGTATGGAGATTACCTGTGGACGGCAGGTGCAGCAGCCGCCATCGACAGCAGCTGCGATATCTCAGGGGCTGTAAAGACAGAGGGCGGAGAGGAGTCCGTCATACTTTGCACGGACAGGGAAACGGCTGAAAAGATAAAGAAATATAAGAAATAAGCAGGGATTTTATGTGTAAATTCTTTGCAGGATGTGTTATGATAGAATCAGTCTTGCGGGGCTGATTCTATTTGCGGAGAAAGGAATGAAGAGATGAAGAAAGAACTTGAAGTGGATACGCTTACGCTTTTTACGGATGACGGGGAAGTGGAATGCGGCATTGTGAATGTGATGGAGGTAAACGGGAAGGAATATATCGCGGTATCCCCCCTCGGCGAGGACGGAGATGTGACGGAGGATATCTGGTTTTACCAGTTTGAGAGGGACTCGTCCGGAGGGGATGAGCATGAGATCGTGTTTATCGAGGACGATGATGAGTACGAGCAGATTGTGGATAAGTTTGATGAATGGCTGGATACTCTGGAATTTGAGGAAGAATAGAGAACTGCGTGGAAACGCCCTGAGATGGCTCAGGGCGTTTTTGCAGTGCGTAAACCTCCTGGTTCTATGCTGAAACTTAAGGTTACGCAGAACATCCCGTCATCTTTTGAAACGCAGAACTCACCGCCGAGGAGGTGCATCATTGTCTGGACATTTTTAAGGCCGATATGATTGCCGTCTGCGCCGGGCTGCCCTTCCTTTACGGAGTTTTTTATGGAGATGGAGAACCGCCCTCCCGATATGCTGTCAGTGATGGAGACAGGGTGTTTTTTGTCTCCGTATTTAATAATATTTGAAAAAAGATTGTTAAAGATGCGTTTCAGCATTGTCTTATCGCTTTCCAGGGCGACGGAGGCAGGAGTGGGGCAGAAATCGGCGGAGAAACCTGCCAGCCGGATGAAATCCGCATTTTCTTCCAACTGCTTGCGGATATAGTCTGTTGAAATCCATGCAAGTTCCGGAGTCTCGCTCTTTTCGGAGACAAGCGCGTATTCGAACATCTGGTCGGTAAGGGATTTGATGTCTTTTGCCTTACCGAGAGCCTTGTCGATGTATTCGTCCCGCATGTCAGGATTCTTCTTTAGTTTCAGGATTTCCAGATAACCGTTCAATATTGTAAGAGGAGTGCGAAGGTCGTGGGAGAGCGCGGTGATCAGGTCCTGATTAGCTTTCCGGCTCTCCATCTCTGATACGATGTTATCATTTAAGGTGCTTCTCAGGCTGTTTAGCTCCTTGGCGAGAATCCCGATTTCATCTCCGCCAAGGTCAGGGATGGGGCGGGTCAGGTTGCCGGAAGACATGACAAGAATCTCCTGCTCCAGCCTGAGTACGGATCTCATCTTGCGCCGGACGAAGAACAGGACCATGAGGAAAAACAGCAGGATGGAGAGAAAAAGGCTGATGAGCACATAGGGATACAGAACCATCTGGCGCTTGTAGCTCATGATCAGGGCGCTGCCGGAACCGTTGCTGAATTTAAGGGGAACATACCGGAAATCCTCGAACCCTCCGTCGGTGAGCTGGTCGCCAAAGCCGTAGAAAGCAAAAAGCAGGCTGTGCTTTTCCACATATTCGGCGAACCGTGACGTGCGATGATAGCCGTCGTCAAGTCCGTATATGGAGATAGAGGTGTACTGGTCAGCCAGGTCGAGAAAGGGTTCAAGGGCTTTAATGCGCTCCTCGTCCTCTTCTGACTCCGGGAGTTCGTAATTTGGCGCCTCCTCATAAAGCCTGTCTGCCAGGGTCAGGGCATCCCCATAGGTCTGGCAGTAATCGGCGAGGCCCAAAAAATTGAAGAAATGCAATTTGTTGGCCCACAGTGTGCCGAAAAGCCCAAATGACATGATGAGGGCGCAAAAGATCAGCAATGTGAACTGTGTGCGGATCTTCCAATGGGAAATCTTACTGCATATTTTTTTAATCACATCTGTACCCCTTTCCCCATACAGTCTTTATGAGCGTGGGATTTTTCGGATCCTTTTCGATTTTATGCCGGAGATTACGGATATGCACCATTACGGTATTGTTTGCGCCGTAGTAGTACGGCTCGTTCCACACGGACTCATAGAGGCGCTCCGCGGAAAAAATCTGCCGCCTGTTTTTTATGAGCAGCAGGAGGATTGCATATTCTGTGTCCGTGAGGGTGAGAGGAGAGCCGTCAAGCCTCACTTCCTCGCGGCGGACGTCAATCTCCAGGCTGTGGTATATCAGCGTCTCGCAGGAGCCTGCGCCGTCAGCCGGGGAGTTTCCAGTCCCGGATTGGAGATCCATGTTTTTTCCTTTGTAAATCTGGTATCTGCGGATCAGTGCCTTACAGCGGCTGATCAGCTCATTGTAGGAGAATGGCTTTGCCAGATAGTCATCCCCTCCGCTGGAAAATCCCAGTGTCTTGTCGCTGTCTTTTGAGCGTGCGCTGAGGAATAGGATGGGCGCATTGCTGTTTTTTCGTATCTCAAGGCATGTCTGGTATCCGTTTTTTCCGGGCATCATGATGTCCAGGATAATCAGGTCATAGCTGTTTTCACGGACAAGGAGGAGGGCAGCCTCGCCGTCGGCAGCCTCATCAATGCCGAAACTTTCTCCCTCCAGCAGCACATGTATGATTTCTCGGATCTCAGCATTGTCATCTACAATTAATATACGGGTATCTTCCATGGGGAACGCCTCCAATAGTTTTCCTGACAACAGTTTATGTTTTTCATTTTAACAGATTTTAGAAAAAAGAGCGGTATCTCTTAAGAAATTTTAAGATTTAATTTGGGGAATTCTTAAGAGGCAGGAATTAATATTGACGTTGAAAAGGATACTAAAGACTATCAGGAGGTGCATGTGATGGATAAGATAAGTATTGTAGTGCCGTGCTTTAACGAGGAGGAGGCGATTTCGGTATACTACCGGGAGACATGCCGGGTAATGCAGAGAGTAGAGGGGGCTGAGTTTGAGATTATTTTCGTGGACGACGGCTCCATAGACGGAACTTTCCGGCTCATAAAGGAATTGAGCGAAAAGGACGGACGGGTAAAATATCTTTCATTTTCCAGGAATTTCGGTAAGGAGGCGGCCATTTATGCGGGGCTTAAAAATGCGTCGGGGGATTTTGTGGCGACGATGGATGCAGACCTGCAGGACCCGCCGGGGCTTTTGGAAGAGATGTACCGGATCCTGACACAGGAGGAGTACGACAGCGTGGCGACAAGGAGGCTTGACCGCTCCGGGGAGCCAAGGCTGCGCTCAGTGCTCTCCGAAAGCTTTTATAAGCTCATCAACCGCATTTCCCAGACGGAAATCGTCAGCGGGGCGAGGGATTACCGTCTGATGAAGAGAAAAATGGTGGACGCAGTTTTGGAGATGAGTGAGTATAACCGCTTTTCAAAAGGAATTTTTGAGTGGGTAGGGTTTCGGACGAAATGGCTTGAGTTCCCGAATGTAGGGCGCTGCGCGGGGGAGACGAAGTGGTCTTTGAAAAAGCTGTTTTTTTATTCCCTTGAAGGGATTACCGGGTTTTCCGTGGCGCCGCTTTCCCTGGCGGCCATTATCGGGGTGATATTCTGCCTTTTTTCTTTTGCTATGATACTTGTGATCGTGGTGAGGACCATTGTATGGGGCGACCCGGTGTCAGGCTGGCCTTCCCTGGCATGCATTATCTTTATGGTCAGCGGGATCCAGCTTTTTTGCACGGGAATCGTGGGAGAATATCTGTCGAAGACTTATCTTGAGACGAAACGGCGCCCGATTTTTATTTTGAAAGATTCCAGTGAAGACAGCGGGGGAACCGGGCATGAGGAAAGATAAGAGGTTTGCCGGGGCTGCGGCGTATGGAACGATTTTTTTGCTCACATTGTTTTTTACATGGCTTTTCTGCCTGCGGCACGGCCTGTTCGGAGCAAAAGTGGACTGGGTCAGCCAGCATAGCGTACTGCCGGATTATTTCCGCAGGCAATTTTACGAGACCGGCAGCCTGTTCCCGGAGTTTGCCGCGAACATCGGCGGCGGGCAGAATATCTATAACTTTTCCTATTATGGGCTGTTAAGCCCTGTCATACTGCCGTCTTACCTGTTCCCTTTTGTGGAAATGGGAGATTACATGATGGCAGTGCAGTTTGCATGCCTGGCGGTTTCTGTGATGCTTATCTACAGGTGGCTTTTGGGGCGGGGATTTGAAAAGAAGGTATGTTTTTGCGTAAGCCTGATGTTTCTTTTGTCCGGGCCGATGATCTATCACTCCTACAATCAGATTATGTTTGTAGATTACATGCCGTTTTTGTGCATGGGGTTTCTCGGAGTGGATAGATATTTTAAAAGGAGGCGGGGCGGCCTGCTTAACATAAGCATATTTCTCATGATCATGACAAGTTTTTATTTTAGCATCGGAGGGATGCTCGCGCTTTTGCTTTACGGCCTGTACTGCTATGTGAAGGAGCGGGGAGAGGTCTATGAGGGATCAGGAGCGGGGGGATGCCCGGGCAGTTGGAGGGTGGAAACAGCAGCGTTTTTAAGGGAAGGGTTTCTTTTTCTGCGTCCTTTTTTCTCGGCAGTGCTTATGAGCGGCGTACTGCTGGTTCCAACGGTTATGGTGATGGCAGGCAGGGAGGGAGGCGGTGCTGAAACTGCCCTCCCGGAACTTTTTTTTCCGGAACTTTCCCTTGGGAGACTTTTTTATACGCCCTACGGCATGGGGCTTACGACCATTGCCTTTACCGCGCTTACGGCGACGGCGCTCTTTCACGGATGGCCGGACAGAGTGCTGGCATGGGGATGCATCGGGATCTTTTTCCTTCCGGTTTTCGCGTGGCTGCTGAACGGAGGGCTCTATGTGAGGGATAAAGTGATGATCCCGTTTCTTCCGCTTATGTGCTATGTGACGGCCTGTTACCTGGACAGGGTGAGGGGTGCGGCGGAAGACGGTAGAGAAAGAGGGGTGAGGACCGGTGTTTTGCGGGGAGCGTTTCCCTTTGCTGTTACTTTTGCCACCTTGTGGTTTCATTTTGCCCGGTACGGAGCAGGGAGCTGCGGCAGGCTTGTGCTGGCAGACAGTGTGCTGATGTTTCTCTTTTACGGAATCTATTGTGTGAGGAAGAATCTCTATATGCTGATGCTGCCTTCCATTCTGATGCTGGGGGTGTTCGGGAACTGGTATCACGGGGAGGAAGCGAAATATTTAGACCGGGAATTTTACGGGAAGGTGACGGACGAGTCGGTTGAAAGGCTGGCGGAAAGAGCTGCGGATTCGGAAAAGGGATTTTATCGGACAGAGCAGTGCGGAACGGAGGATGAGAAGGCGGCAAGCCTAAATCGGATCTGGGATATGAGCCAGTATGTAACTTCCATCTACTCATCGCTGTATAACGGGGAATACCGGAAGTTCAGGGAAGAGTTCGGAACGGGGGAGCCATACCGGAATTTCCTTATGCAGCCTGGGTCAGAAAATCCGGTGTACCGCAGATTTATGGGAGTGAAGTATCTGATAGCGGACAAAAACTCTCAGGGAGAAAGGATGCCGCCGGGTTATGAGCTGAAGGATACAGAAAAGGAGTGGGGGCTGTATGAAGACCTCCTGGCATCTCCCGTGGCTTATGCGACGGATAAAGTGATGGATGAGGAAGAGTATGAGGCGCTGGCATTTCCAGAGAATCAGCTGGCATTTCTTAAGGCGGCAGTAGTGGAGAAGGGAGACGGAACGGAAAAGAAGGAAAGCAGAAACGGGGAGTTTGTTCCGGTACATATCTCATTGCCGAAAGAGGTAGATTCCCGGAAAAAGGAGGCCGTCAGGGCGGATATCGCCGGACCGTCAGGGCAGCCGGACTTTAAGGTGCTGTTTCTGCGGTTTGGGGTTGAGAACCTTAAACCATCCGAGGACATGGAGGTGTGGGTGGAGGGGCAGCGCAATAAGCTGACTTCCAGAAAGCACTTTTACTATAATGGCAATACGGTTTTTACTTATGCGGTTCCGCTGCGGAAAGACCAGGGCAGCCTTGAGATAGTTTTTGGAGAGGGGCATTATCGGATTTCAGATACGCAGTGCTATCTGGGGGAGCTGCCGGCGCGGAAGGAGGCGGAGAGCCTGTATCAGTCAGAGTTTTTTCCGGATAAGGGGAGGACAAGAGGGAATGTGATAGCAGGCAATATAGATGTGAAAAATGCCGGCAGCTTTATCACGACGATTCCGTATGATGAGAATTTTGAAATCTCTGTGGACGGGGAGCCTGTAAAGACAGAGAAGGTAAACACGGCGTTTTTAGGATGCAAGATTGAAAAAGGGAGGCATGAGGTTGAGATAATCTTCCATGCGCCGGGGGTGGCGGCGGGGAAAATCGCGTCAGCTGTCGGTACTGTGCTGTTCCTGGGCATGAATTTTGGATGGAAGAGGAAAAGGACAGAGGGGAAAGTGTTTTAATCGTGACAAATTCTTAATTCCATGATAAGATGAGGCATGAAAAATGACAGGAGAAAGGATGCAGAATTGATGAAAAGAAAGGTACAGGAATATTTTGTTTATTTTATGCTTTATTCTATGATTGGATGGTTATATGAGGTTTTTCTGGAGGTTGTGGTGTACCGCTGGGGATTTTCAAACAGAGGAGTGCTGTTTGGGCCATACTGCGTGATATACGGAACGGGAGCGCTGATTCTGATATTTTCCCTTGGATGGCTTATGGAGAGACGGATATATGCAGGGAAGATTCTGGTGACGCCTTTGCTTGTCTTTCTTGGAATCATGGCTGTCACTACCGGGGTAGAGCTTATCGGGAGCTATGTGATGGAGTTCACGTCAGGGGGATGGGCGTGGGATTACAGAAGGTTTGCCTTTAATTTCCAGGGGCGCATCGCCCTGAATCCCAGCGTGAGGTTTGGGATTGGAGGCATGCTGTTTCTGTATGTGCTTCAGCCCATTTTCGTTAAGCTGACAGAGAAGATGCCTCCTGGAGCATACAATGCAGTGTCCGGGTTTCTGGCGGCGGCGCTGGCAGCAGATGTATCCTGGCTGGCAGTGAAGAGCCTCCTGTAGAGATGTCCGGCTTTCATGGCGATGAGAAGGAGCAGGAGGTTTAATTGCATTTCCATGCAGGAAAATTACTTGCATTCATAGGAATATTGTGTTATTTTAAATCTATCAGATCTGCCGGCGTTCTTGCCGGCAGAGATAAACTTAGAGGTATCAAAAGCCGTAAGGCGGTCTGATTTCCGGAGCTTTTTTCAAAGCAGAATCCAGTGATGAAGGACAAATGAAAAAGGAGTGATGCGTATGGGAGCGGAAATTATTTTGCGTACTTTTCATGCAATTTTCTATTGACATTTGAAAAATTTTATACTACTATATAAACCATACAGCGAACATTCGTTCGGAAACAGAAGGAGAATTGATTATGGCAGGCAATGAGAATAAGCAAAAAGCATTAGACGCGGCAATCGCGAAGTTAGAGAAGGATTTTGGAAAAGGAACGGTGATGAAGCTGGGTGACCCGGCGGCCCAGGTAGTTGTTGAGACGGTTCCCACAGGGTGTCTTAGCCTGGACATCGCCCTTGGCATGGGAGGAGTTCCGAAGGGAAGGGTGGTGGAGGTTTACGGGCCGGAGTCCAGCGGTAAGACGACGGTTGCCCTCCACATGATTTCCGAGGTTCAGAAAAGAGGCGGCATTGCCGGGTTTATTGACGCGGAGCATGCCCTTGATCCAGTGTACGCGGGAAATATCGGCGTGGATATCAATGAACTGTATATCTCCCAGCCTGACAGCGGGGACCAGGCGCTTGAGATTGCAGAGACGATGGTGCGCTCAGGCGCTATGGATATTGTTGTCATTGACTCGGTGGCAGCTCTCGTTCCCAGGCAGGAGATCGAGGGAGACATGGGTGATTCCCACGTGGGCCTTCAGGCAAGGCTTATGTCCCAGGCATTAAGGAAGCTGACGCCAGTAATCAGCAAGTCCAACTGCATCGTCATCTTTATCAACCAGCTCCGTGAAAAGGTGGGCGTGATGTTCGGGAATCCGGAGACGACCACCGGAGGCCGGGCGCTCAAGTTCTATGCCTCTGTCCGCATGGACGTAAGGCGGATCGAGACGCTGAAACAGGGCGGGGAGATGACAGGAAACCGTACAAGGATCAAGATTGTAAAGAATAAGATAGCTCCTCCGTTTAAAGAGGCGGAATTTGACATTATGTTCGGCAAGGGCATCTCCAAGGAGGGAGATATCCTTGACCTAGCGGTGGGCCTTAACCTTGTGAACAAGAGCGGAGCATGGTTTGCCTATAACGGCGATAAGATCGGGCAGGGGCGCGAGAATGCCAAGAGCTATCTCGCAGAGCACCCCGAGATCATGGGCGAGCTTGACAAGAAAATCCGGGAGCACTACCAGTTTGCGGGAGCCGCGGGGGATGATGCATCGGACGCAAAGAAAGAAGGGGAAAAGGCGGAATCCGCAGAGGGCGTGAAGGAGCCGGCGAAGACGGCTAGGAAGAGAGCGGTGAAAGAAGAGTAGGCATTGGAGAAGATGGATGATTGTCACGAATGTAGAGGCGGCGGCCAACGGAAAATATAAAGTATACATAGACGGGATATATGCGTTTGTTTTGTATAAGAAAGAAATCTCACGTTACCAGATAGCGGCCGGGCAGGAGCTTGGGGAGGACGTTTACATTGGAATCCGCACAGAGGTCATAGGAAAGCGGGCGAAACTGCGCGCCCTCCATCTGCTGAATGATATGGGGCGGACAGAGATGCAGCTGCGTCAAAAACTGGAGAAGGACGGCTATACGGAAGACGTAGTTGAAGAGGCAGTCTCCTACGTGAAATCTTTTGGCTATATCAATGATGAGAATTATGCCAGGATATTTATTGACAGCAAGAAGAATAAAAAGAGCAGGAAAGAGATTTCTGCCATCCTGCTGCAAAAAGGGGTTGCAAAGGAAGTGATCGAGGAGGCGTTTGGGGAATACGATGAAGAAGATGACGCCAGGGCGGCGATTGCAAATATCCTTGAGAAAAAACATTATGACCCTGAGAATGCAGACTGGAGAGAAACACGAAAAGCAGCAGCGTATCTGATGAGAAAAGGGTTTGAATACGGGGATATCCGACGTGTAATGCAAATTCCTGAACAGAACATGTGAGTTTCCTTGTCAGTTTGCTTGACATCTTTGGCAAAACAGTATAAAATTTATATGTTGTATTTGTACAATGAAAACTAAATAAGGAGGTGCTCCTGTGCTGAGTAATGGAATCATTATTGCAATTGCAATAGTGCTTATCATAGCTGCTGCAGTCATCAGCCATTTTGCGACAGTTTCTAATCTGAAGAGCAATGCTGAATCAAAGATTGGAAATGCCGAGACGAAGGCGCGTGAAATAATTGATGATGCGGTAAAGACGGCAGAGGCAAAAAAGAAGGAGTCTCTCTTGGAAATTAAAGAGGAATCTATCAAGAATAAGAATGAGCTTGAAAAAGAGACCAAGGAACGCAGGGCGGAGTTACAGCGCTATGAAAAACGTGTTCTTTCCAAGGAAGAGGCTTTGGAGAAAAAGACTGATGCTATTGAAAAGCGCGAGGCAGGATTTGCAGCAAAAGAAGAGCAGCTTAAACACCGTGAGGCAAAGGTGGAAGAGCTGAGCAGGCAAAGAGTACAGGAACTAGAAAGAATCTCAGGACTTACCTCCGAACA
>OFGR01000550.1_pt1 | contig 37111 bp, 31 predicted proteins | sample 1521811 | NCBI WGS metagenome assembly OFGR01 (sample SAMEA3504098, study PRJEB24116) | mouse gut metagenome | biome: mouse gut; feature: mouse-associated habitat; material: faeces | place: Denmark | collected 2011
CAGGGCTTTTGCCGCCGCTGCCGCTGTCAGGGTGGTAAGCATGGTCCCTTCCTCCGGCCCTGCCTCAGGATGGAGCAGCAAGCTTAAATAAAGCCCCACCCCCTCCGGGGAATAAAAGGAACGCCCCCTGCGGCCTCTTCCCGCGCTCTGCTCCTCTGCCAGCAAAACCAGATCCCTCTTCTCCCCCTGGGCGGCATATTGCTTTAAAACATTGTTGGTGGAATCCACCTTCTTTTCCACCAAAACTCCCAGGGAGATCCCCTCCTCCTTCAGCTTCTGTTCAATAAAGGCCGCAGAAAGCACATCCGGGGCTTTTTGCAGCACATAGCCCTTATTGTTTACTGCTTCTATGGCATAGCCCTCCTTTTGCAGTGCTTTCACTGCTTTCCAGATACCCGCCCGGGTGACCGAAAGCTGCTGGGCAATCTCCTCCCCGGAGAAAAACTCTCCCCGGTGTTTTTCCAATAATAACAATACCTGTTCTTTAATCCTCATAACTCTTCCAAATTCCGTCATTGTCCTTCAGTAAAAATTCCACTATTTCAGTGTCTCACTGTTGTTTAGTACCATAGTGCTGTATAAAAACAACACATCACATCCTTTAAAATCTACAAACTGCCCCAATAAATCCGGATGCATATACCGGATGTCCGCCAAGGTAATCCGGGAATAGCCGCTAACCAGAAGGGGGGCAATGCTTGAGCCAAAAGAATCCCGGAATATGACCAGCTTTTTATCCTCCCGGGCATTTTTATTTTCTATGGTAATAAGGGAAAGTGGCCCGGAAAGAAACATCTCATATGGGTCCTTCCCGATATTTTCCATGTTGTATACCGGAATTTCCCTTCCGTTCTGCCAGTCATAAACATGGCATCCATTGATGGCTTCCCCGGTAAGATACTGGAGCTTTTCCGGCTTATGGGGCAGCGCCGCCTGGCCGTAATAGACACCATAGAAATCTTCCCCCAGAATATGGGTTTCATAATCTTCCGAAAGGGTAGTTCCCATCCTTTCCGCCAGGAGCTTTGCCACATCAGTAATCCTCTCCTGCCGCCAGTGGGTATCTGTCTCATAGTAGTCCTCTTTTTCCAAAAGGCCTGAAACAGAAATGTATTCAGCAAAATCCACCCTCTGGGCCATCTGTCTTTCAAATTCCCCATAATCCATGGAAGGGCGGCCGCTTTCTTCTGCCAGAAAACAGTTTTTGTCAGGAATGATTGAGAAGAAGACCCTGTTTTCCTCTGTCAGGTATTTCTCCCGCACATACCTAAAACGCCCCGCCGCATAATCCAGGGAAGCTAAGTCCATGGGGTATTCCAGGGCAGAGAGATATCCTCCTGCGGCATAAACCCCATTATTGTCCTGGCGCCGGAAAATCCCTCCTGCCACTACTGCCTTTACCTGCCGGAACCCCTGCCGGAAAGGAAAAGCGTCTGCCGCATAGGTTTCAAAGTCCTCCATAAACCGCCCGCTCCAGACTTCCCCCAGGGCCAGCCTGGGCGCAGCCGCCAGCCTGCGCCGTTCCGCCATGGAATATTTTTCTTTGGGAAAAAACAGGCATAGGAAAAAGCCCGCCATAAGAAACACCCCAAAGGCAACGCACACTGCTTTGTCTTTCTTGCAGCTTTCCATAAATCAGTTCTCCTCCAAAACGGTCCCTTAAAACCTGAAATACAAAAAAGGATTAAAGGAGCCATCCACCAGATAAGCGGTAACTGCCAGCAAAAGCCCCATAAGCATCATGGGCTCCAAATAACACACAAGCCTCTCCCCTGCCTTCTTTTGGCAGACAGCGCCCACCGCCAGCTTCATGGCAGGTGTGGCCCCCACCCCTGCTGCCAGCAATACCATCCCATAGCTTCTCAAACAGTACAGCGCCTGGATGGAAACAAGGGAAACGCCGCCAAGGCCAAAAAGCCCCCCTATGTCAGAACATACCTGGGACAAGCCCTGGCCGTTAAAGACCACAAAACTGGCCATCACAAAAAAAAGCACATAAATCCGGGACAACACCCGGCTCTTCCCCAAATACTTTAAAAGCCACAGCTTTTCCACCATCAGCAATACCGCAAAAATCAGCCCCCAGAGCACAAAGTTCCAGGCAGCCCCATGCCACAGGCCGGTAAGGGCCCATACAATACAAATATTGAAAAGCTGCCGTCCCTTTCCCCTCCGGTTCCCTCCCAACGGAATATAAACATAATCCCGGAACCAGGAACCCAGGGAAATATGCCACCGCCGCCAGAATTCCGTAATACTGGCGGAAATATAGGGATAATTAAAATTCTCCGGAAAGCGGAACCCAAAGATCCTTCCCAGCCCAATGGCCATATCGCTGTAACCGGAAAAGTCAAAATAACATTGCAGGGCAAAAGCTAACCCGTACAGCCAGTAAAACAGCACCGACTTTTCCTCTGAAGCCCGGAATACACCGCAAAGTTCCCCCAGCTGGTTGGCCAGCAGCACTTTCTTTGCCAGCCCCAGGATAAACCGGCGGATCCCCTCTGCTCCCAGCGCCCAAAAATGCCGCCGGCCGGCAAGCTCCCTGGACAGGCCAGAATACCGCACAATAGGGCCAGCCACCAACTGGGGAAACATGGCCACATAAAGTGCCAGGTCAATAAAATTTTTCTGGGCATCTTCTCCCCGGTATACGTCCACCGTATAGCTGATGATCTGAAAGGTATAAAAGCTAATGCCCACAGGCAGCGCCACTTTCAAAAGAGGGACCTGCCATCCTGCCAGGGCATTGAAATTCTCCAGAAAAAAGTCTGCATACTTAAAATACACCAAAAAGCTCAGGCTCACCATGACAGACACAAGGGCAAACGCACGCCCTTTCCTTCCCTCCCTGTACTTTTCCACCAACAGGCCAAAGCCGTAACAGGACAGCGTGGAAACCATCATAAGGAACACATACTTGGGTTCCCCCCAGCCATAAAAAACAAGGCTGCACAAAAGCAGGATTCCATTGGGCAGCCTTTGGAAAAAAGATTTCAGCGCACCTGCGCCTTTCAGGGACAAAAAATACAGCCCTGCCGTAACAGGCAAAAAATAATAAATAAATGTGATACTTGAGAACAGCATTTATGCCACACCCTTTATCTGATGGGTACTTCCACCACCGTCTTCCCGCCCTCCACAGCGGAAAGGGCGTTGTTTTTAAAGATATCCATGATCCCGGCCTCCCCAAAAGCAGTAAGCACATACCCACCGCCCAGGTCCATTACCAGCAGGGTATCCGGCTGCCCGCATATCCACTGCCTTTCCAGAATATGGGATTTCACTTCCTCCACAAAAGCTGCCTGGTCTGTATCTTCCTTTAAGTGGTATACCGCCCCTGTAAAAGTATTGGCGTTCATCATATGCACCATGGAAGCAGCATCATCTACCGCCGCCGCCTGGCTGCCAGGCAGCCCCAGTACATTGTCAAGCTCCTGGGTCTTGGAAACGTCAAATTTCCCCGGGGCATCCATCACTGCATTTTCCTGGTTGCCCCCGTAAATTGCAAACAGCTCCTCCTGGCTGTAAGCATCCACTACTGCCTGGAGTACCTCCAAAGCCTCCCCATACCGGGACGCCCCCTCTTCCTCCCCTGGGGCAGAGTCCTTCTTCCCCCCGCACCCCGGCAAAACTATCACCATCATTGCCGCAAGAAAAAGTGCTGTTAATCTTTTTATCATATCTTTCTCCTTCCTTCACTTTCTATCCTTATGTTTCCCTTTTCCTTTCAAATAAAACCCCAGGCCAGGCAATTTCCGCCGGCCGCCTCCTACCACCCGCCTTTGCCACAAATCTGTTCCTTACTGTGTTTTCCAATAAAGCCCTTTTATTGTAACATAAGGCCCAGAAATTGAACAGTCGCTTTTCTTCCGCCTTCAGGTATCCTTTACAAGTTTTTTATATTCCTCCCGGATTGTCTCTGCCGGCACTGCCGCAATTTCCCCATACACAGTCCCGCCTGTTACCATGCCAAGATAATTCCCCCTGCCATCAAATACCCCGCTCCCGGACATTCCCGGCAGGGCTTCCCCCTTTCCCAGCAGCATCTCCCCCTTAAAATCCTCCAGATAAACCTGGGGCGAAAGGATTTCCCCTTCCCTCTTCACAGGCTCATCCGCCCTGGTGGCCATATCCACCATAAAAAAGCCGTCCCCCTCTTCCATAGCCTTCCCCCGGGCAGGCCTCACACTACGGAAGGACAGAAGCTCCTCATAGGGAAGGCTTCCCACAGGTACGCAAAGAAAGCCCACATCCGCTTCCTGTGAGCTTCCCAGGAACCGGGCAAACCCTCTGCTTCCATTATAAAAAGTGATATAGCTGTCTTCTTCCCAATACTGCAGCACATGCCTGTTTGTGGCAATGATGACCCCATCTTCCCCTATCTGGAAAATACTGCCACTGCCGTAATGGCCACTGGCCTGGATACGCACACAACTGGGAAGGACGTTACGGAAAGCCTGCCTGGGATTTTCCTCTGCAAGCAAGGGCGTGGAAGCAAGCCCCAGGCTGGCAACCGCCCTGTAATCGTCCTCCAATCTAGTCCCCTGGATCAGGGGCGGCAGCGCCTCCTCCCGCCCCCTGGCCGCCCACGCCTGCCCCACTGGCAGGAAAAATGACAGAACCGGCGGCAAGGCTAAAGTAATTACCAGAGAACAGAAGCCTTTTTTCTTTTTCATATTGTCCCCCCACTTCCGGGCAATCCTTTGGGCTGCGTTTTATAAATAATGATAGAAAAAGCCGGAAAGGCACTCTGTAACAAACGCCGTCACGCTACGCGAGCCGGCTTATTGTAATAAAAATACAGGACTACATTTCCGGATACATATAAGTGAATAATCTAATTTAATACAAATACCAGCCTTTTTATGAAATCAAGCAGGACGATAAGCCGGGTTATGTCGTTGAATGGTCATCTGTCTGGGACTGCCGTCACCGGCAGCCTCTAGCGGCCCACCTGAAAGCTCGCCGGGCAGGCTATTGCGCTTTCTATTCGGCCTTGCTTCGGATGGGGTTTACATGTGCCCTGCCCGTTACCGGGCAGGCGGTAGTCTCTTACACTGCCTTTCCACCTCTTACCACCTGGCACCATAGCCAGGGGCGGTTTATTTCTGTTGCACTTTCCTTGGAGTCGCCTCCACCGGACGTTATCCGGCATCCTGCCCTGTGAAGCCCGGACTTTCCTCAGCCGCCTGTAGGGAACCAGGGAACTCCCAAACCGTTCCCCAGACGGCCGCAACCATTTGTCCTACTTGATTTTCTGTAGGCTGTTACACGTTGAAACAGCTTCCCCCAATAAATTCCCTGCAGATAGAATTGGCGGGGACATTTTTGCTGTCAATTCCCAGGAAATATTCCAGGAATTTTAAAAGCCGCTTCGCCTCATGGTATTCCGGCTCATTCTTGCCAATACCAAACAATAAAGGCTCCGCATACTGCTTTAGTACTGCCAGTTCATAAATCAGCACGGAGTTAAACATTTCGTCCGCGGTCTCCTGGAAAGGAAAAATATACTTTTCCTCCCCCCTTCTCACCGAAGGCCACATTTCCACTGTCCGCCTGGCGCAAGTCCCCCTTGTCCTGGCATCCCGGACAATCCGCCGCAGAAGCCGCCCGTCCGTGGTGGGAATACGGTTATGTTCATCTACATTTAAGCTGGTGAGGGCGCTGATGTAAATTTTAAACTTGCTCTCATCGGGCATAGAATAGGTAGTGGCTGGGTTCAGCCCATGGATCCCTTCTATCACCAGCACATCCTCCGGCCCTAACTTTTTGTAATTTCCATGATATTCCCGTTTGCCCAGCTTGAAATTAAACTGGGGCAGTTCCACCATTTCCCCTGCCAGGAGCCTGTTCATGTCTTCATTAAACTTTTTGATATCAATGGCTTCCAGGCATTCAAAATCGTAATCCCCCCTCTCATCCCGGGGTGTCTGTTCCCTGTCTACAAAATAATCGTCCAGGGCAATGGGATGGGGAACCATGCCATAACTGCGCAGCTGGATGGAAAGCCTGTGGGAAAAGGTGGTCTTCCCTGAAGAGGAAGGCCCTGCGATCAGCACAAACTTTACGTTCCCCCGGTCCACGATTTCCTTGGCAATCTCACCGATCCGCCGCTCCTGCAGCGCCTCCTGCACCAGGATCATATCGCTAATCTGCCCCTTGCAGATGACATCGTCCAAATCCCCCACGGTGTCGATCCCCATCATCTCCCCCCAGCGGCTGGAATTTGCCAGGGTATGGAAAAACTTTTCTTTTGGCTGGAAGTAATCCAGCTTGTCAGGCTCCTCATTTCCCGGTATCAGCAGCAAAATCCCGTTTTCGTAGAGCATCACGTCATAGTATTTCAAATAACCTGTACTTGGCAGCATATAGCCGTAATAATAGTCATAATAACCGTCCAGGCAGTAAATATTCACGGATGAGCTTCTTCTGTACCGGAACAGCTTCACCTTATCGTCCATTTTATGGGCTTTAAAAATTTCCATGGCATCGTCAATGGAATAAGATTTCTTGGTAATGGGCAGGTTGCCTTCTGTCAGCTCCTGCATCCGCTTCCTGACCCGCTCCACATGCCCGCCGGTGAGCTTTTCCCCCATTTTGATATTGCAGTAGTAGCCCTGCCCTATGGCGAACTCTACCTTCACCTTTTCCACCTTATCCGCCCCAAACACATCATAAACTGCTTTCACCAGAACCATCAGCCCTGTGCGCACATAGGTCTTATGCCCAATATTGTCCCGGATGGTCAAAAAAGTAAGGGTACAGTCCTTTTCCGCTGTTTTCATCAGCTCCCTGATTTTTCCGTTTTCCAGCACCAACGCGATCATATCCTTATATTGGGGCTGATATTCCCTGGCGATCTCCTCAAAGGTAATCCCTTTGGGATACTCCCTTGGGACGCCGTCAATTTTAATCGTTATCATGCAATTCCTCCTTTGGGGTTTTAGGGCTATAGCCGTAAATTCCTGCCGCCGCCTTTAAATCGGCCATTTCCTCTTCCAGCTCCCGCAGCCGTGAAAGAACCCTCTCCCCGCTGCCGGAAGCCATAAGCGCACTTTTAATCTTACCGCTGTTTTCCCATTCTCTTTTGATATATTCCAGCAATACCGGGTGCCTTTCCCCCAGCAGCAGCGGTCCGAACCGGTCCGCCAGCGCCGGTTCCTGGCCGGGCTGGGATTTTTGCCCTTCCCGGGAAGCGGCCTTAGCCGTAGCCTTGATGACAGGATAGAATTTCCCCTCTTCATAAACCATATTTTCCCGGAGGATCAAATATCCCTCCTCCCGGAGAAATTTCCTAAACGGGGCAATCTCTGACTGGGGCTGCAAGACCATCTCCTGAAAGTCCCGGGTTTTGGCCGGGTCTGCCTCCAGGATCCTGCGCATCAGGCGCCCCCCCATTCCCGCGCATATGAGGCAATCCGCCTCCCCCTTTTGATAAGCCGAAAGCCCGTCAGAGAGCCGCAGCCTTATGTACTCCTCAAGCCCTGCCTGTAAGATATGCTCTTTGGCACGCCCAAGGGGGCCTTCCTTCACATCCATGGCAAGCCCGGAGGGAGAAATCCCCTGTTCAGCCAGATATATGGAAATATAACCGTGGTCGCAGCCTACATCACAGACCCGGAAGCCTTTGGACACCATATCCGCCACCGCCTGCAGCCTTGCGGACAAAACCATCTTTCCCGCCATCAGTCCAGATAATCCTTCAGCTTCCTGCTTCTGCTGGGATGGCGGAGCTTGCGCAGGGCTTTGGCCTCAATCTGCCGGATGCGCTCCCTGGTAACGTTAAATTCCTTGCCCACTTCCTCTAAGGTCCTGGCACGCCCGTCGTCCAAGCCAAAGCGCAGCCGCAGCACCTTCTGCTCCCTTTCCGTGAGCGTCCCCAAAACCTCTACAAGCTGCTCTTTTAACAGGGTAAAAGCAGCCGCATCCGCAGGGACCGGCACATTGTCATCCTGGATAAAATCCCCCAAATGGGAGTCCTCTTCCTCCCCAATGGGCGTTTCCAGGGAAACCGGTTCCTGGGAAATCTTCAGGATTTCCCGTACCCGCTCCACAGGAAGGTTCATTTCCTCTGCAATCTCCTCCGGCAAAGGCTCCCGCCCCAGCTCCTGGAGCAATTGCCTGCTGACACGGATTAATTTATTAATGGTTTCTACCATGTGCACAGGGATCCGGATTGTCCTGGCCTGGTCGGCAATGGCCCTGGTAATGGCCTGGCGGATCCACCAGGTTGCGTAGGTGGAAAACTTATAGCCTTTGCGGTAATCAAATTTTTCTACCGCCTTAATAAGGCCCAGGTTCCCCTCCTGGATCAGGTCAAGGAAAAGCATCCCCCTGCCCACATACCTCTTGGCAATACTCACCACCAGCCGCAGGTTTGCCTCCGCCAGCCGTTTTTTGGCCTCATCCCCGGCGTCTAAGTCCCACTGAAGGTTCTTAATCTCTGCTTTCAGCTCCTTGGCTTCCTGTTCATCTACGCTGTCCAGACGCTTTTCCAGTACGGCAATCTTTTCCTTTGCCACAGCCCCTGCTTCCATCTTCTGGGCAAGCTCAATCTCCTCCTCCGCATTTAACAGCGGCACCTTGCCGATTTCTTTCAGGTACATCCTGACAGGATCCTCAATGCTGATGCCGTCAGGGACAGAAAGGTCAATGTTTTCCACATCCACTTCGTCTTCTTCCGACAGGATGATCCCCTCATCGTCCACATCGTCGTCCGTAGTGATCCGCAGCACGTCCACATTGTTCTGTTCCAGGATTTCCAGGATTTTATCAAACTGTTCCTCGCCTAATGTAATGTCAGCAAAATAATCTACTATTTCCTGATATTCCAAAACATTCTTTTTCTTCTTGGCAATGGCCAGAAGCCCTGTTAACTTCTCGTCAAACTTTGCCTGTGTGTTTTCATCCATTCTGGTTTTCCGTCCTTCCTAACTTTATAAACATTACCATTATTAGCCTTAATCCAGTGAAATATGCGTTTTGCTAAGTTCTTCCAGTGCTTTTTTGCCTTCAATCACCTGATTGAGCGCCGAAACATCCCCTCCCAGGCGGGAAGAGGCATATTCCAGGCTGTTTCTCTTGACTGCAACCACAATATCGTGAAATGCCTTTTCCTGTTCCTGCCTGCTCCCTAGCTGCATCAGCCGGGTGTTAAATACCCCTGCCGCCTCCCTCTGCTGGGCCTCCTCTGTAAACAGGCTGATAATCCCCGCAGGGTTTAAAGCGCCCTCTTCCAGGTCCCGGAAAAGCTTCTCCGCTATTTTTTTATATAAGTCCTCGGTAAAATCCTCCGTGGAAATGTATTTTTTGATTTTCCCATATAAGGCGGGTTCCTCCACCAGCCAGGTAAGCAAAAGTTTCTGGGGCTTTTTCTTCTTTTCCCCCGGGTCTTTTTGGGAAGCAATGCCGGGCTTTGGGCGCACCGCCGGTTGGACGCCCCCTGTCCGCGCCGCATAGGCATATACCAGCTTCCGCAGGTTCTCAAAGCCGATATGGTACTTTTGTGCTGCCGCTTCTATATAATTTTCCCGTTCCACTTCTTCTGTAAAAGAACAAAGCTTCCGGGCAATCTCCCGGTGGAATTTTGTTTTGGATTCCGGGTCGCTTAGGTCATAATCCCCGGCAAGTATGCGAAGCTCGAAGAAAAAGCTGTTTTCCGCCTGCCGGATGCGTTCCTTAAAAGCTTCCTGGCCCTGGTTTTTAATAAATTCGTCCGGATCCTTGTAAGGCTCAAGGCTTAACACCTTCCCTGTAAGCCCCGCCTCCTTTAAGATGCCAATGGCCCGCAGGGCGGCGTTTACCCCTGCCCCGTCGCTGTCGTAGGCAAGGACCACTTCCTGGGCATAGCGCCGTATCAAAGCAGCCTGCCCTGGGGTGAAAGCCGTACCCAAAGAGGCCACCGCCTGGGAAAACCCCGCCTGGTGCATGGCGATCACATCCATATAGCCCTCACACAGAATCATATAATTGGTCCTGGCGGCCCGGGCAAAATTAAGGCCGTAAAGGTTCCGGCCCTTGTCAAAAACCATGGTTTCCGGTGAATTCAGGTACTTGGGCTTGGCGTCTCCCATTACCCGCCCGCCAAATCCAATCACCCGATGGTTGCCATCTTGTATGGGGAACATTACCCGGTTCCAGAATTTATCATACATCCCATGCTTTTCATCAAAGCTGGCAAGCCCCGCCTCCTGGATAAGCTTGTCCCCATACCCCTTTTTTCTTAAATATCTGGTAAGGTCGTCGCTGGCCTGGTTGGAAAACCCCAGCCCAAACCTGTGGATGGTCTCCTCCGTGAGCTGCCTTTTTTTCAGGTATTGGCAGCCCGCCTGCCCTGCCGGGCCGCGGAGCTGGTAATAAAAATACTTCGCCGCCTCTTTGTTCACTTCCAGCAGCTTCGCCCGCCGCCCCTCCTTTTTGCGGGCTTCTTCACTGTATTCCATATCCGGCAGGCCTACCCCTGCCCGTTTTGCAAGAAATTTCACCGCTTCCTGGAAAGAATAATTTTCATATTCCATGATAAAGGTAAAAACATTGCCCCCCGCGCCGCAGCCAAAACAGTAATACATCTGCTTAACCCCGGACACGGAAAAGGAGGGGGACTTTTCATTGTGGAAAGGGCAGAGCCCAAAGTAATTGCTCCCCTTTTTCTGTAATTTTACATATCCTGAAAGGACCTCCACAATATCGCTTTTCATCCGTATTTCTTCAACCACTTCATCAGGATAATACATTTTCATCCTCCATGCCAGGCCCGGGGCTAACCGTGCCAGGACCTGGGAATATAAATTTCCTCATACTTGGCAATGGCAAAACGGTCCGTCATGGCACCTATGTAATCACATACCACCTTCTCCTCCGGCTCCCCCCGGTTCACCAGATTGATATAATCCTCCGGCAGGAGCTCCAGATGGTGGCGGTAATAGCTGTAAAGGGTCTGCACCAGCATCTCCGCCTTGTATTCCTGGCTTTTCGCGTCTTTATTCAGATAAACTTCCTCGAACATAAACTTCCGCAGCTTCCTCATGGCCTCCCCCACAGGCTCTGACATGCGGATATCGTCCTTCCCGTAGCTGGTGGATACCAGGTCGTGGATAAAATGGTCCAGCCGCTCCCCTGTGGTATAGCCGATCACATCGCCAATCTCCCTGGGGACATCCGACTCCCTCAAAATCCCTGCCCTTAAGGCATCGTCCATATCATGGTGGATATAGGCAATCTTATCTGAAAACCGCACAATCCTGCCCTCTAAGGTGGCTGGCATCCCCTTGGTCTGGTGATTTTTGATCCCGTCCCGTACCTCCTGTGTAAGGTTTAAGCCCGCACCGGCCTTTTCCAGCAAGTCTATGGTGCGCACACTCTGGTCGCTGTGGCAGAAGCCATAAGGGCTCACTGCATTCAGCGCACGCTCCCCTGCATGGCCAAAGGGCGTATGCCCCAGGTCATGCCCCAGGGCAATGGCCTCTACCAGGTCCTCGTTCATCCGGAGGGCTTTGGCAATGGTCCTGGCATTCTGGGAAACCTCCAGGGTATGGGTAAGCCTGGTCCTGTAATGGTCCCCCTCCGGGGATAAAAACACCTGGGTCTTATCCTTCAGCCGCCGGAAGGACTTGGAGTGCAGGATCCTGTCCCTGTCCCTTTGGTATACCGGGCGGATGTCACACTGCTCTTCCGGCCGGAGCCTGCCTTTGGAATTTTGGCTTAAAGAAGCGTATGGGCTTAAATTTTCCTTTTCCAGTCGTTCGAGATTTTCCCGTATGTTCATCAATAGCTCCCATCTGTTGGCGAAAAGAACTTCCTATTTAATAATATTCGGCGAAAGCCCGCCAAATCCTTTTTATTTCAAATAAATTTACCGGCAGATATCATAAATAAATTCCGCGTTCTTGTCCATGGCATCGTAAGCCGCCTTTAAAGGGGACATCTGGAAAACATGCCACATGCCCTTAAACACATCCAGCTTGACCGATACGTTTTCTTCAATCATCTTTTCATGGAGCATGGTGGCGTCGGAGAGGAGAATTTCATTATCCCCAGCCTGGATATAAGTGGGCGGGAAACCTGTAAAATTCCCAAACAGGGGGGAAATCAGGGGATTTTTCAGGTCCTGCCCCCTGGCATAATTTTCAATCATCCTTTCAAGGTAGGGGGCATCCAGCACCGGGTCCAGCTCCGCCCTGGTCTGGTGGGTCTGCCCGGAGGATGTAAGGTCCGTCCAGGGAGACATCAGCACCAGCCCCCTGGGCAGGAGCCTGCCCTGTTCCTTTAGTTTTAACACCAAAGATAAAGCCAGGTTCCCTCCTGCGGAATCCCCGGCAATGATCACATCTCTCGCCCCATACCCTAACAGCATCAGGTAATTCCATACCCTCATGGCATCCTCCACCGCCGCCGGGTAGGGGTTCTCCGGCGCCAGCCGGTAATCAAAGCTTAAAACATCCATGGAAGTACTGGAAGCAAGCTTAGTGGTAAGGGTCCTGGCATAAAGGCTGCTCCCTGTGGAATAACCGCCCCCATGGCAGTACAAAATAATATATTTTTTCATGTGTGCACGGTTCACGGATATCCATTCCCCCGCCATGCCTTCTATTGCCAGTTCCCGTATCAGCACATCCTTGGAATTGCCAAGGAGCGCGCCCACATGATCCTGGGACTGGCGGTGTTTTTCGATGTCTGTATTTTCTATCATGCCATGTACTTTTCTGATAAGCCCCATCATGCTCTGGTTCACTGACTCCGCAGAAGGCTTCTTTACCAACGGCGCTTTTGTTCCTATTGCCATGTCTATCCTCATTTCTGCGCTAATTTTGCGCTCAAACCATTATTATCTTTTATTTGTTCCCTTATAAGTTTTTGTCCATTTTAACACATTTATCCAATTTTGTGGTATACTAAATACGAAAAGATTGGGAAAATTGAAAAAGCGCCGCTATTTTCCGAGCAAACGGCGGCAGAAACGCAGGAAATGAAATTTGAACAGACAAGATAAACAAAATCAGCCTCAATTAAGCAGCCCCCGGGAAATTCCCGCAAAAAAGCGGCAGGAGCCGAAGGTGTGGTATAAGCTGGACCTTTCCGCTATCGTTTACCCCACCCTGCAGCGCAGGGATTTTTCTTCTGTTTACCGGTTATCTGTGGTTTTAAAAGAAGCCATAGACCCATTAGTCCTGCAAAAGGCCACGGATATTGCCCTTGCCCGTTTCCCCACTTATAAAACGGCCATCCGTAAAGGGCTGTTCTGGCGGTACTTAGAACCCAATAACCGCCCCGGCCCCTTTGTCAGGAAGGATATCCGCAATTTCTGTATGCCCATGCCTTTTAAGGCTGGGAACCGTTACCTCCTGCGTATTTATTATTATGACCGCAGGATTTCCCTGGAAGCCCACCACTGCCTGGGGGACGGCACCGGGGGCATGTGTGTGCTGCAGACCATTACGGCAGTGTATCTGCGGCTTTTAGGGCATGAGGTCTCCAATGGGTATTTCGTCCTGGATGTAAATGAACCGCCCCACCCGGAGGAGCTGGAGGATGCCTATATGCGCTATGCCAACGCCAAGGTCTGCCCGGCCAGGCCAGGGGAAAAGACTTACCGCGTCCGGGGCACCCGGGAACCTTTTTATACCTTTAACGTTATCGACGGGATTATGTCAGTAAAAGAGCTGGCCGCCGTGGCCGGGAAATACAACGCCACCATTACAGAGTATTTAAACTCCGTCCTGCTGTATGCCCTTTTGCAGAAACAGCAGTCGGAATGGCATTTAAAACTGCGCCCGGTGAAAATCGCCATGCCGGTAAACCTGCGCCGTTTTTTCCCCTCCAGGACCCTGCGCAACTTTATCACCATGGTATATCCTGCCATAGACCCCAGGCTTGGGGAATATACTTTTGAGGAGATCGTCCGCCAGGTACACAACTACATGCGCTACTATATTAATGAAAAATTTTTAAAAGGGGATATTACCACCAACGCCAACACCCAGCGCAACCCTTTTATCCGGGTGGTGCCTCTTTTTATCAAAGATTTCGTGGTAAGGCAGTTTTATACCAAAGTACAGGACAAAAATTCTTCTGCAGGGCTGACCAATATGGGTGCTTTAAAGGTCCCTGAAGACATGAAGCCTTATATTGAGAGGTTTGACATTTACATGGGGCAGCCCTTTTCCTCCCGCACCAACTGTGCCATTATCAGCTTTGAAGACACCCTTACCGTTAACTTTGCCAGCAGCATCATGGAAACCGACGTGGAAAGATTCTTTTTCAGGAAACTGGTATCCGACGGCATCCATGTGGCCATTGAAAGCAACAGGGAAAGCCTGGCAGAATCCCAGGGGCAGGCGTAATCCCACAGGCTGCCGGAAAATTCTGCAAAAACATGAAAAACCACAGGCAGGGCGCACTGCTGCTTCCCTGCCTGTAAAAAGGAGTTTGTTATGTCATATTGTGTAAACTGCGGGGTAAAGCTGGAACCTTCCCTTTCGGAATGCCCTCTTTGCAATACCCCCGTAATCAACCCCAGAGAGCTTCACAACCAGAAGAAAACATCCCCCTATCCCAGGGAACGGGGACAGGTGGATGTGGTAAAAAGAACGGACCTGACTGTTTTGGTCTGCATTGTACTGGGCGGGACTTCTTTAAGCTGCCTGCTTTTGAACCTCTTTGTGTTTTCCGGCAACCCCTGGTCCTTGTTTGTGATCGGGGCCTGCCTGATTTTGTTTGTGCTGGCCATACCGGCGGTAATCTACACCCGGCTCCCCATCTATATTTCGCTTTTGTTCGACGGGGTGGCGGTGGGATTTTATCTGTATATGATCACCTTTAATACCGCCTACGACGGCTGGTTTATGGGGCTTGCCCTGCCTATTGTAGCCCTGGCTACCATACTGGTGGAAATCTTTGCCCTTTTGCTTCGCTCTTTTCCCGTATCCTTTATCACCACCGCCCTGTACTTTTTTGCTGAAGCGGCGTTTCTGTGCGTAGGCATAGAGCTTTTGATCCACCACTATGCCGGGACCACCTTACGTCTTAGCTGGTCTGCTGTAGTCCTGACTGCCTGCAGCGTGATCGTGACCCTGCTGGTCACAGTGCTTTCAAGAAGGCGGCTGCGGGATGCGGTGCAGAGACGGCTGCATTTTTAGGCAGGTACCTTACCTGGGCAGGTTCCCGCTGCACCCTGCCTGTGCGTCCCTGTCAATACTTGCCGGGATAATCCGTCCCTGTTTCCCCCTGCATCTGGCGGATATATTTTTGCGGGTCCTCCCTCATATTCAGCAGGGTATGGAAAGCATAAAGGAGCATCCCGTCCCTGTTCCCCCTGGTTTTGCTGTTATCCCGGTCAAGCCTTGCCTTAAAATGGTCCATCTGCCAGACCATAACATCCACCACGCTGTAACCTTCCACCTTGGCCTGGCAGGCAAAGTTCCCGGTTTTCAGATAAGAGACAAATTCATCATAAATTTCCCGGTCTTTTTCCAGCTTTTCTTGAAAATTGTCTGCAAAATCAGTGGTTTCGCCTGCATTTTGGCATAATTGCCTTATATATTTTCCTACAATTCCTTCTTCCAAGCCCTTTTCCTTTCTATTGCCATCACCCACCAGCGCCTTCCCTGCAAAGCAGCCCCGGGGCCCGGACGGGTATCGGCTATTAACTTCCGGTTGCACATTCCCGGCAAAATACAGTATCTCCTTAAATTATTATACTGTCAGTCCCTTCTGCCTGCAAGAGGGGTGAAATAAATTCAGGATTGAAATTTGTCCCTGGGACAGATAAAATATAATAGTCTATAAACAAATGTTATCCTTACAGGAAGAAGGGGCGAATGATGAAGCAGCACCATAACCAAAAAACAGTATCCACATCCCATACAAAAGATATGACCACCGGAAATCCCTACAAGCTGATGCTGGAATTTGCCCTGCCGATTTTTTTAAGCCAGGTATTCCAGCAGCTTTACAATACGGCAGATGCGCTGATTGTGGGAAAATATCTTGGGACCAACGCACTGGCGGCAGTAACCTCTTCCGGGACGCTTATTTTTCTCATGATCAGCTTTTTTATGGGAACCGCTATGGGAGGCGGCGTTGTGATCTCCAAATATTTCGGCGCAGGGGATGGGAACCAGGTTTCCAAAGCAGTCCATTCCTTGATTGCCTTTGGAATTGCCAGCGGGCTTTTACTGACAGTAATCGGCGTGGCGTTCACCCCCACATTTCTTGTCTGGATGCAGACTGACCCTGGGGTAATGCCAGAAGCGGTGACTTATTTCCGTTACTATTTTATGGGCGCCCTGGCCATGGTCATGTATAATATCTGCCGGAGCATTATGAATGCCTTAGGGGACAGCAGGCGCCCTTTGTACTATCTGATCTTTTCTTCTGTTCTGAACGTAGCGCTGGACCTGGTATTTCTGGCTGTGTTTGGCATGGGCGTTGGCGCCGCCGCCGTAGCCACAGTCATCTCCCAGGCAGGCAGCGTTGTATTGTGCATGATGCATCTTCTGAAAAAGGGAAACCTGTTCACCGTGGAATTATCCAAAATCCGCTTTTACCGGGAAAGCTTTGGTGAAATTATAGGCTTCGGGCTTCCCTCTGGCGTACAGAATTCTGTAATTGCCCTGGCAAATGTCATTGTCCAGTCCCAGATCAATTCCTTTGGGGCAATGGCAATGGCCGCCTATGGCACCCACGCCAAGATTGAGGGCTTTGCTTTCCTGCCCATTACCAGCTTCAATATGGCCTGTACCACCTTTATCAGCCAGAATCTGGGAGCAAAACAATATGGCCGGGCCAAAAAAGGGGCGGCCTTTTCCATACTGGCGGCAGTGTTCTTAGCCCAGCTGATCGGCATATGCTATTACCTGTTTGCGCCCCAACTGGTAGGATTTTTTGATAAAACCCCCGGCGTGGTCGCTTTTGGCGTACAGCAGGCACGTACTGTTTCTTTATTTTATTGCCTCCTGGCTTTTTCCCACTCAGTGGCCGCCGTCTGCCGGGGCGCAGGAAAAGCTTTCATCCCAATGCTTATTATGCTTTCTGTCTGGTGTGTGATACGCATCCTGTATATCATGCTGGTGATGCGCTATACAGGCCAGATCCAGCATATCTACATGGCCTATCCCATCACCTGGGGAATCAGCTCTGTAATATATCTGCTGTACTACCTGTTCTGCGACTGGGTACACGGTTTCGACAGAAAGGATTGAATTGAAAAGGCAATTTTATGTATCCTTTTCCAGACAAAAATCAAAAAAATCTGTTATAATAGTTCGTTGGGAACATTTAGATTCCAATACGGCAGTTACAGAACTGAAATGGAGGAAATTTTATGAGTGAGAAGATACTAGTTGTTGATGATGAAAAGGAAATCACAGATTTAATATCCCTTTATTTACAGAATGAGAATTACACGGTTTATCCTTTTTATGATTCTCTGAAAGCCTGCGGGCTGGCAGAAAATACAGAGCTGGACCTGGCCATACTGGATGTAATGATGCCAAAAATGGACGGGTTTACCCTGTGCCAGAAAATCCGTGAAAAATATAATTATCCCATTATCATGTTAACCGCCAAGGAGGAGGAAGTAGATAAAATCACAGGGCTTACCTTAGGTGCCGATGATTATATGACCAAACCCTTCCGCCCCCTGGAGCTGATTGCCCGCGTGAAGGCACAGCTTCGCAGATATAAGAAATATAACCAGCAGTCCCCCGCAGAGGATTCCCATATGATATCCCATGGCGGCCTGATACTCAACAGCCTGACCCATGAGTGTACCCTGGATGAAAAACCCCTGAACCTGACCCCTACAGAATTTACCATCCTTTATGTCCTGTGCCAGAAAAAGGGGCAGGTAATCAGCGCCGAAGATCTGTTTCACGCTGTCTGGGGGGAAGAATATTTCAGCAAAAGCAACAACACTATCACCGTGCATATCCGGCACCTGCGTGAAAAAATGAACGATTCATTTGAAGACCCCAAATACATAAAAACAGTCTGGGGGTGTGGATATAAAATTGAAGGGTAAAGACAGAACCAAATTCATTATTTTTCTGGTACTTTTTCTTTGTCTTGCGCTTGGGATCGGATTCGGACTGTATTATCTGACGGACGTGGTATTTAACGGTTCGGTGTTGGACTGGCTGGCAGAACATTATTATTATATGGAAACAAGACATGATAAAGCAACCGGGGAAACCAGCTATTATTACCTGCCTATCTGGCCAAAGTTAAAATTGCTGCTGCTTACCCTGTTCCTTCTCCAACTGGTAGTTTTCGTGCTTTCCATTTATCTGGCAGCACACATTTATGCTAAACGCCAGGTCCAGAAATCAATCTCTAATACAGGCAGGATGCTGCATACTTATATCCACCATGACTTGGACTCCAATGACGTTTTTCCTTCTGCCTATGCGGAGGTTGCAACCCAGATTGTCCAGATCAAGTCCACCATGCAACGGCATGAACAGGCCGTGAAAGCGGAAACAGACCGCAAAAACGACCTGATTACTTATCTTGCCCACGATTTGAAAACTCCCCTCACCTCAGTGGTGGGATATCTGGATCTGTTGGAGGAAGCGGCAGATATGCCGGAGGAGCAGAGGAAAAAATACATACACATCACCTTTGAAAAAGCCCTCCGCCTGGAAAAGCTGATTAATGAATTTTTCGGGATTACCAGGTACAGTTTACAGCAGATTGTACTGGAAAAGGAAGTGATCGACCTTTCCTTTATGTTGATGCAGCTTACCGATGAATTTTATCCCCTGCTTACCAACCATGGTAACACTGTGGAACTGCAGGAGGAGGATAACCTGACTGTCTACGGAGATTCCATGAAGCTTGCAAGGGTGTTCAACAATATCCTGAAAAATGCTATCTCCTACAGCTACCCCAACACGCCTATCAAAGTATATGCGGGCAAACGGGAAAAAGATATCTTTATCTGTTTTATCAACCAGGGAAAAACCATCCCGCCAGAGAAACTGAACGCCATTTTTGAAAAATTTTTCCGGCTGGATGAGGCCCGTAGCAGCAATACCGGAGGGGCAGGATTAGGGCTTGCCATTGCAAAGGAGATCGTGACTTTGCATGGAGGGACCATCAGCGCTTCCAGTGAAAATGAAATGACAACTTTCAGCGTGACACTGCCATTATATTAGCCCAAAGAAAAGATCCTGCATGGGAAGCTAAAACAAGTTGCTGTCCATGCATTAGTCAGAAATCATATAAGCGACATAAAGGAGAAGAAAACTTTCCCTAAAACATTTGGAAAAAGATTGCACTTGCAAAAGAAATCCATCATGCCAATGGTGGTTATAATTTGTATTTTTACATAAAGGAGAAAGCCGATGAGCAGACTATGACCTCAAAAGAACTGGTTGAACAGACAGAAGCCAAAAAAATAGGCGTTACTACTCCATTTCTCCCCCAATTTATGTACCGGTTATAAAGCTATACAGATATCAAAACCAGAGAAATGCATTGAGAAAAACCTGTAAATATTTAAAAAAAATCAGGTCTTCTATGATAATATATAAATCATAGGAGACCTTAATTTGGGGCAAACAAAAAAGAAGCTTACAAATCAACGATTGTGGGAAAACGTAACACTATACTGGGATTATTACAGGAGTATGATTTCACAATGTTACTTTCATCTAACTTCTTTTTATCACAAATTTATGATTAATACAAATTCATACACTGAAATATTTTGTCTTTAAAAGATAACACACGAAATCACAATCTATTAGACTCAACTCGTACAAACATTACAATTTCCCATACTGTTACACTTCCCTCACGGGAAGTGACACTGGCCGGATGTGCCAGCACTAAGGGGCAAGTTATTTCAATCCACACTTCCCTCACGGGAAGTGACCAAAATTGTTTGGTATCATTTTGAGCCTTTGGGATTTCAATCCACACTTCCCTCACGGGAAGTGACAACAGCGTGCTATGGAGCGGAGCCTGAGGGCATGATTTCAATCCACACTTCCCTCACGGGAAGTGACCAGAGTGGGCAGGGATAAAGACCATAGGGCAGTGCATTTCAATCCACACTTCCCTCACGGGAAGTGACATCCGGTCTTTTGTCGTGTCTGCCATGGTATCTGATATTTCAATCCACACTTCCCTCACGGGAAGTGACAGTACGTCCGTTGGAAAGTGAAAACCTATTCATATTTCAATCCACACTTCCCTCACGGGAAGTGACATTAAAATACCATGGGTTGATTTTGAGTTAATACATTTCAATCCACACTTCCCTCACGGGAAGTGACTAATGGCATCCTGTTTATTACAAAACTTAGGATGCATTTCAATCCACACTTCCCTCACGGGAAGTGACGTATTGAATCCTTCAGCATGGGCATTGCTGTTAATTTCAATCCACACTTCCCTCACGGGAAGTGACGAGCACCTGTTTTTCCGGCTGTCCGGCGGAGATATTTCAATCCACACTTCCCTCACGGGAAGTGACGTATTGACATGATAGTTGTTAAATGCTATTATAATTTCAATCCACACTTCCCTCACGGGAAGTGACACCTATAGTAGTAATATAATCAGCACCACAATAAATTTCAATCCACACTTCCCTCACGGGAAGTGACAACAAAATCCTGCAGGAGCTTAAAAGGCATGGTATTTCAATCCACACTTCCCTCACGGGAAGTGACAGCAATATTACACAAAAAAATAATAGAATATGTAATAATGTTATACTATTTATCTATAAAATTATACAAGCAAATCATAATTGGCAAACATATTTTCTCTATTTCTGAATATATCAAACAAAAAAAATGTGCGAATACCGTTGCAAATTCATGTGTACTTCATATTCGCACTTGCCTAGATCATTAATACCCCGTCTAAATCTAATGCTTTCTGCACACCAATATGATCAATTCTATTTTTATATTTATCCCCTAATATATAATAACGAATGCTGTCCTTATCAGCATCAATAATTTCAGATAACTGTTTTTTTAACATCGCAAATTGTGTACTATCTACAATGCACTCAAAAACAGAATTTTGTACACGCTGCCCATAATTTGTGCAGACTTTCGCCACACGCGCAAGTCTATTGACCCCCTGTGAAGAAGTGGTATTCACATCATAAGTAACCAATATAAGCATTTCTATATCTCCTATATTATTTCTTAAAGAATGGGGGATATGCATCAATATCCCCGCGAAGGTATCTCGCCAAAAGCATTGCCTGTATGTATGGCAGCAAGCCAACAACTACCTTTTCTTTTAGAAATGGATGGATAATTAGTTCCCTCTTTGTTTCCTGCCACTTTTGTATTACTCTCTTTCTCATTTCATCATTCATAATCACTGCACCATTTTCTACCTTTGTAAATCCTTTTGCATTGACTTCCTGCTTATTGATTAAAGTTAAAACAAATCTATCCGCAATGGGTGCACGAAATTCTTCCATTATGTCCAATGCAAGTGATTGTCTACCTGGCCTATCTCTATGTAAAAAACCTACATATGGATCCAGGCCAACAGAATAAGCTGCTCCCGTACATTCGGTTGTCAAAAGTGAATATACAAATGACAGCAATGCATTAACATTATCTAAGGGAGGCCGCTTATTCCTGCCATTAAAGGTAAAATCCTTCTTATTCTGAAGAATGAGTTCATCAAAAACCCGGAAATAGACCGAAGCCGCCTCGCCTTCATATCCCCGCAATTCTTCAAGGTTTTTACAGTTTTTAATATAAACTATAGACTGCTTTAATAATTCAGATGCATTGCATAACTTTTCACAGTCTAAACGCATTGCATGATCTCTGCGTGCCCTTTCCACTACATATCTTTGATTATGTACCTTTCCCAAAATCATATTTCGGGATATTGCCAAGCATTCATCCTCCTTCTCTGAAAATCTATACTGGGTTTTTCTTAATATTACATTTCCATTCTCCTGCCCAATTACTTGTGCACAGAATCTGTCTCCCTGGAAAAAGCTAATATTTACCCCTCTTTCACCACATTTTCTCATAAGAGCCGGGCTAACGCCAACATAATTGAATGTTACTATTGCTTCTATATTATGAATCGGCACTCTCATTAACACTTTATCTTCTTTTTTTACTGTAACACTTTCACCCTCGATTCCTAGATATACATCTTCTGATGTTATATACAAGGTATTCATCAATTTTCTCAAGGTATATCCTCCTCAATCATCTCCTTTACATATTTTTCAGCAGATATCTCCTCACAAATCTGTGGCATACAAAGGTTATACAATGAGCATTGCTTACAAGATGGCTTTATTCTTACCTTGGGTGTGTAACCCCGGTCATAATACAAATGCATTTCTTCAAAAAATTTTTTTACCTTTTCCCTCATTTCCGGTGAAAAAAGTACCTCTGTCCTGTGACGTGTTTCACCATAATATAGGAATCCCTTTTCTATCTGTGCCATTAACATTTCTTCCAGGCACATAGCCTGGGCAGTTAATTGTAATTCATCAGCATCATGCAGTTTAGGCGATCCACGTTTATACTCTATTGGTACTACTGAATATAAACCGTCTGTCCCCTGCAATGTAACTCCCTTTTCTGCCTGATGAAATTCTACAACATCACATTCTCCACTGATTCCCATTGTCCGGGAAAATACTCTCATGGCACGGACTATTATTAATCCCTTACGCTTTTCACGAAAATCTGGGTCATGGGCTTTATCATGCATAACTCTTCCTTCAAAAGTAAGAACATTTTCTTCCCATTGCCGCTCAATATGTATTAATGCCCACTGTCTGCGGCAAAATGCAAAGTGTTGTATACCGGACAGCATCAGATAATCTTCTTCCTGATATTCCATATATTATCTTCCTATTCTCTACAAATACACGTAACCCCTTCCGGCATTTTTTCAGGCAACACGATTTCATAATCCGAAAATGCCCTTGCAACCTCCACTCCCTGTTTTCTTGATACCTTAACCTCGTCAAACAGCTTATATGATGGTGCAGCTCCCAACTCACTTTCATGTTTGAAAATTATCAACTTTCTTACAGCCATCTTTCCCCGCGCTGCAGAATGGTCATGCTCAAACATATTCAGAATTGCCTGCCATAGAAGCTCAAGGTCATCTTCCGAAAAGCCTGTTACCTTTCTTGCCAAATTTGCAGATACAAATCCCTCTACCCGATAAAGCCCATAAGGAACTACATATTTTCTGCCCATCTCTGTTCCTTTTCGTTCAGCATCGCTTTCTGTTGTGATCGCAACTCTGGTTATCGTTATTTCCTGTGGAAGGATAGGGTCTATTGACCGGGCAAATCCCAACTGAACTGGCCCCCGCACCTGGCCACAATTTAAATTTGCTTTTACAAATGTGGTCATTACCGCCCCGAAAGTCCTTATGTCAAAAAAATTGCGGCACATAAAATCTCTGACTTTTACATCCAATTCCGGATTATTTTTTTTCAGTTCTTTTATTTTCTTTTCATCCTTCTCCTCAATTCCCAGATATTCAAAAGCTTTAGCGTCACTTCTATTTAAAGGGACATTATCTTTAATGTAAATCTGATATCCCGATTCCTCTTCTTTAAGCATTTCCACATAATTTCGTATTTTTCTTTTCATGCAGACGTCTGTCACTATACCAAAACCACTTTCCGTATCAATCCTCGGCATATTCCCTGCATCGGGGTCTCCGTTTGGATTGCCATTCTCTACATCAAATAATACTACAAAATCATACCTGTTCTTTATAACTTCACTCATTTTTCTCTTCCTCCTTTTTTTGATAACGCTTTTGTGTCTGGCAGTAATAGCCTAATTGGAATGAACCCTGTTCAGGCAAATTTAAACGCCTTGGATACTCTTCCCCAATAATCTCTGATAACTCTCCAATTTGTTTATTAAAATATATTTTGCTTCTATCGCTCAATTTCCGCAAATGCTTTTGGGCAAGGTTTACTAAAACCGGAAAGATCTGAGCCGGTGTGGATGCCGCCGTATTAAAATATTTATCTTTTATCGTTGCATTGATCCCTGGATTTCCTTCCTGCTGTATATGCTCTAATACCGCAAATAACCGCCCCAGTGTATATGGCACATTCTTGCATTCTTCATTTAACTCCACTTTTAATACCTCCTCTGGACAATCCTTATTTTTATTCCTTAAATAATATGCCTTTATGATCGCTGCCCGTCCTCTTGTCACTTCTCTTTCAGCCTTTATTCTTAGCATAACTCCATTTAATAATGAAACCGGATATCTGCCGCCATCTAAAATGGCCTTTAAGGTATCTGCCGCCATTTGGGGAGAAGGGGATTTATTTTTTGCATTTTTATTTACTGTTTCCGACATTAGTTTCCAGTAAGGTAATATCGGAAATGGATCATAGCTTGGGCGGACAATTTTTAACCTCTCATAATGTTCATCAATATGCCGCATTATATCGCCAAAAATATCTGACAGAAAAAACCTCACTGATAGCCTTGCCACATTTGGAGCCAATCCTAATATGTAAAAATGCTTCTGTGGTTCCAACCATTCTTCTTGGACACGGATCGGTTCACCCTTTTGGATCTTAGACATAATCAAACTCAGATCCTGGTCTGTTATCCCACCTGTTTCATCTATGCCAAACATTGCCGCTATGCCTACATCCTGATAAACAGTATTACCGCCTTCTGCCCAGCATACCACCGTTGAATCTCCTATCGTCCTGCAACGCTCCTTATCGCTTAACAGTTCATTTAATGCCGTGGTATATGCAAACGCCGCATATTCACTTATTGGTGCATTATTTCCCTGCTCTTTTTCGTATGAACAAAAGGCTGGCGCATTAAAGGAAACCAAGGAAGTCCCTGTGGCCTGTCCTCCACGGACTCCTTTAACAGCAGGATGGAGCAACGCGATCGATGCATTTCTCCCGGTCACCATACACATCCCTTTGTTTCCACTGCCAGCATTATCATAATATTTTTGCCAGCATTCCCTTATCTGAAAATCCTCCAAAACAGGATGACCATCATAATAAAAAAGAATATTTGCACCCGCCATCAATTCTTTCCAACACTCAGCTAAGTGTTGGTTTTCCCTCGCACTTTCGGGATCCCACCTTCCAAAATAATGAATGATAGCTTTAGCTGGATCTGTTCCAGCATTTTTTAACAAGTCACTATGGAATTCTTTACATGCATTATAACACTGCCGTGTCCTATCCGCCTTTCCTTTTTCATCGGCCCCTAAAATATATGTAGAATTATCACACAAAAAATTCGGGGCTATATCTACTGAACGCTTTACTGGCTGAGGAACTTCTATCACTCTTGGCACATTTTTTGACTTTTTTCCAATAATTTGAGGAACCATAAGTGAAAAAACTCCAATCACTTCACCATTAATATCAATGTTCAACCCAAAGGATACCTTCGTCTTTCCCCAGCCCGGCCTGGATATTGCCCCTCTTTCTAACAAGTCCTCATAATGCTCAACCAGCGCTTGTAAAATCACCGTACCACCTCGCAATCTGTTAAATCCAATACCCCTTTTACCATCTTTGCACGAAAAAACAACGGCTGAATATTAGCCATATCGCTGAAATCTAGATCCCACAGCATATACCCCAGTTCCCTTGTTTCTTCAATTGCAGGAATTTCCCCTCCCTCCCACTCCCTAAATCTCGCCGGAAACTCTCTGCATCCCATATAAGGCTGATGAAAACATTGCCCCCGATGCAGCCTCCGCTTCATAATGTCTTGAAACTTTCCATGATTATCACACTCTGCCGCCTTTTCTGTCATAGTAAAATGTGCTTCTATTACATAATGTACATCTTGCAACACAAGTGACGAACGCTGGACAATGTCCCTTGATGTACTAATATATAATGGATTCTTCCCTCCTGCCATAGCCGCCCTTACGTTGCTTGCAAGCACTTTAGATTGCACTTCATTTCTTCTTATGCTTGTCATTTTAATGGGCGAAAGCACATAAATCCTGTCTATATTCCATTTCATACCAGGGTGCCAATAAATGGCCTCCAATAATCCACGTGCCGCTGAGGGTGTCATTACGTCATAGCTAACACGTTCAACCTTTAGTTCAGTCCGGGAAAAACAGGCATACTCTCCCCAAACCTCTACTTTAACAGACATTTCCTTCATCTCCTATTCATTAGTTATGTTGTTAGAATATTACATCATAAAAATTTAACTGTCAAGAAAAATCTTATAGAATAAATATTGAAAATATTTCAGTTATCATCTAAACTTAATCTGTCATCAAAAGGATGTGGATTGAAACATTAGCTATGTTGTTAGTTTTTCATGGCGGCAGGTACATCTGCCGCCTACAACTTTAAACAAAAATCCCATATCCTGTATCCACATCTAGCTGAAGCCCTGTAGCATCATCGTATTGATTCATATCCCCCAGTATATAAACAGTATCATCAACCACCTCCAGGCTGCCTGTCTCCAATAGTGTTTTTAAATGATTTGGAAAAACATTCACACTGAATTGGCCTAATTTCCGAAATAACTCTCTGGACATTTTTCCATCCCGAATTTGTTCTATATATGTCTTGCCCTCACCTACAGGTATATAAACCGTCTTAGTTTGGTCTTCTATCAATTTAAACCTTTCACTGATGGAGGCAAATGGATATATTTTTCCATTTATCCCTTTTGAAATATCGCAAGCATCCAAGATCTTGTTTTGGTCAAGATTTTCATTTCCAAGTAATCCTCTAAAAAATTGAAAATAAAATGAAACCGCCTTTAGCTCAGCAGGATCCTCATAATGCCGTAATGTCTCACGCAAAGCATCTACATTTTGCTTAATCAAGGAAATGCTATCTCCCTCCAGCTTAAATAAATAAACTAAGCTGTCTTCTATCTGTCTTTTCCCTTCTCTATTACATCTCCCTGCTGCCTGTATCAAAGAATCCAAGCCAATCTCCTGCCTATACACTTTTGGGAAATCTAAATCTACTCCTGCTTCTATTAAAGAAGTCGCGATCACCCTGCATGGGAGCCCACTTTTCAACCGATGCCTAATTTCGGAGAATTTCTGCTTGCGATGCATTGGGCACAAAAGTGTTGTAAGGCAGTATGCCCCATCTTCCGGGATACCTTTGTACAATTCCTGGGCAGTTTTACGCTTATTCACTATACAAAGCACCTGTTTTGCATTCGAGATCTGTTCCTTCAATTGTTCAATATTTAAACTGCCTGCATTGACAATCTTAGTACGCTGAAACTGTTGGTACATCCCATCCACACCATCACATATCTCCTGGATCTTTGTATGTTGCAAATACTTTGAAAAAATATTTTCCAGCGCTGGCTGTGTTGCTGTACATAATATTACTGTTGCCCTATAATTCCCCACTAACTCAGAAATAGCCGCTATACATGGTTCCAGATAAGGGATCGGTAAAGTTTGCGCCTCATCAAAAATCACAACGCTATTTGCAATATTATGGAGCTTTCTGCACTTAGAACTTTTATTTGCAAAAAGGGATTCAAAAAATTGCACTGCGGTGGTAACTATCACTGGCATGTCCCAATTTTCTGTTGCCAATACCTTTTGATACATCTGATAATTTTCTGATTGCCCTTCTGGCATTTCATACTGGACGCCTGAATGGTGTTCCAACACATTCTCTTCCCCTAATATCCCTTCAAACACTTGTGCATTTTGGTCAATAACAGACGTATATGGTATTACATAAATTACACGCTTCATGCCATTTCTTTTCATATGTTTCAATGAAAATCCAAGCGACGCGGTGGTTTTCCCGCCTCCAGTAGGAACTGTTAATGTGTATAACCCTCTATCCAGTTTTTCTCCCTTTTCCATACATAACTGCAAGATACGGTTTCTGCTTTCGCAAAGCATTTTTTGCTTCTCATTGTCAAACTCAGTTTTATTTAGCCAATTTTGTATGTATTTATCAAAAAGAACGCATAATTCATCTATAGACGCATAATTTCCCCGGCTTTTCACACCCCCATCCATAAATTTCTCAGTATCTAGATAATCAGCATCAACAAGACACGAGTATAACATTCTAATAAAAAAAGACATAGTAAACCCTTTGTGATCTGCTTTCAGGCAAAAATCCGGAATTAAATCGCTACCTAATATCGCATCCATTTCAACTTTCCACTCACTATAATCAGGTACTTGTTTTTTGATCCTGCCAAAAAATGTCCCATCACCTTCTTCGGAAAATTTATATGAGCCGCCATCCATCAGCCCAGAATGATGTCCCGCAATAGCCATCGCTACTGGAACATTCTTTTGTTTCATTGCTTCTAACGCGCCCGCTGTAGAGTGATCCACCTTCTTCACTTTATCAGGATTGTTTATCCGATGTTGGAATTCAACTGAATATTTTCCTATATCATGTAAAATCCCACAAAAATAACCAACTTTATCACAATTAAAATCTCCAGCAAATGATTTGGCTCTTTCGGCCGTTCCAAGTAAATGCTCTTTTATTGACTGTTTCTCTCCCAATTTATTAATGTGTGCAATCACTGTTTCTTTTCCTCCATTTACCAGCTTGTTTCCGTTTCCTCTACTTGGTTCCATTATAATGTATATATTGTCCAATAAAACGGTCTTAGATTTGAAATATAAATATTGTTGAGATGCCTGGCTATAAGCAAAACATATGAAGCCGAATCCACGGCAAACAAATTTATTAGATAAAAAACCCGCTTTCAACCAGAAAATTTTCTTTGCTGCCTGAAAACGGGTTCCCTTTTATGATATCAGCTATATATACCTCTATCTTTTGATATCATTCTGATTCTTAAACTTTTTTAGATAATCCTGCGCTGCCTGAAAAGATACATCCAGCTTTTTTTGCAGTTTTTCCAGAATATCATTTTCTGAAAGCCCACAATCCAATCCTGTTTCAATAATACCCTCTGCTTTCCCTTCCGCCTTTCCCTCTATCTTGCCCTTTGCTTCGTGTTCCCTTGCGATTTCATCAAATAATGTACACATATCCACTTCTCCTTTCCCTACCAATGCGTTGTAATCAATTTTGCAGTTTGCCGCTCCTGCCACCGTCATTATCACAGTCCGGTCTACGCTATGCTCTTTTGCATATTGTATGACATTTTCCTTTGCTTTATTTCGGGGCAGGCTTTTATCCAAAATAATCTCCAGCATATGAAAAAGGTCTCTGTTGTTTATGTTATGAAATCTCAGCCCACTGTTTCTCGCCTCCACAAAAGCCACCTTATAATCATTGACAAATTTTTTCATCTCTTCCGGGATATGCAACATCCCGTGAAGGGATACCGCCCCGTCCCATGGCTTTTCACCATAATAGACCACGATGGTTATGACAGGCATAAATCTGTCTGTCCGCTTCATCCGGGAAAGGTATTCATCTTCGTTCAGGCCGTCAGGCTTTTTGTACTTTCCTGCATTGCTGTCATACTGCCTCTTGTAGGTCCCGTAATCGTAGCCCATTACCCGCAGGGGCATGGCATAATGGATATGCTCCTGTGACTCAAGCCCCAGCATCACAAGGGATACCCCATAAGCTGTGGATCTCTTGCTGATCTTGATATTATCCCTGGATGCCTGGAAACTCTCCGCATAGCCTCTGTGCTCCAGCACCCAGGAGCCCTCTGTATCTTCACTTTCCAGTTCCCCCGGTTTGATGACCTGCTTCCCCCCAAACAGCACAGCGTTGAACAGATCCGCAAACTGCCCGTTGTGGCTCCAGTAATTCTTCAGCACGGTATCGGGTTTTAGATTCTGTGTCTTTGCCATCATTTGCTTCCTTTCCCTTATAAAGGACTGTCCCCAAAGGCTTATTTAAAATACGCCACACCTGACGCGAAGATCTTCATATCCTGTTCCCCATAAATATTAATGGCAACGCCCTGGCCACGGCGTTCCACATGGGCCATTTTGCCAAATACCCTTCCGTCAGGGGACGTGATCCCCTCAACAGCGGCATAGGAACCATTGATATTCCATTCTTCGTCCATGGAAACATTTCCCTGGATATCCGCATACTGGGTAGCCACCTGGCCCTCTGCAAAAAGCCTGCCAAGCCACTCTTTCGAGGCCACAAACCTTCCTTCCCCATGGGAAGCAGGCGTTGCATAAACCTCTCCTGGCTTTGTGCCCATAAGCCAGGGTGACCTATTGGAAACCACCCTGGTGTAAACCATCTTGGAAATGTGGCGGTTGATGGTATTATAGGTAAGGGTGGGGGAATCCTCCATCTGCCCTACGATCTCCCCATAGGGTACAAGCCCCAGTTTGATCAGCGCCTGGAAGCCATTACAGATGCCAAGGAGCAGGCCGTCCCTTTCTTTTAAAAGCTTCATCACCGCTTCTTTTATGTGGCCATTCTGAAAGGCAGTGGCAAAGAACTTGGCGCTGCCCTCCGGCTCATCTCCCGCGGAAAATCCGCCAGGGAACATGATGATCTGCGCCCTGTCAATATCCTTTTTAAATATTTCAACAGACTCCCGGATGTCCTGGGCGGTGCGGTTTTTAAACACTCTTGTTTCCACCTCCGCTCCCGCCTCCCGGAATGCCCGGGCTGTATCATACTCGCAGTTGGTGCCAGGGAATACGGGAATAAACACAGTGGGCTTCGCCACTTTGTGCCTGCACACATAAACCTGCCCTGCATGGTAAAGGGGGGAATCTATCCTGGCTGTATCCCTCTCCCCCCTGGTGGGGAATACCTTTTCCAGCTTAGACTGCCATGCCCCAAGGGCTTCCTCCATGGATAGGGATACTTCCTTAAAGGTAAAGGCACCTTCCTCTTTCACCTTTCCCACTCTTCTGTAGTTTAGGCCACCTGTTTCTTTTTCCTGCCTGCTTAAGATCTCCAGGGCATCTTTTTCCCCCATTTCCACCAGGATATCCCCCAGGCAGTTTTCAAATAAGTCTTTGGCACACAGCTCGCCGTCAAAGGACACGCCCAGCTTATTGCCGAAAGCCATTTTGCAGCTCCCCGCAAAAAGCCCCCTGGCATCCAGTGCATATGCCGCCTTTACCCTTCCCTCCCTCATAAGGCCGGTAATAAAATCATAAGTCTCCATTGCCTGCCGGTAAACGGGGATATCGTAATCGTCTTTATCAAACCAGAACTGGACCAGCACATCCCCTGCTTCCTTTAATTCCGGTGTTATCACGTCTTTTACTGATGCCACATCCACAGCAAAGGAAACCAGGGTCGGGGGAACGTCGATGTGGTTGAAAGTCCCCGACATGCTATCCTTGCCGCCTATGGAGGGGAGGCCATAACCGATCTGGGCGTCATAAGCCCCTAAAAGAGCCGCAAAGGGCTGGCTCCAGCGCTCCGGCTGGTCTGTCATGCGCCGGAAATATTCCTGGAAGGTGAAACGGATCTTATGGAGGTCACCGCCGGAAGCCACGGTCCTGGCTATGGATTCCGTTACCGCATACACCGCACCATGGTAGGGGCTCCATGAAGAAAGATATGGGTCAAAGCCACAGCTCATCATGGTTACGGTGTCCGTCTGCCCCTCCAGGACTGGCAGCCTGGCAATCATGGCCTGGGTCTCCGTAAGCTGGTATTTACCGCCGTAGGGCATCACTACGCTGCCCGCACCTATGGAGGAATCGAACATTTCCACAAGCCCCTTCTGGGAGCAGACGTTTAAGTCGTTTAAAGTATAAAGGCACGCCCCCTTTATATCCTTTTCCAATAGTGCCTTTTCCACCTGGGGAATGGCGGTCTTTTTCAGATAGTTGTCCTCTTCCTCCGGCATCTCCACTGTGACATCCGTTTCCTGATGTGCCCCATTGGTATCCAAAAACGCCCTGGAAATATTTACAATCTCCCCTCCCCGCCATTTCAGCACCAGCCTTGGCTGGCTGGTGACTACCGCAACAGGAACGGCTTCCAGGTTTTCCTCCCCTGCAAAGCCCAGAAAGGCATCCACGTTTTCCGGGGAAACCACCACTGCCATCCTCTCCTGGGATTCGGAGATCGCCAGCTCCGTGCCATCCAGCCCGGCATACTTTTTGGGAACCTTGTCCAGATCCACCACCAGCCCCGGCGCCAGCTCCCCGATCGCCACAGAAACGCCCCCTGCCCCGAAATCGTTGCACTTTTTGATTATACGGCTCACCTCTTCCCGGCGGAAAAGCCTTTGGATCTTCCGTTCCGTGGGAGCGTTGCCCTTTTGCACTTCCGCGCCGCAGGTCTCAATGGAGCTTTCCGTATGCACTTTGGAAGAGCCGGTAGCGCCGCCGCAGCCGTCCCGCCCTGTCCGGCCGCCTAAAAGAATGATCACATCCTCCGGATCGGAATTCTCCCTGATAACGTTCCTGCGGGGAGCCGCGCCCATGACAGCGCCGATCTCCATACGCTTTGCCACATAGTCAGGGTGATAGATCTCCTTTACATACCCGGTGGCAAGGCCGATCTGGTTGCCATAGGAGGAATAGCCCGCCGCAGCCCCCCTTACCAGCTTTTTCTGGGACAGCTTGCCCTTTAGGGTATCCGCAACAGGCAGGGTGGGATCTGCTGCCCCCGTTACCCGCATGGCCTGGTATACATAGCCCCTTCCTGACAAAGGATCCCTGATAGCGCCCCCAAGGCAGGTGGCCGCGCCGCCGAAAGGCTCAATCTCCGTGGGATGGTTATGGGTCTCGTTTTTGAAAAACACCAGCCATTCTTCTTTCACCGGGCCTTCCCCGTAGTCCATTTCCACAGGCACCACCACAGAGCAGGCATTGATCTCGTCAGATTCCTCCAGATCCTCAAGCTTCCCTTCCTTTTTCAGCTTGCGCATTGCCATCAGCGCCAGATCCATCAGGCACACGAACTTGTCTTCCCTTCCGGCGAAGATCTCCTTTCTGGTATCCAGGTAGCTCTGATAAGCGGTTTCCAGGGGTGTCTGGTAATAGCCCTCCTGAAAGGTGATATTTTTCAGTTCTGTGGAAAATGTGGTATGGCGGCAATGATCCGACCAGTAGGTATCCAGCACCCGGATCTCCGTCATGGTAGGATCCCTGTGCTCCTCCTGTTTAAAATAATTCTGAATATGAAGAAAGTCCTTGAAGGTCATGGCAAGGGAAAGGCTCCCATACAGTTCCTTTAAAGCCTCCTCCCCCATATCCTGGAAGCCCTCAAATACCTTCACGTCCTCAGGCTCCTGGTACTCTGTAAGCAATGTGTCTGGCTTGGCAGCATCCGTTTCCCTGGAGTCTACAGGATTGATGCAGTAAGCCCTGATCCTGTCAAACTCCTCCTGGGTAATATCCCCGGTTATCAGATATATGGCTGCGGTCTTGATCACAGGCTCCTCATCTTCTTTCAGGAATTTCACGCACTGCATGGCGGAGTCTGCCCGCTGGTCAAACTGCCCCGGTAGAAATTCTACCCCAAAGACCCGTCCCCCTTGGGGGATATCAATGGTTTCCCTGTAAAGAATATCTACCGGCGGCTCTGAAAATACTCCCTGCAGAGCCTTTTCAAAGGTTTCTTCTGATATATTTTCCACATCGTAGCGAATAAAGACCCTTACCTCAGAGACCCCGTTGATTCCCAGGTAACCGACAATCTCTTCTTTCAGTTCCTTTGCCCTTACTGCAAAAGGGGCTTTCTTCTCCACATAAATACGTTTCACATTTCCCATGGTAACTTCCTCCGTTTCCTGTTCTCAAGCTCTATATGAATCTGTGATCTTCCCTGACGCAAACCCGGTGCAGGCAAAGGGTCTGTTAATAAATCCCCTGCCCGGCCCCAGGCATCCCCAAACATTGCCAATCCCGCTTTACAGGTGCAGCCTGTGGATCAGCCGGCAGGCAATATCCCCCTGCCCAATCAAAGGCTCCGTATGGGAAAAAAACACAATCCCATCTGTGGGGGACGCAATAACTTCCTTCACATGCCCTTCATAGGGGTCTATCACTTCCGCTAAGGGATACCCATAGCGGACATCCTCCCCCGGCTTTATCAGGTTCCTGATAATTCCCCCTGACCGGGCGTACACATCCGTCAAATCTTTCTCCACAATCACATGGCTGATGTACCCGCTGTGGCTTACATACCTGATGATCCCCATCCTTGTAAGGAACCGGAGTATGGCGGCAATGGCCTGTCCCGCCCCTTTTTCATCAATGGTATCGTTTTTGTTGGTATAGACAGAAAAAGCGGCGGTCATATCATTCTGCCAGTTGTAATTTAAGGTCTTAGTATCTAAAGGAGTAGGTTTTCTCACCACCACATAAGGCAGCCCGAACAAATTGGCAAGGGAAATATTCTGGTATCCTGTCTCCATCATTCTCACATGGGGAATAAACTCCCCGGTCATACTAAAGCTGGTCAACTGAATGCCATAAGTATACTCCTTAATCTTCTGGAAAACATGGTAAGCGATACGGCCGGTGGTATAGCCATTCTCATCCCCGGGAAAACCCCGGTTGATGTCCACATCATCTACCCCAAAAAAACGCTGCGCCACATTTAAACTCATGCTGTTGACCACAGGGATCACCAAAATCTGTTTATTGGCATTGATACTGCCCTTTCCCTCCAGTTCCTTCAGTATCCGCACAAGCTGGGAGCAAATGTACATCTGCTGCATTTCGTTTCCCCTGGTGGAGCCTACGATACAGGCTGCCGGTTCCCCCTTCCCGAAAAAGTATCCCCGTATCACCATATCCTGCCTGTAGGGAGAATGTACCCTGTAAATTTCTTCCTTCCGCATAGCCTATTCCTCCCCAATGCCTGTGAGTATTCTTGCCAGAAGGGATCCTGCCCGCACAAAGGGAAATTCTCTTAAGGTAAAGACAAGGCCGCTTTTGGCTACCCTGATATCCTCCAGCACACGCCCTTCCAGGGGGCTGATGATCTCCCCCACCTTATCCCCCTTTTGGACATAATGGTTATGGGCTATGGCTGGGAGGAACACTCCTGTTTCTTTTGCCCGGATAAAGTCCACTTCCCCGTCTGTGGAGATTGCGGGATATTGGATGCTGCCCACCTGTCCCTGCCACATGCCAAGCTCTTTCATCAAATGGAAGATCCCCTCCACTACCTGATTGCCGTATTTCCGGTCAATCCTCGTCCCCACCCCCATTTCCAGTACCATAGTGGGAACTCCCAGCATATTCAGGGAATGGGAAAGGGTGGATTCGTGGACCGTCACGGCGGCGTTAGTCCAGACCATATCCGTATTTAGCAGCCGGGCATAGGGAAGAAGCTTTTCGGCAAACTCCTCCCCCACCCGCACCTGGGGCAGCTCCTTAACAAAAATATCCCCTGCATGTACATCCAGGCACATATCGGCACCTGCAATATCGTTTACAACCGCCGCCGCAACCCGGTCCATGGCGGTTCCCTTTTCATTTCCCGGGAACATCCTGTTAAGATCTATCCCCAGCTTGGGGATTTTATGCTCCGCAAAGTCCAGCCCCAGGGGGTTTAAGGCAGGGTAAAGATCCACTGTCCCAATGAGCTGGCCTTCCTCCTTTGTAATCCTCCGGGCAATTTCATAGCACACATACTGGCCTTCAAATTCATCCCCGTGAATGCCAGATACCACCGCCAGCCTCTTTGCCGAAGGTTCCTTTCCTGTCATCCTGTTTTTCTGGATTGTAAGCTTTTCCCCTACTGGAAGCTCAATGGAAAATACTTCTACAATCAATCTTACACCTCCCAATTCTTATAACGCCAAAAAGCCCAAGGCGTTGAACCTTAAGCTTTTTATTCGTCCGCTGCAAGCCCCTGCATTACATACAAAATTTCCCGGTCTACCGCCGCTTCGGAAATCCCCCTGGTCTGGGCGGCAACCTTTAGCCCTTCCAGCACGTACATAATATTCCTTGCCGCCCCCCTGGGGTCTTCACAGTAAAACTCCCCATTCTGGGCACCTTCCTGAATTAACTTTTCTATTACATAAACCGCCGCGTCAAACTGTTTTTTCAGTAAATTTTCCCTGGCTGGTATGGTAGTGTCAAAAAAATATTCATAAACTGCCTTGTTTAAAGACTGATTCATGTTTAAAAGCTCTTTTTTCTGTTCATTTAAAAATAGCGCAAGAATATCGGAAGGCGTTGTTTCCTCCCGGATGCTTTCCCCAAACACATCGTCCGTATCCTCCTGCTCCATTTTTAAAACTTCCTCAAACAGTTCCCCCGTATTCTGGAAATACAGGTAAAGCCCGCCCCGGCTGATACCGCATGCCTCCACAATATCTTTCATGGTGACCTTTATAAAGCCTTTTTCCATAAATACCGTTCTTGCAGTTTCTATGATAAATTTCTTCTTTTGCTCCGATTTGCCGTTCATTCCTGCCGCTCCTATGCCAGAGGTTTATCCCAGATTTCCAGTAATTCCTTTATCCGCTTAAGCCCATGCAGGTAAACGCCGTTCTCCACACCCATTGACCAGAGCCTTCCTTTGGTCATGCCCCCAAGCACATATTTTGCCATAACCGCAAAAATAGCCTCTATCTCCTTTAGTTCCACCTGCCCTATGAGCCGCAGCTCATCCTGCTCATTTCTGATTCCATAATGGGAATAGGTGTAAACATAGTTCCTGTCCATCATTCCTGTCTTTTGCATGTCCTTCACAAAACCAAGGAGTGTGCCGTCATATACCGGAACCGGAATGGATTTCTCCAGCTTTTCTTCCCCGGAATAATTATGGAACAGCTTTTCACCTGTCTTTTGTTCCAGCCATGGAATATAGCGGAACATGCCCTCTATGGCCTGACGGTATTTCCCGATCAGTTCCTGCCTGTAAATGTTTTCATTCTCCATCTTAACCCTATTCCCTCTCCTTAAGCATGTGCCAGGCATGCCCTGGTTTCCCTGAAAATAACACGGCAAACGATTCTTCCGTTTACTATAGTATATTCCAGATGGATAGTATCGTCAATAGATTTCCTGCCCCCAATCGTTCTCAGACAACCGCTTCCACAAGGATTTTGCCTCCAATCATAAGCAACAAACGCCGTCACACTCCACGAGCCGGCTTATTGTAAACAAAAAACCAAAAACCTGTAATCCAGGCTTTTGGTTTTCCCATTCATCTTTAACAGGGGCAGTAGGAATCGAACCCACATCGACGGTTTTGGAGACCGCTGTT
>OFGR01000552.1_pt1 | contig 37064 bp, 31 predicted proteins | sample 1521811 | NCBI WGS metagenome assembly OFGR01 (sample SAMEA3504098, study PRJEB24116) | mouse gut metagenome | biome: mouse gut; feature: mouse-associated habitat; material: faeces | place: Denmark | collected 2011
TCTATTGTCACATATTTATCCTTTACAGTCGAGGTACGCACTATCTACCGTTTACCGCGCCGCATCATATTTTAACACATCATCAAAATATAAAACACTTATGATATCTGCCATGGAAAAAGCGGCTCCCATATGGCCGCCTCCGGCAAAATGGGCAATCCGATAAATCTTTTTTCTGATATCTTTTGCAATTTCTTCAATTCCTGTCATTTTACATGCCTCCGGTGACGCTAAATAAAATTAATATGATTCTTGTCCAGACTGTAATAAGTATTTAACAGTTCATTTCTGTCATCATATACACAATGATGGTTGCATTCCTGCTGTGCATTAAAGGAATCATATCTCTTCACCGTCTTTTCTGAAAACCACAGCTCTTTAAAAGAACAGTTTCTTAAATCCCCCACCACTCCTTCTGAAACATACGCTTTATCATGACAGAAATACACCCTGCTGTCCGCCGCAATTACAGTAAAAATCCTGTTTATGTAACATTTCTCATAGCAGCGATGGAAGACCCGTACAGAATCAAAATCACTTTCATACTTATTGATAATCCGAAACCTGCCATCTTCCAGCTCTGCTTTAGCCCGATGAATCTGCTCAATGGCATTCTGCTGAAAAGGTTCGTGATAGGCAAACAAGTCTTTTGTTACACGGGCTGTATATTTAATATGATTTACCCCAAGGTCTTTTACCAATCTGGCCATATCATAGACCTGCTCCGCATTTTCATGATTAATCACAAAATTTATACCAAGTTCACAATAATCTTTCTTTATACCGGAAAACTGGCGGATATTCCCACAGACCTCATCAAAGGCCTCCAGCGGCAGCTGCCGCACTTTTGCATAAGTCTCAGCATTGGCAGAATCAAAAGAAACTCTGACCCATCTGGCATTTGCCAGTACCTCGGCCCGTTCTCCTTTTAAGAGCTGTCCGTTTGTGATAATGGATAAATCAATACCCGCATCCAGAATTCTCTGCATAGACTCCACAATATGGGGATAAACCAGAGGTTCTCCGCCTCCGCTGAAGGTAACTGCTTTTACTTCCATATCTGACATATCAGAAATAATTCCCTGCATTTTTTCCCAGGGAATCTGATCCTGCTTATTCACCGAATCCCGCAATCCAAGAGCACTGTCCGCATAACTGCAGTAATAACACTTATGATTACAGTAATTTGTGGGCTTGATACGAACGTAAATCGGTGCAATCCGCTTACCTTCCCCAATTTCATTCAGCTCCCTGGCATGGGCAAATATTTTCAAATTACTGTATGGTGTTGCTTTTTCCATTCTCATTCTCCAATCATATGAAATTTACATGGTCTCCCGGATGCTTCAGTTCATCCAGATATTTATTGATTTCATCCAGCCTGCAGGACTCTCTGCACACCTGATTGATATCCAGTTCGTTTAACCTTCGGACTACCTGCTGATGTCTCTGGCCTTCCCACAGCTCCTGAAATGTACTTTCATAAATGTTTCCATAACAGAACTCTTTTGTTCCAATATGGGCCACACAGGGCCATACATTTCCTTTTGCATCAATATGGGTCATAAAGGGCAACCCATAGCACTGGCTGTAAGATTTTTCCTGATGCATTTTTTTCATTGCATTGGCTCTGAAATAAACAGCAAAATCTTCAGACACGTATTGCTTTACCTCTTTTTCAGCGTCCAGCATATCGTTATAATTAATCTCAAACCTGTTTTCACTGTGCAAATGCTGGGAATAGGGCTTTATGGTCAGATAATCCACTCCGATTTCTTTTAACTGCCGGGCCATATCTGGCAACTGTGCCAGATTATCCGGCAAAAGCAGACATTGTACCCCCAAGGTAGTATTCAGTCTCCCATCCCTTTTGATTTTTACCGCTTCCGCCAGATTTTCTTTCACCTTTCCCAAATCTCCGGGTTTGCCTCTCTGGAGGCTATCATAAGATTTTTCTTCCATACCGGCCACACTGAACCGAATCCAGGTAAAGGCTTTCAGACATGCTTCTGCTCTGTCTCTGGTAAACAGAACCCCATTGGTACTCATGGCCACGTCCACACCGCAGGCACGAATGCCATTTGCAATATCCGGCATATCACGATTGAGCAACGGTTCTCCTTCTCCGGAACAGACAACGCTTTTCAGCCCTCGCGTACTCATCTGCCTGATATCGCGCAGTATGGTTTCCTTATCCAGAAAATCCGGCTGATAACCCACATAGTCCACAGCGCAGAATACACATCTGTGGTTACAGGCTCCGCTGGGAGATATTTCTATCTCTATCGGATAAATAGTTTCTCCTTTCAGCCATTTTGCCACCCGTTCCGGATGATATATCAGTTTATGAGAATCCATTCTTATATTATTTTTCACGTTCTTTTTCCTCCAGACGTTCTGCCACCTCTTTCAGGACCCTTTTCATCAATGAATCATAGGTCATTTTTGCCAGAGCAGCTTCCCGCCCGCGCTTTATCATTTCCTGCCGTTCTTCTTCATGCTCCAGATAGTAATGCAGTTTTTTAATCAAATCATCCCTGTCATAAAACATGACGACATCTTTGTCCACTTCGATAATCTTACGAATATTAACCGCATCATCTTCCTCCGGTATATAATTGCTCAGATAGAACCCTCCGCTGAGCATGGTCTCCCAGACTCTGGCCGCCCCGGTTGTATGGATATTATTTCCAATTACAATTTTAGAAGCCTGATATATTTTAGATAAAGTTTCTCCGTTTTCTGCAGGGCCCATGGCATACCCTTTATACTTATCTGCTGATTTCCAGCCATTTCCCCATAATTTAATATCTGTAAATCCCGCATCCAGAATCCAGTCAACCAGAGTCTGACGGAATACCCTCTGATTAAACCACTCATACATATCTTCTGCAAAAAAATTTAACTGTTCGGAAGTAACAGCGATTTGATAAGAATCAAAAGTTTCCTGTATGTACTCCGCAAAAAGTTCCTGTTTATATAAAAACTTCCCTGTTTCACTGACATAACTCTGATACCCTTTGTAAGCAGCACAAACTGTTTCCCACAGCTGCTCCGGCACCCTCTGCAATAAATCCTCGATATGTCCGTCCACATCACTGGCATGGCATACAAAACAGATATCGCAGGAATACTGTTTTCTTTCTCCCTCACTTAGCTGATATGGTTTGTATATATAAGAGTTAGCCGGAACCGGCGCTTCTATCAGGCACTTTTCACTGTAACCAACTTCCCGAAATTTTTTCCATGAAATATAATGGTTCATGACAAAGTCTCTGTCCGTAAGTTTTGACGGGGTTTCTTTGCTCATAATATGAGGCATGGGATCCTGCACCCAGGTAATATATACCACATTTTCCGGAAAACTCTCTGGCTTTGTATAACGAAAATGGTCTATGCTGAACACCATATCCGGTTGAAACTGTGCCATTGCCTTATACAGTGCGCCGGCATTTATACGATGAAGACCATCCTGTTCCATGAGCAGTTTCGTTTCACATCCCAGACGCTTCGCCGCTTCCCTACAGTCTCTTGTATGATATTTCAATACCGTTGTAAATTGGCTGACCAAAAATAAAATCCGAGGTTTCCGCTTCCGAATTCCCGCTTTTATGCTTTCCTCTGCTGAATCGTAATAGCCGGTCATAAGTTTCATATTTTCCTGCATTTCCTGGTTGTGCTTCAGTTCGGCCCTGGTTAATCCCTCATCCAGTTCTTTTATGTTCTCCGATATAAAACATAGTGTCGGGAAAACAACCATCTCCTCTGAAAAATAATCACAAAAGCTCTTCCTGCCCACCAAAAATACGATTCGGTTCTTCTGAAGAAGCATTTCCAGTACATACAGCTGTGTAAACAATTCCCAGGAAATTTTATCAAAGAACAGATACACCGGTAAATCCATATCCGGAAAATGATCTGAAACAGTTATCTTTTCTTCACACATCAGAATATCTTCCAGCCATAATTCACTGGCCAGCAATACAGCATGTTCCCCTGCTGGTATTTCCCCCTTTGCTGCTCTTTTGCATTCCTTAAACTGTTCTCTCCTGCCATCTGCATATACAAGCAGTTCCTCGTCCTGCCAGACAGGAAAAACCTCCGGCTTTTCATCGTCATATTCATTTCTGTAGTGCGGATATTCTTTTAACAGTTCTCTGTTTTTCTGAACGTTCTTCTGAAATACCGTTTTATTTGGTACATAATAAGCAGACAGAATCATCTGATATATTTCTCTGTCTCCCGATAATTCATAAGCCTTTATAAAGTCTAAAAGAGCCTGTCTGTCAAGATAATTCCGGAACTCCAGTTTCGCTTTTTCTATTAGTACAGGCAGTCGGTCATCCGGAAAGGCAGCCAGAACTTTTTCTGCCAGCTCCAGTGCTTCTGCAACATAGCCCGCTTCCTCAAACTCCAGCATTTTGTTCAGATACCGATTTGCCAGTTCATTCATTGTTATCTCCCTTTATGATTTCTCATATCCTCAAACCTTCTTCTTCCAGCAGCAGTCTGCCAATTAATGCTTTACACTGCATAGAAAATAAATCCAGCCACTCTTTTGAAATATCCCCGTCCGGACTGCTGATACTTTTCCGAATCGTATCACTCATATCCATCCCATCTATTCTGCCGGAAAACTGACGTACAAACTTTTCAAATTTCTGCATAAGAAAGTCTGAATCTGTTGCTGACAGACTGTTAATTTCCGCCACATCATTCTCTGCCACATCCACCATTTTCTGCAATTGATAAAGGGCCTCTGCAACTGCTGTCTTTTTATCCGGAAATTCCATTTCCAGCTCCAGTTCTTTTCCTTCGTCCCCCCCCCCTTTCATCAAACCAATATTGAAATCTTTTTCTATTTTCCGCACCATATCATGCACTCTGACAGACCATGTATGACTTTGTGCCTTCCGGTATCCGTTTTCAGCAATTTCCGCAGCCTCTTTTGGATGAGACAACAGATATTTTATACGCCCCGGAAGTGATTCGATATCTTTCAGGGAAAAAGCAATCAGTTCTTTTCCATTTTCAAATTTATCATTAATATACACGCTTTCATCTGTCACAGCAATTGTTTTGCTTAACATGGCGGAAGCAATTCTTTCCTGAAATCCTTCTTTAAACCAGGGCATCATATTCAGCGCAAACTTTGCGTTTGCCAGGGCCTTTCTCGCTGCCCAGGCTCCTCCTTTATGTATGATGAGTCTTTCTTTATATTCAGAATGAAAATTTTTCCATCCTCTTCCAAATACATGAATTTCCAAACCTGCTTCCAGTAACGTACGAACCATTTTATCTCTGTAATAAGCACTGGCATAACTGTCAATTACAAAATAATTTCTTACCAGTTCATTCAATTCATAATTGCTTACACTGCAATTATATTTTTCCAGTATTCTGGAAAAGCATTCCTGCAAAGTATACTGAGAATTCACGATGATATCTTCCATTACATCTTCCAGAAATCTGCGCTCTGTTGTTCCCAGTTCCTCCATTTTATCCCTGGCCAGTCTCCTGAATTCTTCCGGATCTCTGTAACTTCCAGTGAAAATGATATCTGTCGTTCTCTCCCCATATGGAACACATTCCGGATAGAAACTGCCGGACAAAGGAATAAATTCTCTGTGCTTAATCATTGGAAGATACTTATCCATATAACTGCAAAAACGATTATCAAGACTGAATACTATCGTCCGTTCATCTACATATTTCAATCTTTCCAGCGCTCCCGGATGATCGTGGCAATACGTTGCATAAATCACTTCCGGAGGCAGATTATCCGGAGCCCCATACTGCATCAGATTTCCATTGCAATCCAGTACCAGATCGAACTTATACTTTGAAAGTATATAACTATACCATCCAGGCATTGCCAGAGACCAGCCATCCAGCACACAGGTATTACATCCCAGCTTCCGCAGAACAGACGCCCATTCTTCAATATAAGTCGCCCCTGCATCATATGGCGTAACGCCTTTTAATAACAGAACATTTTTCATTTTTATCTCCTGTAAATCCAAAAACTGTTAAAAAGCAGCATCCGTCTGCAGCTTCAATCCTTTTTCTTCCAGCAACAATTCTCCCGCCAATGCTTTACACCGCATGGAAAACAGCTCTGCAACGTATTTCGGTATTTCTTTTTTCCTGATATCCATATACTTCTGAACCGTATCTCCCAGCTCCGTTCCGGTCAGCTGCTTTCCAAACCTGCCGGCAAAATTAGCAAATTTTTCTGTCAGGAACTCTACATCTGTTACGGACAATTTATCTGCTTTCAGCAAATCATTATCAACCAGGTCAGCCATTTTATATAGTTCATAAGCCGCATCCAGCCGGATAACCCGGCTGTTCGGATATTCCAGCTCAGCTTCCAGTTCCTTCCCTTCTCCTTCCTGAATCAGCGTAACTCCAAAATTTTCTTCCATCTTCCGCAGCATATCACGGGTACGATGATACCAGGTGTGATTCTGTACTTTCTGATACCCATTTTCCGCTATCTGAACAGCCTCTTCGGGATGAGATAATAAATATCTGATTCGTCCCGGAAGAGATTCAATATCCTTCAATGAAAAAATAAGCAGTTCTTTATCATCTTCAAAATTTTCCACCGTATATTTGCTTTCATCTGTCACTGCAACAACTCTGCTCAGCATGGCTGCTGCAATTCTCTCCTGAAATGCATCCTTAAACCAGGGCATAATGTTAAGGGCAATTCTGGCATTTGCCAGGGCTTTTTCTGCCGCATACGAACCGCCTTCATGTATAATAATATTTTCTTTATATTCTGACTGAAAATTTTCCCATCCCTGACCAAATACATGAATTTTCAGACCTGCCTCTGTCAGCACACGGATTATTTTATCTCTGTAATAAAAACGGGAATAAAAATCTACCTGCCAGAACTCATCAACCAGCTCATTAAAATCCGCATCACTCACTTCCTGTCCATATTTTTTCAGAGTTCTGGAAAGGCATTCTGCCAGCGTATACTGGGAATTTACAATAATATCTTCCAGCATATCATTTAAAAACACTCCCAACGCACCCTGCCCAAATTTAGAAACCAGCTGTTTTTTAATTGCTTCCGGTTCCTGATATGTCCCGGTAAATATAATATCCATATCCCGTTCATGATAAGGTATCTGTTCCGGATAAGCACTTCCGGACAGGGGTATGAACTCCGAAGCACCCGCCATTGGAAAAAATCGGCTTACATAGTCACGGAAATGTTTGTCACAGCTGAATACTATCGTCCTTTTATCTGTTTTTATAAGATTTTTTGTTATTGTAACTGGCGGATCACATAAATAAATACCATATATTACTTCCGGTGGCAGAGCATTTGTAATTCCCCATTCGCACCCGATCCCATCTACATCCATTACCACATCAAATTTATACCTGGAAATTACATATCTGCACAGCTCCGGCTGAGCCAGAGAATAGCCGTCCAGAACAAAGGTGTTGCATCCCATCTTTCGTATGGCAGACGCCCATTCTTCCACGTATTTATTGATGGAGCCATATCTTGATACTGTTTTTATCAGTAAAACATTTTTTTTATCCATATTAAACTCTTCCTGCAAAATTTCCATCATATTTTCCACATCTTTTTTAAATCGTTCTTTTTCCCCTGCAATAAACTTTCGATATCCCTCAAATTTCTTACTGTGACTCTCATAATGTACACAAATATCCTGCAGTAAATCCACTATTTTTTCATAAGAAGTATGAACATCCTCAAATTTATATTCGTCTGGAATTGGTACGTCTTCCTGAAATGCAGCACTGCCTTTGCGATTGGTAATTATACAGCATCCACAGCTTGCAGCTTCTCTTGGAATTCTGTCTTTGCCTGGATGGTGTCCAAAATCCACATAAACTTTGGCTGCCTGCATCACAAGAACCATCTGTTCTTCATTCATACTTTCCAGCGGAACCCAGTTCAACCAGGGGGTAATCTCTATCAAAGAAGAAATTTCTTCGTATCCGTTCCGGCAAAATGTCAGTCCGCTTTAAAAGATAATTTCTGGCATATTCAGACTGAACAAGATGATAAACTGCTTTTTCTTCAAGAACTTTCAGATTTTGCTCACCGGTGCTCAAAATATAATTATCAACACTCATCCACCATACTATTTTCTATCTCACCGGAATTGTTTCCACACACCCTGTCCATACTTCCGGCACAATTACGACAGAATCCTTTTTCAGCTCAGAAACATTTTTCACATGTTCTGTCCCATACTTCCGGTACTTCGCACATGCTTCAACATCTGCCGGTTCCACCTATGCGCTTATAGTACATATATGCCTGTGCCCCCCCCCCTTACATATATTCATCATATGGCAGAGCTGATGAGCCAGTTCCGGTCCTCCTGACTCTATTTCTGCGGGACACACAATATAATATCTCATTTTCGATTCAGTTTTCATTTTTTTTCTCCTGTTTCACCGCCCTGACAATTCCGTGCCGAAGTTCTCCCTCCGCCCAGCTGTCCATGTCCTCATGGAAAAACATATGTCTGTTTGTTGTGGAGATATTAAAATTGTATTTTTCCAGTATCCTTCGAATATCCTTTTCCGCATTTCTGCAATGATACGCGCAAACAGCACATCTGATATTTTTACTTTCAGTCAGAATTCTGTTCGCTCCTTTCAATGCGGAAAGTTCTGCACCCTCCACATCCAGCTTGAGAAAATTTACATACCCTTCTTCCACAAACATGTCAATACTCGCATACTGTCCGTCATCCGTATCACCCAGCATTTTTTCAATAATCACTACTTTGTCTGCCCAGGGTTCAAACGTCTTATGCAATGCTTCAATCCATTTATGCTCGCACTCAACCAGATAAACCTTTTTTGCCCTGTCTACTACATCCAGAGCAAAATTTCCCTCTGCTACTCCTGCATCTATAACAACATCTCCCTCCTGTACGTCAAATGCATCATCCAGATAGCGATGAGGAGACTTCATATCCTGTTCCATATATACAAAATTTACTGCTAATGTTACCTGTTTTTTGGAATACCCTTTCGGATAATACATATTCCTGCCATTCCAGGGCACAAAATACATTTCTGCTTCTGAATCATACCGGACTGTCTGCAATATATCTGTTAAATCCCTGCAGTATTTGTCTGCAAAATCCTGATTATAAACTTCTACACTCTGACATTTTTCAATATTCCTCATAATTTCCCGGATATCTTCATCTTCTGAATCCCGATAATTATTCTTTATTTTCCTGATCAGCACCTGCTGTGAAAAACGGTTGGGCCTCATGTCCACCTGTCTCATCTGTTCCTGTAATAAATTATTGTTATTCTTCAATTGGCTGTTCTCTATCGTCAGAAAGACTGCCAGCATATGCATACATTCCAGAAGCAGCAGTTCTGTCCCTGCCTCCGTCTGTTCTTCCGTCAAATTCGTAAGCATATTATATACCAGATCTGACATGCTGATCTCCGGAAAAGCAGCACTTATCTTCACATACTGAGAAAGAAACTTTGTATAGAAATAATCTATATCACATAATTCCATTCTGTCGTATAATTTCACCTGTGATATCATGTTAATCAGATCATTCATACTATTAATAGCCTCTTCCAACATCTGAGGTTCCTGCTTTGTACGATATGTAATTTGCAGAATTTCTCCATATTTTCCTTTTTGCGGTACTGGCAGTGAAAAGCATTCCTGAATATAGCGAACCATCTCAAAGGTTCTGTGCTGCCAGGTCATCTCTTTTGGGGCTCTTTCTTTGCCTGCCCTGGCAATCCGTTCTGCTTCATAAGGATGCTCCAGCAACCATTTTACTTTTCCGGGCAGTTCTTCCAGATGCTTCAGGGAATACAGTACCAAATCCTTTCCATCCGTAAAGTTTTCCAGAATATAGCGGCTTTCGTCTGTAACTGCAACAGTTCCGCTCAACATGGCTGCTGCAATACGTTCCTGAAATCCTTCCTTAAACCAGGGCATGATATTCATCGAGATTCTCGCATCTGCCACTGCTTTTCTGGCTATATAAAAGTTTCCTTTTTCAATAATCAGATTTTCTTTGCCCTGACCTTCAAATGCTTCCCAGCCATTTCCAAATACATGTATTTTATGCCCGGCTTCCAACAGGCCTCGAATCATCCTGTCTCTGTAACAGCTTCTCGCATATGCATCTATCCATGTAAACTCCTGCATTAAATCGTGAAATTTCCAGTCAGACGGCATGGCACCAAAATCAGACAGGCAATTTTCCAGACACATTTCCAGATCCAGCTCCGGCTGCTTTATAATTCTATCTGCCATATATCCGGCAAATTTATGTAATGATTCATGGCAGTTAAAAATATTATTATGGGCTTTCTCAGGTGTAAAGTAACTTCCGGCAAACACAATATCCCTGGAACGTTCCCCATATGGGATATATTTCCCGGCTGCTTCCCCGGACATAGGAATATACTTCACATATTTAATATTAGGATAATACTTTCGAATATATCTTTCGTGACGTTTATCACATACAAATACACACGCGCTGGAATCCATGTGTTCCAGCCGATGCCCATGAACTGCCGGATGATCCGTCAGGTACGTAACACTGATATCCGAAAGGGGTTTTTTCAAAATTGAATTACAGGTAAAGGTAATATCTATTTTTACACTGTTCAATAATTCCTCCAGCTGGAACATATATGACTTCTCTGTTACATCTATCACATAAGTATTATACCCGGCCAGACGAAACCCCACTTCTATTTCATCAATATAATTGCGCATGGCATTATATTGGGATTCACCTTTTAACAGTAAAACATTATTCACTTTCTAATCCTCCCATACTTTCCAGGGGGCTTTGCCGGCCGCCCATAATCCATCCAACCATGTTTTATCCCGGACTGTTTCTACCGGCGACCAGAATCCTTCATGCCGATAGGTCTGTATCGTGTTCTCCTTTGCCAGACAATCCATCAGTGTCGTTCCTGCAGGATGCCGAATATTCAAACCAAGAAAATGAAATGCCTGTGGTTCCAGAATCATACTGCAGGCATTTACCCATGCTTCCGGACTGGCGGCATATTTTATGGCCTTATAATTTCCATTCTGATCGAAAGATAATATTTGATTTCTGCCTGTAGGGTGAGCCACTGCAAATGTGGCAATTGAGCCGGAATCTTTGTGCAATTGCACCATATTCCTGATATTTATATCTGACAGACAATCACCATAAGAGACTAAAACCTCTTCCTCTCCGATGTACTCACGCACCATATACATACGTTCCATAATAGACGATTCTCTGCCTGTATCAATGACAGATACTTTCCAGTCCTCTGTCTGTTTGCGATGAATCTCCACGTCATTTGTCTGCAAATCCACTGTAATATCCGACTGATAGATATAAAAATTCATAAAATACTCTTTGATTGCCTCACCTTTATAACCGGTACAGATAACAAAATCATTATATCCGTAATAAGCATACTGCTTCATAATATGCCACAAAATCGGTCTTCCGCCAATTTCTGCCATAGGCTTCGGCATTTTTTCGTCTTCTTCTATCAATGTACTTGGCAGACCGCCTGCTAAAATAATTACTTTCATGATAAGTTCACCCAACTTCACACTTATTTCAAAAACTTATATCCATGCATACAACACAGTTTCATCCAGATTTTTTGAATGATGCCGGACCGCAAAATGATATTCCGGAACCATTTTCTTAATCAGTAAAATAACAGAATAAAAATCAACCGCATTATGATAAATGCAAACAGCCAGTAAAGGCCTGAATTTCTTTATCCCCTTTTCAGCCCCCAGCAACATCTGATATTCATAACTCTCTATATCAGCTTTTAAAAATGCATATGGTTCCGTCAGGAATTCATCCAGTGAAACAATTCTGCAATTTCCCTGGTCTCCATCACACCGGGATACAAATCTGGAACCCAGTCCCTGATTATCTTCGTATCGCTCAAATACCCCTTCCGTATCCCCTGCACCTACTCCATAGGGATATAATTCAATGGTTCCATCCTCCAGGTTCCACTCTCTTTTCATCTTCTCCGCCTGTTGTTCCAGAATTTTATAATTATTCCTGTCCGGTTCAAAAGAAATAATCTTTCTGAAAATCCCTTTTCTCTGTTCGATATAATCTGTCAATGTGTCACCCGTATAGGCTCCGCAATCAATGACAATCTCATCTCGGTAGCTCTGTCTGAAATGTTCCAGGGCAAAATATGCATGTTCTTCACACTTAATCTCCATCTCCGGTTTCCTGCCTGTCAGCCTCCATAAAGCAAGAGCAGCATAAATATTCCTGGAACAGGCATCCTCCAGTAAATCATAGCATTGTAAGACTTCTTTCCGATGAGATTTCAGTATTACTTCATCCATCAGGTACCATTCCCTTCCAGCCATGTCCAGATAAGCGCTGATTTCTTTTATTATGCCTGGCTGTATGGAATTAATCAGTACACATACATTTTCCAGTTCCTTTAACTGTTCCGGAAAAATTACCGGTTTCCCGTTAAATTTTTTCCCTGCTTTCATCGGGTCACTGTCTATATATCCTTCTCCCCCCCCCCTTAAAAAAACCTTGTTCCTGCAACCTTCTAAGCCCTTCCTGATATAACTGTGACGTATTTCCGGCTCCCCATATCCATATATTTCTGTTTGAAACTTCAGGAATACTCCCGGATAAAGCAGTTTCCAAATCTTCTCGTTTTACCATAATGTTCCTGTTTTCTCCTCTCTTATTCTGTTATCATTCAGCAAAAATGCTGTCTGTGAGCATTTTTATCTTCAACGCAGTTCCCGCAGATTCCTGGAAATCCCGGAACATATCTTTAATCTCATCATTTAATTTATCCCACTGATTATTCGGATTTAAAGTTGGCAAAGCTATATCTGCATAACTTTCATTATATTTCTGCTTAAAACCATCAAATCCAACAATCGAAATTTTCGTGACATGCAGCTTGTCCAGCAACCGAAGCACATTAATAACGGCATTATCGAAGTGCTCCCAGCCACGTTTCACCACCCTGTTAAAATTCACAATCATTTCACTCTCATCCGGTTCTGTTTTTATATTAGACAATAAAATCTTTTTTGTGGCAAAAAACTGACGGGGATAAATCTCTTTCGCATAATTATAACGGATAGTGTTTATCATAAACAGATAATCATATGTATACGATGGATTAATAGCATTTACACCTATTACAACCGGATGATTTTCCGCAATATATCTGCTGACTTTATCCTTCTCCAGTTCACAGGATTTCCCCGGTGCAATCAAAAGAATTTCACGTCCTGCAAATTCTTTCTCCAGGTACTCTAAAATCTGCTCATCCTCTACGGCTCTGCTCTGATTTTCAATATATTTTTCTTCCAGTAAGTCATAATTATATTTTCTTCGGTCATCCTCAGATAATGATTCAATAATATTTTTCATATCCTGTGTATTTGTCCGATGATTGGTCTGCAGATATGCTATATTATTCACATGGCAGCAATACATTCCTGCTATAAAATACGGCGTGGAATAACCCCATGTGTAATTTTCCTGAAAATAAGGCATATACATGTCAATCGCATCCATAATCTGGTTCATATCATAATTACAATGCTGTTTTCGATTCAGATAATTTGCCATCAGCTCTGTCGTAGTATTTCCTGCGCCGCGTCCCATACCGCACAGACTTGCATCTACAATACATTCTCTTTCCACCTGTTTCATAAGTTCCGCAAAATGCATCGACATGGCAAATGACAGCTGCTGATTATTATGGGAATGAAATCCCAGCTTAATACCCTGTTCTAATTCCCTGTTCAGCACTTCGGTTATGCGTTCCAGATCTTCATTATACATGGCACCAAAGGTATCCACCACTGACAGTGATACCGGCATTACCCTGTTTACTTCTTTTGCCAGCTCTGACAGTTCCTCATTGCTGTATGCGAGAGTATTAGCAGCCTGAAAAAACACTTTATATCCTCTGGCTGCAATTTCTTCTCCCACTGCAATTCCTTCTCTGTATTTTCCATGAGGAAATACAACACGAATGGCATCCAGTGATTTTCCATCATATTCCGGCAAAAAATTCAGATCATACCTGTCCCAGTCAATCATGGCCACATAAGTCGCCCTGCTGCTTTTCTTTAACAGATATTCTTCAAGATCTGCCGGCACATGGAAAAAGGATGTTCCTTTTTCATGAAATGCGTTCTTCAGCCATCCGCATTCAATGATATCTATATTCGCCTCCTGCATTTTTTTTATAATCCCTTTTATTACAGGAGTTCCAAATTTTGCCTCTACAATATATGCACCATCTCTCAACGTGCAATCCAGCAATTCTACTTTTTTACCCATCGTTCTTTCCCCCTTCCATACTTTTCTTTGTATTTTTAAAGTACTATTATTTCGTTTTCTGTGTGCATGCCCTCTAACTGCTTTTGAATCTGCTCTCCATACAACATGGAACAAATCAGAACCGTATATTTTTTATTTCTCAGATATTCCGGAGAATATACTGGCATTCCGTACATTTTTCTTCCCTGTTTAATCTTATTATTATCCACAAATCCCTGAATCCTGCACTTTGATAAATTTGTGTTTGACAAAAGACTCATAACATAAGAACCTGTTCCCCATATGATCAGTTCTTTTTTTTCTTTCAGCAGTACATCTATTATCTCTTCAGCCTTCCCGTCTCTCTCCTCCTGTTCTTTAAAATAAGACCGGACAACAACCTCTGTGACGGTATCCTTCGGGAGAATTCTTTTCAGCCCATTACCCCCCCCTCTTGTTCAGCGACTTTCTGATATACCTGCATTAAATCCACACCCACACGTTTCTGAGACACGCGCTTCATACCATGTAATGACATCAGATAGTCCAACGATGCTTCTGAAAAATAATTAATATGCTCAAGATTAAAATAATTGGGAATACAGGTTAAGTCCCCTTCTATTTTTGAGTAATCGGGAACACTGATCATAAATATCCCATGGGGTTTTAACATTTTTGCAATATTGCTTATGCCTCTTCCCGGAAACAGAAGATGTTCTGCTACTTCAAACAGAAAAATACAGTCATATTTTTCCTTCTCTTCCGGAAGAACTTCAGCATAAACATCTGAAACGTATGTCTGTATCCCCGCCTCTCGCAAACGTCTGACACTTTCGTCAGAAGGATCTGTTCCTGTAACATGAGAATACCCATGTTTTTTCAGGGCCTTTATGAAAAAACCATTACCGGCTCCCATTTCCAGTATGACAGCATCTTTACTGACATATTTTTCCAAAAGTTCCTGTGTAATTTCAAAACGAAGATTATCATCATCTTTACAATCGTCTCCATAAAAATTACAATGGGTATAATACCAGTCATAATCTTCCATGGATGCTCTGGTATTCGCATATACACAGCCGCATTCTTCGCACACCACCACTTCATAAGAATCCGGCAGGTGGTAATTCTCCGGAACTGCCATATTAATCTTTTTCAGAACTTTTGCTTTCTTTTCTCCGCAGACAGGACAGGACCTGTCTGCTTTTTTTATAAATTCCATAATAGCTTCTACCTGTTCATCCGGTGTCTTCTCTCCATCATTCTGCAAAATCAAATCCGGATGCCTGGGTTCTTCCATTCCTACCTGCACACCTGCAAGTTCTTTCTCCTTTCCCTGCAGGTAGCTGCTGTACAACCCTTTCTGGTCACGTTCCTGAAGAGTCTGCATGGAAACTTTTATATAAATCTCGCAGTAAGACAGTATATTTTTACGATTCCATTCCCTTACACTGTCAAACATGGAAATGGTACAGCAGACCACATTCATTTCCTGCTTTTGAAGCATATTGCACAACCTGGAATACCGCATGGCACATTTTCTCCTGTCTTCCTCCGAATATCCCAGATCATCTCCAAATACCTGCCTTAACATGTCTCCATCTAAAAACAGCGTATTGCAATGCTCTTTTCTGAGCTTTTCATAGAATAATTTTCCAATTGTAGTTTTTCCGGCGCCTGATAACCCGGTAATCCAATATACTTTATTCATTCTGTCTTCCCCGCCTGCGCTATTTTATTTTCTGTTCCACAACCTTTAAGTCCTCGCAATCGTCAATTTCAAACCAGCCGCGCTGAACATGTACCGCCCTGAGCCTGTGATTTTCATCAATTAGCCCCTGCAGTAAATCTGTCATGTACATTTTTGCATATGTTCTCTCTGTTCTCCACAGCATTTTACCGGCTTCGGATCTCCGCTTTGCTTCAGCACTGAGTTCCAGAAGTGCTTTCAGCCCATAACCTCTGAAGCGCATCAGACCAATATACTGAGACTGAACTTTGTTTAAATCATCTGTTTTCTGACCAATTTCCGTAAGGAAGTCATTTTCATCAAACATTAAGGTTTCTGCATCATCCAGCGGATTTTCGCACCGTTCCTGCCAGTATTCATACCAGCCATCATCTACAATTACTGACATTTCATCCTGAGAATCCAGTATTTTTTTCAATACATCTTTTCCATAGATAATATCTCCATAGGAAATTAAAATATCATCTTCCTGCTCCATCAGTCTCCGCGCGCACATCAGTGAGCACACCATATTGGTGCTCTCATATTCTTCATTGACAATGAAATGAATGGATGTGTCTTTGAACTTTTCTTTTAAAACATCATTCCGGTATCCCGCAATAATCGTAATATCCGAATCTTCTATCCCGCATTTATGCATGGTATCAAGCTGCCTTTCAATGATACTTCTTCCATTTACTTCCACCATACATTTTGGACAATTGTCTGTCAGCGGGTGCAGTCTGCTCCCCTGCCCCGCCGCTAAAATAATTACTTTCATATGTCTCTCCTATTTCTTCTGAGCCATCCAAATCCTCGTAGTATAGGGGACTTCTATAAATTCTCCGCACTGACTTTCTATCAGATTACGAATTTCTTTGTTAATCAGCTCAAATTTCTCCGGTGACTGACGATACACAGTACCGTGAGATTTCCACCCTTCAATAAAGTCTTCTGTTACTATTTTATGATGTATGGTTCCCTCTATATAATGTACCTCCCGGAATAATCCGGACTGACAGATAACTTCTGTCTGATCCTCTCTTCTGCTCCCATAGCTATAGTCACTGATCTCCCGTTTTAAAATTTCTTCTATTCCTTTCTGTATGGGGTCTTCCAGATCCCGATGATTCCACATACATGCAAACCATCCATGTTCTTTCAGAATACGTGCTGTTTCTGCCAGGGCCTCTGCTCTGTTACATACATTAAACGAAGATCCAAATGTAACCAGTGAAAATTTCTGACTGTCCATTCCGGTATGCTCTCCAACCCCTTCATGCCAGCTTACATTCTCCATGTCACCGGTCCTTTTCATTCCATTAGCCCTCATGGCATCATTGGGTTCCACAGCAGATACTTTCAAACCTGCTTTTCCCAGACACAATGTCAGGTGCGCGGCACCGGCTCCGACATCACACACATCATCTCCTCGTTTTACCTGTGCAAGATTCAGCATTTTATCTATTGCCTCCTGTGCATAATCCGGCCGTTTTAAATATGCGTCTGCTAAATTTGTGTAATCCCATTCTGTTTTCATTCTTTTTCCTCCAAATGCATTTTTTAACAATTCAATGTCATTCTGGGAAAAAGGATTTTCTCTCTCCGGATGCCACATCATTCCATATATCTGATAAAATTTATGGGCAATTGCCTCAATACTTCCATTCTTATCTGCTGCTACCGTTACAAGGCTGCTTCCTGGTTTATCAATGGCAAATCCATGATAACTGTTTACTTCCCTGCAAATATTTCCAAAAATCCGGTGTTTTGTTGCAACGTGGCCTTCCACTGTTTTCAGTGTACTTCCAAAATACAGTGCTACGGACTGCATACCGCGGCATATTCCAAGCAATGGTATCCTGTGACTGACAGCATATGCTATCAGTATCTCATCTGTTTTATCACGATTAATTGCATTTCCGCCATACTCCACAGGTGTATTTCCACCAGACAAAACAATCCCGTCCGGTTTCAAACGCTCCAAAATAGCAGGGATTGCCTGTGGAAAATTAGGCAGAGGTACAAGAGCAGCATCTAATTCGGCAAAAAGTTCACTCCACTTTTCATCCAATGCATCTCTTATTTCCCCATAATCCTTAATCTCATCTATCCGTTGGCTGATTGCAATTATTTTCATTCCTTCATTCTCCTGCTATTTTTTTGCCTGAACCGTCCAGGAACGGGAACGATACGGTACAAGAATTTCTGAACATCCTTCCAGCTTTCTGTAAATATTATCCAATATTCTCTGAAATCCTTCTTTCCCTGCCTGAACCTGAATATCGTTTACTGATTTCCATATATTCATGTATCTCTCAACAGTCATTTTTTCTTCATGACTTCCTTCTATAAAGAGGATATCTTCAAAATACCCCCCCCCGAACATTTTTTCTGACATTTCTTCCGTAGTCAGTTTGTTTCCGGATGATACACGCCTGGTAGTCTTTATTTCATCATATACAATCTGTTCTATCTCCATATGAAGTTGGCTGCTCTCAATATTTCTGGGATTCCAGATAGCTGTAAAAAACCCTCCCGGCTTCAGAATCCTGTGGAATTCTTTCATGGCTTTTGGCGCGTCTGTCCAATGGAAGGACGATCCCATCAAAACCCAGTCCACACTGGAATCTTCCAGTCCGGTTTCTTCTGCTGTCCCCTTTTTCCACGTAATTGTTCCTGTTTTTTCAAATAACTTTTCTCCCTCTGCCCGCATGGCGTCATTTGGTTCTACCGCATACCCATGTACCTGAGATTCCAGATTCAGGAGATTTTCTGTCAGTTTTCCTGTCCCGGCTCCAACATCTGCAATCACCAGTTCCTCTTTCTTCTGTTTCTGCATGATGTATGCCTGAATACAATTCAGCACTGATTCAGAATATCCTGGCCTGTCAACGTAAAATTTTGCCAGATTTGTAAAATCACCATGTTTCATAATATTTTTCCTTTCTGCTATTTTAATATGGTTACTTTCTTTGCCAAAGCATCTATTTCAATAATATTCGCTTTTTTATATTGTTCGAACCTTTTTGCTCCTGCCCCAACCACTGCCGGAATGCCAAGCTCTCCGGCGCGAATTGCCATATGTGAATTCGCACCTCCAAATTTTGTAATAAATCCCTGAATTCCATGGGCAAAAATCCAGTCATATCCCGGATCTGCACTTGGAATAAGTAAAATCTTATTTCTGATTTCTTTCTCCTCCATATCGCCTTCCAATACCACGGTTTCTCCTCTCGCTGAATTCAGAGTGATATAATTCGGCTCTGTATCAGGATAAGCAAAATTCCACACCTCAGAAGGATTTCTGATTAGCGGAGGGAGTATAATCCCTTTTGTCATCTGATAACGTTCTTTTCCTCTGACAACAGAATTTTTGAGATTTGATGCGGCATCTCTGGTAGAAGCATACAGTTCCCTGACTGCCTGGATATTTACATAAGAACATTCTTCTCTTGATATATCATATTTTTCGCCTAATACCCCCGTTATCTGTAAAGCCTTACTCAGATTTTTTGTGAAAATAAATTTTCCATACTCTCTTCCTTCAATCACACTTTTGATAAAATCCATCAATTCCAAAATATTATCATTCAGTCCATTCCTTCTCAACTCGTCAGCCAGTTTATGCATTTGCTCCAGAGATAAACGAAAACCTGCCCTTCTGTTTTCAGAATTTTCAATTTCCAGCTCTCCTTTCGCCGGCCAGTTAAAATACAGATCGGGTGCCTCATCATACCTCAATGACGTAATATCATATGTGCCCGGTCGCAGATGTCCATATTTTTTCAGAAAACTCTGTCGGGATAAGTACATGAAATCCTGGTTCATATTAGAGCTCACTGTATTAACATCATTCATAAAAAGCTGATAATCCTCTTCCGATATAATTTCCTGATTCACCATAGAACGGAGCATCTGGACAGCAATAAATGCAGCCCTGGCAAGCCCTGCAAAAGGCAGTGTTCCATATCTTTTACAATCTTCCAGGAGCCAGTATATCTTTTCTGTCTCATCCATATCACTGTTTAATATCTGTTCACAGCGCTTTTCAAGAATTTCTATTTTTTTATAATCTTTTCGCCACAATCCACTCTCATGATGAATAATACGGTTTGTAAGATTTCTCAGTGCATTTACAATCTGTTCTGTTTCCTTATCTGTAAATCCGTATTTTTTCAAAATTTGAATACGCTGAGGCAGGTCTAATGTATAACAGGAAAATACAATGTCAAATTCCACCTTATCATGTCTGGAAGGATCCTCAATTAACCTGTCAATGTAATAATTTACCAGTTTTTCACTGATTTGCTCGTCCAGCTCTGCCGGTATAAAAGAATTAAAACTGACCCTGACATCAATATACGGCAATCCGCAGAAGTCCACCATCAGAGGAAAGCTGCGCAGATTTCTGTATCCATAATTATCTCTCTGATATGCCCATATATTATCTGTTATGATCTCCTGGTACAAAGACATTGCAAGAGGTTTGGGACGAATTCCTATCATTTCCGCCGGATTCCAGTCGGGCATCACACCGTAAATGGTTTTATCTCCGCACAGAAAAGGCTTTTTTCTCTGCTCCCGTTTTATTCTCCGTTCTATATGCTCCAACTCTTTTTTCTGTTTCGCATATTCAACCGGATTCCCATTAATACATAAAGCCCTTACCTGAAAAATAAAAATTTCTCCAGTATCTGTTACCGCAAATTCCACATCCAGATTTTCTCTGGCAAACAACTCCTCCAGTTCTTTTAACGCTGTACACAGCCTGTGCACAAACCCTCTTTTTTCTCCTGTCCGTATATCTTTGAAAATATACAGTAATCGGTTTTCCTCTCCGCTTCCCGATGTAATGGAAGATGTAGAACCCGTATCATCGTAATTGATAACGTAATAATTTCCCAGTGTATTAGGGTCAAGGGTAAAAGCAACACCGCAATACTTTACATTCTTCAATACAGGCTGTACAAGCACCTGATTATCCTTATCATTATCATCGAAAGAAGTAATTACCCGATTCACCGCCTGTATAAAGTTCTCTTTTCCAATAACATTTCCTACAGATTCAAATTTCCCTGCCTGTGATTCTGAAGCGGTATCCTCATTTAAAGCGCTGCTTCTGACAATCAGCCCCTGTTCCATGCTCTCTGTCGGAAAGTCTGTCTGAACCTTTTTCCATATGGCAACCATATCTTTCTGCCATTCACCCGTGGTAAAGGAAACCTGATCGAGAACCCTGGCATACGAAAGTTTCCCATAAATCTTTTTAAGTGTCTCTGCTTTTGTTCCTAATGTAAGCATATTTTCACTCTTTCTCCGGTTTTATATAATCGTAATACTCCGTATCTTTCTGATAGCTGAGCATATAATCCAAATACAGTTCTTTTACAAATTCATTTACATCGTAGTTTTCTTCTTCTGAACCATATTTTTCTATAACTTCCTGTACGATAGTTGCAAATTTAAAATCCTGCTGAAGCAGGTTTTCCAGAAATTCTCTGTTGTGCTCTGTAAAATCCGGGACATCACTCTCATATCCGTACGCCTGTTTAAATTTTGCGTAAATAATATTCAACCTTGCTTCATCCCAGACAGTCAGCACTTCTGAAAAATCTTTCTGATTCACGGCAGTAGTATCATTTCCTGTTATGTATTTCACCCCATCTTTTGTGTAAGTAGGAAAATAAATTTCTCTTCCATTCAAAGTTGTGGACATCAGAATATCCAGACAGGGAATGTTAAGCCATTTGCAAAGGCCTTTCATAATACCTTCCGACTGATACTTTAAATCTTCAAAACGAACTACTTTTACATTATCATATCCTGCCCTCTTTTCCAGCATTAACCCCAGTTCGCTTCTCAAAACAAAATAAAACACACTGTCTGTTCCCAGTAATGTATTCCTTTTCTGTTTCATGGCAACTCTTCGAATCCATGAATGGCACTGTTGAACCGGTTCTCTGATAACGACCAGATTTTCAATATGAGAGAACTCACTTCCATCAAAATACGTGTCCAGTTCAGAAACATCAATCCCAGGTTTGTGCATCTGAAAAAATATCCAGGAATCCGTATCCTTCTGTTTTCTTTTTTCCAGACAATTATTATACGCCGCAACATACAGCTTCAACATGTGACCAAAAGACCGTAATCGCATATTTCCCCTGAACTGCCATCTCAGATATTCCATAAATATGGATGGTTCGATTAAAACTTCTTTAATAAAATTTCCATTTGCATCCACACAATATTCTTCAAATTTATGTTCTCTTACACAATACAAATCTTCGAATTCAGAATGAAAATATCCCAGCATCTGCGCCATCATTTCAATAAGCAGTTCCTCTCCTTCCAAATACTGAAGTCTTTTTTCATAAACTGTCCAGAAAGTTTCTCCACCATATGGAAGACAGAGAATATTCGGATGTCCATCCAATAACTGTTCCAGATAATAGCTTCCAGAATTAGACATATGGTTCAATATCAAAAGATTATCCAGGCAGTCTGCTTCTATGCAGCTTTCTGTATTACATTTTAAAAACTCATGGTTTCCGGATACATTTTCCGGATAGCCTGTATCCAGCAGAAAAATGTACATTATAACACGCAATTCCGAATTACTGTCATATACTCCAAATTCTTTTAATCTCCGGAGCATTCTGTTAAAATCAGCACGATTCCATGTTCCCGCTTTTTTTGTCACATCCACACATACAATATAAACAGCCTCCGGATATTGCTTTACTGCGCTTTCCAGGGAGTAAACCGGCAATCCCAAATATTCTGTATCCTGCTTCTCCAGATTATCATCACAGTAACCCAAAGGCTCACATCCCATTTTACGAAAAAGTCTGCACGCAATCTTTCCCCAGAACCCGGCTCCATACAGGCAAACTCCTCTCTGTTCCACCTGTTTAACTGTATCCAACCAACTTCTATGCCACATTTCTTCCTTTATTCACCTTTCCATTCTCTGTAAAACTCAATTACTTCTCCAATTCCTTTTTCAAAAGAAATTTCCGGCTCCCATCCAACATCTTCTTTTAAATCTGATATATCTGCTTCCAGATGCATAACCTGGTATTCTGAATATGGTATTTTTCCCAACCCGCTTTCTACCGATTCTCCAAGTTTCCTGCATAAAATTTCCATATAATCCCTGAGAGGCCTTGCTTCCCCGCTGCCAACAGTATATATGGTATTATCGTGTCCCTTTTGAGCAAGCAGAAGCAATGCATTCGCTATATCATCCATATGAACAAAATCCCATATCTGTTCTCCTCTGGAAAACTCTAACGGTTTTCCCTGCAAACTGTTTAAAATATTTGAAATCAACATGGAATTCATATTGTCATACAATCCGTATCCGCTTAATATCCTTACCCACATATGACGCATATTATAACGTTTACACAATATTCTGGTTGTATAACATGCACACAATTTCATAACTCCATATGCACTTTCCGGCTCACATAGCAATTTACCGGAGAGAGGTTCCTTTTTCCTTCCATATTCTGCCTGACTTCCAACTCCAATGAACGTACTGCAGCCCAATTTATATGCCGTATCTACCGCAGCACAGGAATATGGAACATTTTTACTCTGAGCTTCTATATCATCTCGCATTGCCTTTGTCGTATTTGCCCAACCCAAATGAAAAAAAACATCATAATCTTTTTCCTGCGGAATATACTCCTCCAGTTCCTCAAGCGCACAATATTCGATATGTATTAATTCACTTTCAGGCAGGTATTTGTTTCTCACAGAATCTTTTCTCTGAAATAAAAGAATTTTAATATTTTCTTTTAAAAGTCTTTGTATCAACGCCAGTCCAACTGGCCCGCTGCCTCCGGTTATTACTGCTTTTTTCACATGTTCATTCATATTTTTCTACACCCATGCATACATTATAGTTTCAGACAGCTCATCGGAATAATGTCTGACTGCAAATTTATATTCCGAAAGCATTTCACTGACCAGTAATGGTATGGAATATAAATCAACGGAATTATGATACAGACAAATTGCCAGCAACGGTTTGTATTTCCTGATCCCTTTCTGCGCGCCTGACAACATCTGATATTCATAACTCTCTATATCAGCTTTTAAAAATGTATATGGTTCAGTTAAAAATTCATCCAGGGAAACAATCTTACAGTCATCACTTTCTTCTGACAGGTTTTCAACAATTTTAGATCCCAGACCACTGTTCGCACCATAACGCTGTACTTTACCTTTACAACCATTCTGAGCTACTCCATAAGGATACGCTGCAATTTTATCTTTTGGAATCTTCCACTTTTCACATTCTTTTTCTATCTGTTCGAGCAGACGTTCAAAGTTTGATATATCCGGTTCAAATGCGATTATCTTCTTAAAAATCCCATTCTTCTGAGTCAGATAATCTTCCACTGTATCTCCAGTATAAGCACCACAGTCAATAAAAATTTCTTCAGGATTTTTGTCCGAAAAATAGTCCATACCAAAATACGGACTCATCTGTTCTGTTTCAATCTCCGTTTTCTTTCCTGTCACTCTCCATACAATAATGCCTGCAAACACATTTTTTGATTTTTCATCTGCCATCAAATCATAACATTTTAATACCTCTGTTCTGTGCATTTTTAATATCACTTCATCCATAAGATGCCATTCTACATTCATTCCGTCCAACTGCACACTAAGATCCTGAACCACTTCCTGACGTATGGAACAAATTAATACACATGTATCTGCAGATTTCTCTAACTCATCCGGCCCAATTACCGGTTTACCATTAAATAATGTTCTTCTTTTCTCGGGAAAACTGTCAATATAACCTTCTATAAAAAATCCTTCTTTTTCCAGTCTTTTAAATCCCTGCTGGTAAAGCTGCGCTGTATCGCCTGTTCCCCACACCCAGATTTTTTTTCCGGAAATATCCGGTACGTTTTCACATAAGACCTCTTCCAGATTTTTTCTACTTATATTTCTGTCCATACTATTTCTCCTTCGTTTCCCCGCGTTTCTACTGCTTCTCATACAACGAAATCAGCATATTTTCTTCCAGTTCTTTCTCCGGAAGCGGGGGATTCATGTATTCCAGCGGAAGCGATTCCATCTGCCCGTCCGAACGTTTATAAGATACCTGTTTCGGAAAGGCACTGAGGTCAATAGGCACCATAACTTCACAGATCACCGGTCCTTCATACTCCAGAACCTCCCTTACCTTTTCCTGCAGTTCCTGATTTCCGTGTATCTGTACGGTCTTTAAACCATAAGCCCCTGCAACATCTGAAACAGGCGATAAAGTAAGACAGGAATCCTGGTCACAGGCAACATAATGACCATTAAATATATTTTTCTGTGTTGCATGAATCTGCGCATATCCCTGATTATTCAAAACAAAGATTTTAATCGGCAGATTCAGCCTGCGGATTGTCTCCAGTTCCTGTATATTCATCTGGAATCCGCCATCCCCGTTGACACAGACAGTTTGCCGCTTTCCTCCTGCAAGGCAGGCTCCAATGGTAGCAGGCACTCCAAATCCCATGGAAGCAAGACCTTTTGTGGCAAATACTCTCTGACCTTTTTTTACCCGGAAGGTCTGCATGGATACATCTATACAGGTACCGGAGCTTCCTGACACAAAAATATCATCTTCCTTCATCTGTTCCGTAATCACATCCAGCAGCGCATAGGTATTCACCAGTTCTTTCTGTTCCCATGCTTCTCTGGTAACAACAGGATATGCCTGTTTCACTCTGTTTGCATAATCAAACCACGTTCTGTAGTCTTTCTTCTTAATTCTGTCTTTATAGCTCAGAAGCACTTCCATAAAATGTTTTGCATCTGCGCAGATTGCAATCTGCGGCCTGACATTAATTTTATGAAGTTCATTTTCATCTATATCCACCATAATTCTGACCGCCCCTCTTGCAAACCCGTCAAAATTATAGCCTGTCTGGAGCAGATTCATTCTTGCGCCAACAGACAGAAAAAAATCTGAATTCTGCTGTACAAAGTTTGCATACCGCTGCCCCATGCCTCCTGGTCTTCCAAAAAACAGCGGACTTGTATCCTCAATCAGATCTATTCCATTCCAGGTTGTCAGAATCGGAAGCTGAAGCTGCTCTGCCAGTTGACGGAACACTTCTGTCCCTTCCGAAAGACGAATTCCGTTCCCTGCCAGGAGCACCGGACGTTCTGCCTGATTCAGATGTTCAATCACCTGCAGTACCTGCTGATGTAAAAGCTGTTCCTGCTCATTCCGAGATTCCTCCTGCCCGGCATTCCAGCCTTTCAGACTGTTCTCATCTATCTGCATTGCCTGAATATCCAGAGGAATATCCAGCCATACAGGCCCTTTTCTTCCACTGACTGCTTCATAAACTGCTCTGTCCAGATGATAACGAATCGTTTCCGGCTCTGTTACCATCACTGCATATTTAGTGACGGGTTTTACAACAGATACAATGTCAAGTTCCTGCATTCCCTGCTGACGGATTCCCTGCTGATTAATCTGATCCGCTCTTTTCACCTGTCCGGAAATTACAATCATGGGCGTAGATTCAATATAGGCCGCTGCCACACCGGTAATGGCATTTGTTCCGCCAGGTCCGGTAGTAACCATCAGCAATCCTGGTTTATTTGTAACCCTGGCATATGCTTCTGCTGCAATGGCACAGGCCTGCTCGTGCAGGCATACTACATACTGAATTTTTTCACTTTTTCCCAGAGAATCATTGAGATGCATGGCACCTCCTCCCGGCAGCATAAACATATGACCCACATTTAATTTTTCCAAATACTGTATCACATAATCTGATAATTTCATCCTGTTACACTCCATCTGTTTCAGTATTCCATTTCTTTGGCTCCTGTAACGCATAAAGACAACATTTCTCAAGAATATTCAGGAGATATATTTTCTGTTCATCTTCCAATGGAAATTCTTCAATTGCTCCCATGGCTATTTTACAAAACCTTCCCATCATGCCTTCATAATTTTCACATTTATATTCAAAATGTCTGGCTATTAACAATAAATATGCTGTTTTCCGTATAGCATGTTCCAATCCGGCCGTCACATCTTCCATATTTTCCTGAAGCATGATATGAATAAACTCAACATATCCCTGAAACTGTTCCAATCTGGCCTGATAGGTGGCATAAACCGGTATGTCTTCTCCTTCTGCGATTCCCTGATCTTCTTTCAGGGTACCTGCTTCGCGGGCAGCTTTCGTTTCTTCCTGCAGTACAGAATCGCCTTCCGATATAAGTGTCACAGAGTCTGTCATAGCGTCGCCTCTTCTGGTCAGTAACGCACACCACCATTCATGCGGATAGGTTTTGTAAAAAACATTATCTTCGTATTCTTTCAGTCTCAGCAAATTTTCTTCTATGAAATCTTTTTTTCGTACGATAAGGCTTGACAGATAATTTTGTGATAAAAACATGAGTTTAAATGCTTCAATCCCTTTTTTTGCATACCTGTTCTCCAAATTCGGATTCTGCATTACAGAAGTTGCCCTGACCAGGCTAAGCTGCGGATTATTATCCAAAACATTCAGATAATGCTCTAATGCATCCTGTATTACATCGTCCTCATCTGAAACAAATAACACATATTTTCCATGAGCCATTTCCACTACATGATGCCAGTTTTCCACAATTTTCAAAGTTCTGTTATAACCATAATAGTTAATTCTTGCATCTGGAATTCTGCTGGCTTCTTCATATTCGCTTTGATAGTATTCCGTGCCGTTCTTGGATATGGCAATTTCAATCTCTGCATCATAGGGCATTTTTCTCAACATCTCAATTCGCTTTAATAACAGATTTCCTCTGTTACAGCTTGGAATACCAATCGTAAGTAAAATATTATCGTAATTTCTCCCTTGCGGTGTTAATCTGTATTGATGCTCCTGTTCTACAATATCCGACAGATATTTTGTTGTTTCTTCATATCCAAAAAAAATATGAGGCAAATATACTGCTGTATTATTGTGAAAAAATTCCTGAAATTTCTGGTAATCAGAAAATATTTTTACATTTTTCAGATATCTTTCCAAATCCGGTATTTTAAAGAAAGAACATCCCCGTTTCATATCCTGGCACACAACATACATCTTTCGGTCTTTTGCTCCTGCCAATACGTCCTTTAATTCATCCCAGTTCCAGTCAAAAGCCAGTGCCGCAGAACTAAATTCCATATCCTGAAATGCATTATTTACTGTAGTATTCTCCAACTCATGAACTGAAAAAACTCCTCGGAACATTTTAATTTCTTTATCAAAAATATAATATTCTCCATCCCTGTATGGTATAAAATCCAACAGACATTCTTCATAGGAAATTTCCGTATCGCAAGCCAGATTCTGATATGTATTCCTGAACTCCTTCTGATTTCCCTCCAGGTAGCAATTATAAATATTACTCAAAATCCATTCCTGCTCATATCCTTTTGTATACGCCAGAACAAATGCCTCTAATGCTTCCTCAAAATTTTCTTCCTCAAATCTGTCACAGGCATATGCCAATAACTCCTTTTCTGAAAGCATTCCTCTACTCCTTTTCACACCCTTTTTCCAACGGGTGTTCGTTTGCATATTTTACGACAGTTCCTTCCGCAATCAGTATAATCTCCTCTACCGCTATAGCGACCCCATATAACAGAACTTTTCCCTGCTCTGCGATATCCAGAAGTTCTTCTGACTGTTCTTCCTGCATCTGATATACCAGCGGCCGCAGCGTATAATTCAAACCTACCAGGCTTTCCATTACTGTCTGGGCCATATAATCTGTTTCCATATAACGGTTTATCTTTTTTATTTTCTTTAATATTTTTCCTAATTCTTTGTCTGAATTTCCATGCTTATGCAAATATTTTTCCAGACGTTCGTAGTAGCCCAACCCTTCCTGGGCTTTTTTCTGCACTTCTCTTAATTTTTCAGGGGCTTTTGCAAAAAGTTCCAGAACCATCTCCTGACTTTCTCCTGAAAACAGTTTTTTGCAATGATCAATATGCCATTTTACGTTGTATTCCCGCTTGCAGTATTTCTGAATCGCTTTCTTTAGAGTCATTATTTTGCTGCCATGAATCAATGCTCCGCCTTCTGTGGCATCAATGGTTGTAATATGACTCCATTCCTTAATATATCTCTCAAACCATTCCAGATACAATTTAAAATCAATTCTGGTCAGTACTTTTCCACCGTCTATGGATTCCACTTCAAAATACTCTCTGCTGTTTACATCAATGTCATCCATTTTATCCTGAAAGGTCCCATCGGCATGGGTTTTATTTCCGGTCATTGCCAGATCCTGCCCTACCAGAATTACGGTTCTTGCGCCCATATTAAGAGCCAGAGAAAATGCAGACGTTGCTACAGAACCGCCTGTCATCAGACATGGCAAAATCCCTTCTCCGCCTTTTTCTCCCAATTCTCGCATGATTTTATTTTCCAGACCGGAATCTGCATAATAGAAAAACTTTTTTCCTTTATGGCAGGTCATGGGTTCTGTAGATACAGCCGTCATGGTAACCATAGGTACTTTGGATATATCTTTATGCTGAAAAAGCAGCTCAGGTTTCAGGCCATCCACAATCACAAACAGATTAGGAATAATTCCCGCATTTAAAAGAGGTTTCATGGCTGTATCGGTAGCAATAATACATGCTTTTCCTACAGCCTTTTTCAACTCCATAATGTTTTTATTTAAAGAAGGTCCGGCAGATACTATGATAACCGGAACATCTTCCGGAAGCATTCCAAACAATTCCCCCATACTGTAGCCTTCATATAAATGATGCAGGTTTGCCAGAACATTTACTGCTCTCACATTTGCATAACGAAGCACCGTGTCCCAGGTTGTCTGAATGTCTGATACATACTTTTTCAACCGTTTTATAAATGTTTCCATTTTCTCCGGAAACAGTTTTTCATAGTTTCCAGATATATAATAACGCAACAATGCCATATTATCATAGGAAATAAAAAAATGAAAATATATATCTATCTCGTGTTCATTGATTCCATCCACTATTATTCCTACAGGAATATCCGTCTGAAACAGAAAAGAAAGATCCACTTCCTGCATGGCTCTGCGAAACAGTTCAAAAGAAGGTTCATATATCAGAATATTTGACGTTTTAGGTACACGTTCCATAATCTGACGTACATGTTCTCCATTTGAAATACCCGTAATCACAATGGGAGCATATTCTTCAATTTCTCCCTGCTGCTCAAACCATCGTTCTATCACTGCCATAGGCGCATATTTCCCATTCAAATAAAGAGTCCGACCTTCCTGGACTACTTTAAGTATGGTGTTCCCCATCAGACTCTCTTCTGCTATTACATCAAAATTTCGTTTTTTACGTTTTACCTCTTCCAGAATCTGTGCCCATACCGGATATTTCTTCCGCAGGGCTTCTATATTTTTTTCATAAACTGATTTATTCATTATGCTTCCTCACTTTTCAGTTCTGTTTCAATATAATTATAAATTTCCATTAAACCATAACGCAGGACGTCCAGTAAAAACACAGCGTCTTCATGTTCCATTCCATAAAGAATATCATTCAGTACCTGTATCACAAATTCCGGATTCAAATCCGGAAAAATTCCCGGTTCCTGTTTCATCTGAAAAATTTCAGTCACAATCTGATTCAGAGAAGGAAGATAACTTCTTACTTCTTCCATATAGTTTTCACCACATTCTATCCTGTTCCCTATTTCTTCCACTGCTCTTGTGTGCTCCTGCAGTTGTTCTAAAAATTCTACCATACTACCTCCAGATTATGGCAATTTTGCCTGTATTGTAAGAGAAAGCTGACATCGTCAACTTTCCTGTTATTCTGAAAAACGGAAAGCCGCTTCTCAAAAAGCAGCTATCAATTTTTCCTGGCATTCCATATATAATTATCATATTGATTGAAAATAAACTTCCAGACTCTGTTTGACATGATTGTTCCTCCCTGAACCTTTTATAGCCTCCATGCTATCATACATATAAAACTTTTATACTATTATTATATCGGATAATCTGTAAAATACTTTAGCATTCGACTATAGCAATAAACTATCTCCACAGCTGCCCACTTCAGCTCCCCTAACCCCCATCCTGAGGGGATTGCCCAGTTTAATGCGCCGAGTGCGGTCGCTTTAGCGACATAATACAATTTGCACGAGTGCGCATCATTGTTTTTATCTTACAGGAAAATACTTTCCTGTGTTAGCGTGACAAGGTCTTTCCTTCAAGATAAAAAAAGAGCCGGCTGACGCCGACTCTTTTTGAAATATCGTATTACTGTAACAGTGACAGTACACCCTGGTTGGACTGATTTGCCTGTGCAAGCATAGACTGACCAGCCTGTGCAAGAATGTTGTTCTTGCTGTATTCAACCATTTCAGAAGCCATATCTGTATCACGGATACGGGATTCTGCTGCCTGAGTATTCTCAGCTACGTTATCCAAGTTAGCAATTGTATGCTCTAATCTGTTCTGTAATGCACCAAGTGCAGATCTCTGGCTGGAAACGTTGTTGATTGCGTTCTGAATCATTGTAATGGTTCCTGTAGCCTGCTGAGAGTCTCTTACGTTCGGTGAACTAACTTTTGTAGCAGCTTTGGAGTTTACCAGGAAAATCTGTGCTGCACACATTGCCTGACGGCTTGCATAGTTACGAACAGATGCGGATGTTGCTACAGCTACACCGTCACCTCTCATATAGTATGCAGTAGTCGGAGCTTTTGCAGAATACATTGCACCAACCTGAGCAGCACATGCTGCCAGTTTACCAATAGATCCTCTGATTGTACCGGAAACAGTAGTCTTGGATGTATTCTTTACAACTTCGTTTGTGGTTACATAACCAGAAACTTTTGCAACAGAAACCGGTTTGATACCGATTGCTCTGGAGTTCATGGATGCAATATTCAGAGTAATAGTCTGATTCTGGTTTGCACCTACCTGAAGAGATTTTCCTGTAAAGGTACCGTCCAGAAGTCCCTGCTTATTGAACTGTGTTGTCTGAGATACACGGTCGATTTCGTCTGTCAGAGCTTTCAACTCCTGGTTGATAGCATCACGGTCGATAGACTGGTTGGTATCGTTTGCACCCTGAATTGCCAGCTCATTCATTCTCTGAAGGATGCTGTGAACTTCATTCAATGCACCTTCTGCTGTCTGCAGTAAGGATACGCCATCCTGTGCGTTAGAGGAAGCCTTATTTAATCCTCTGATCTGGCTTCTCATTTTTTCAGAAATCTTTAATCCTGCTGCATCGTCTGCTGCACGGTTAATTCTGTAACCGGATGATAATTTCTCAGATGATTTTGCCTGAACACTTGTGGTAACGCCTAACTGACGGTTTGCATTCATTGCTGTAAGGTTGTGCTGTACTACCATTGCCATAATATTTTCCTCCTTGAATTTAATGCAGCTTCCTTGCTGCATGTGATATTTTTATAATCATCTGCATGTAAATCATACAGATAATTGCTTCTGCCGAAGCAGTTCTTCGTTCTGTTTCCTGAGGCCCCCAGGACAGCCATTCGGAAACTTTATGCAACTTTCTGTTCAGTTGTGATAGTTGCATTTCTGACTTACACTATTTTTATCGGTTCTTTTCAAAAAGAGTTTATACCTTTTTTTATTTTATTTTTTATTTTTTTTTGTCCATAAACTGAGCGTCTACATAGTTCAGTTTCGCCATATTTGTATAGTATTGTTTTGCTACAGTGGAAGAGTTCCTCATACTCTTCACTTTTTTCCGTTCCTGAGAAAAGCGGCGTTCCACCAGCCTCCGGTTACGGACTTCCTCACTCTGAATTGTTACGGATTTCTCCGTAATTTCCGTGATAAGCTGCTTCATAAGCAGAATATCTTCTTTATGGGCCTGTTTTTCTGTTTCCAGAACAGCTTTCACACGAGTGTACAATTCTTCAAAACCTTCATCCAGGAAATTAATATGATCAATCAGGTTCCCTTTCTCCTGTACATTCTGCTCAAAGGCATCCCCGTTCAGTTCTTCCTGCTCCAGAATCTGCTGCTGTTCTTTATTCTTCTCGATAATTTCATCCAGAACCTGCACTTTTTTCTGAAGGCTCTGAATCATAACGCTTACATAGTCATTTCCCATATTATTCCGCCTTTGCAGCTTTATTCTGCTCCATTACTTCTTTCCAGGTATCACGCATGGTACGAAGATGGGACAGCACTTCTTCCAGAATCTCTTTATCTTTCTTCAGATTTGCCTCAACCAGACGGTCCATGATGTAATTGTAAACATTTTCAAAATCTCTGGCAACTTCATATTTATGATCCAGTGTTGACAAAAATTCCGAAATAATATTTTCAACTTTCGTAATATTATTATGTGCTTTTTCCACATTTTTTTCTTCAATTGCAACTATCGCAATATTACAGAATTTGATTGCCCCTTCATAGAGCATCAATGTCAGCTCCGCAGGGGAAGCTGTCATAATTTTGTTCCTTGCATAGGCATCATATCCTCTGTTTGCTATCACGTTATGTCCTCCTTATCAGCCTCCGAACAATGAAGAAAGTGAATTTGTCTGAGACTGCAGTTTTCCAAGTGCAGTTTCCATGGCAGCAAATTTCTTATAATAGGCATCTTCCATGGCCTGTAATTTTTCTTCCCATTTTTTAATAGTCTTGGTGTATTCGTCATACTCAGCCTGCATCTGTTTGTCATTGTAGACCTTATAGATACTGCTGGAAGTGGTAGCCTGCATTTTTTCGTGAAGACCATCATACACAGTATTAGCAAGCTGTGTAAAGAAATCTGCCACTCCGTCGGGATCTTCGGAAATCATCTTGCGCAGTTTGTCATCATTGCCGGAAGAAACAGCATCGTCTTCATCATGGTCAATATGATATGCATAGGACTCATTTTCTGCCGCATTAAAATAGCCTGCTGTTTTAATACCGAAAGAAGCAAGACTGTATTTACTTCCGTTTACTTCAAAGACCTTTGCCATGTTCATGGACATATTGCTCATTACAGAGCGCAGAGTCTCATCCCGTCTTAAAATGGAGTCTTTGATCTTGGTTTCCCATTTTTCTATTTCCTTCTCGGACATGGATTCTTTCTCATCATCTGTCAGAGGTTCATATCCCTTGGAAGTAGGGGCATTATAAGCAGCTTCCATGGAATTCATCAGTTCGTTGTATTCCTTAAAGAAGCTCTTAATCATATCATAAACACCGTCCACATCTGTGGAAGTGGTAATAGTCATCTGACCATTGCTGACGCCTGTAGCAGTAATGTTCAGTCCGTTAATGGAAAAATCGTTGGATTCTCCTTCGAACAGAGCACCATTCAGAATAATCTGAGCATTGGAAGCATCCTGCTTGGTAGCAAGCTCCAGTTTGGAAATGTCAACAGCTCCCACATCCTGATAATCTTTCTTTGTTGCCAGTCCAAGACTGTCTGCCACTTTAAAACTTTCATCCGGCTGTCCATCTGTGCCTTTTCCCACCATAAGTTCTACTGTGCCGCCGCTTGTTTTGGAACTCAGATTAAATGCACCGGTTGTATCATCATAGTCCAGTTTCATTCCGGCAGCATCAAAGGCATTCTTCAGGTCGCCCATTGTAGTGCTGTCTGTAATGGTGACTGACTGTTCTACTCCGTCTACCTTAAACTTCATGGTTCCGGTAGGAATCTTGTAACTCATTGCCAGAAGAGTACCATCTGAAATCGGACCGGTGAATTTACCACTGCCGGAAATAGCTCCATTAAATGACGTTGCATAATTTCCGCCGGCTGCTTCATAGTTTTCCGCTGTTGCCAGTCCAAGACTGTTCAGAATATCAAAGGAGTTTTTATCTCCTTCATTCACTACAAAGCTGAAATCGCTTCCCACTCCGGTAGCCTTGGAGTTTAAAATAAATCTCTGCTGTGTCTCGTCAAAGTTGGCGGAAACACCTTTTTCACTTAATGCTTTCGTAAAATCAGCTATTGTAGTAGCGGGGTTCACGTTCACATACGTGGTCTGATCTCCCACCTTGAGCGCCACACTACCGCTCTTTACACCCAGGGCAGAAAGCGTGGTACTGGAAGTAATCTTTCCTCCCCCTGACTGTTTAAGTTTCGTTCCGGTCAGATACCCGGCAGTTGCCAGCCTCTTTACTTCCAGAGTCTGCGTTCCGTTGACAACACCGGCCCCTGCTGTTACCTTTGCCTTAGTCTCGTCAGATACGGTAGTTGTCTTCTTATTAAAGTTACCCACCCGGCGCATATTTGACAGAGTCTTGCTGTAAAAATTGTAAATCTTGGTATTCATATCTTTCCAGGATTCCTGCTTCCAGGAAAGTTTGGTCTGAGCCTTTGTGTATTTATCCTGTTTGGTACGATACGCTGATACCAGTTCCTGTACGATGGAATCTGTATCAAGTCCTGAGTTTAATCCAGAAAGTCTGATTGGCATTTTTCTTCCTCCTATCCTCGTTCATCTATCATAATTCCCGCTAATTCCCATACTTTTGCAATCATATCCAGCGTCTCTTCCGGCGGAAATTCCCGAATCACTTCTTTGGTTCCTTTGTCTACCACCTTAATGGTGACCCGGTTGGTGGCGTCATGTATACCGAAAATAAGTTCTGAGTTCTTCGCCTTCCGGTTTACTTCTTCCACTGCACGCTTCATGCTGTTTTTTTTCTTCGCCATCTCCTGCGCTTCTATGGGATTTTGCTTTTCTTCTCCGGAAGCTCCTGTTTTCTCTGAAACTCCGTTCTTTTCCGATACCCTGTTCTTCTCCGGATTCACAGGTTCCGGCAAAGTCATTTTCTTCTCTGCCTGCGATGCTTCAGGGCTTCCTGATGTTTCCCGTCTGGTAACTGCTTCCTGCTTAACAGGCACCTCCGGCCCACTTCCCTGATAAGGCGCGGATGATGTACTTACCTTTCGAACTTCCATACTATCACCTCCGTGTGAAACATGACCGTTATAGTTTTATCTCTTATTATATATCGGTCGTCTGCCGGAAAAATTAAGAACTATCACTTAATTTTCAGTTTACGTCCCTCTGCTCCCGGTCTGAAGATGCGTTATCTGTTATTACAGAAGCTGCGGAATATGATTTTCAGGATCTGCTCTTTTTCCCGTTCCACATGTGATTTTCTTCCACCAGAGCTTTCAGCTTTTCTTTTGCACGTTTGGAAATGTGTCTGACATTGTCCTCTGTTTTTCCCAGAACATCTGCAATTTCCTTCGTACTCAGATCATAATAATATTGTAAAATCAACACCTCCTGATAGGAAACTTTCAGCCTTTTCACCAGACTCAGCAAAAGGTTGTGCTCTTCCGCCTCTTCCAGTATCAGGGCCACGTCTTTGTCAAAAATATCCTCCTGCGTCCATGATTCATCCAGTCCCACTTCTCCCCGCTGCTTTCTCTGCCTGTACAGATTAATGGCTCTGTGCTGCAGAGTGATTTTGATATAATACCACACTTTGTAGGGTTCCGAATTAATAATCCGGTCCACATACTGTATCAGCGACACAAATGTCTCGTGTACCATATCCTCCGCATCGGAAGAATTGTGCAGAATACCATTTGCAATACGGAACATGTCGTTTTGGTACTTCTCATAAATTTCCGTAAAAAATTCCCGTTCTTCATCTGTTTCCAACAGAAGCAGATATTGAAACATATTTCCCCCTCCAGTAATTTCTTTTCTCTTTTGTAAGTTTGTAAATGGTGCAAAATCTCTGTTGCTGCCTTATATATAAACTTTACACATTGTCTTCACCCTTTTCAATCCCCACACCGGAAAATTTGAAGAATTAATTCCTGTATTCCGAGAATTTCCATGTTTTTTCAGTAAAATATAAAAATCCGGCGTCTTTCATGAGGGCCCTGGACGGTTTGCTATGCCATTTGCAGTGCGATAAGATTTTTGCGCGCGAGCGGATTGCGCAGCAATAAACATCACCCCCGCGAGCTGCGCATCATT
>OFGR01000554.1_pt1 | contig 36973 bp, 30 predicted proteins | sample 1521811 | NCBI WGS metagenome assembly OFGR01 (sample SAMEA3504098, study PRJEB24116) | mouse gut metagenome | biome: mouse gut; feature: mouse-associated habitat; material: faeces | place: Denmark | collected 2011
GTGTCCACCATCGGTGCGGGAGGCGTCTCCAGCGGCAGCTACAATGTGGTGTTCTCCAACCGTGTCATGGCGACTCTGCTGGCGGCTTATGCGCCGGTTTTTTCCGCAGAGGCGGCCCAGCAAGGCATGTCCCTTTTAAATGGCAGAGAAGGGGAGAAGATTGCGGCGGATATGGTGACAATCACGGACGATCCCAGGTATGAAGGGGGCGTGGTTAAGAGGACTTTTGACGGGGAGGGCGTGGCAGCCTATGAGAAAAATGTGGTGGAACAGGGCCGCCTGGTCACTTTGCTGCACAATTTGAAGACGGCGGCAGCGGCAGGAGTGAAATCCACCGGAAACGCCAGCAAGGCTTCCTACTCCTCAGTGGTTGGAGTCAGTCCCTTCCTCTTCTACATTCAGCCCGTGGAGGGGACCCTGGAGGATATCCTGGCACAGGCAGGGGAGGGAATCTATGTGACGGAGGTGTCCGGACTACACGCGGGGACAAATTCTGTCACCGGGGATTTTTCCCTCTCTTCCAAGGGTTTTTTGGTCAAGGAGGGAAGGAAGGGAGTTCCCGTGAAAAACTTTACGGTTTCCGGCAATTTCTTTACCCTGCTGAAGGATATTCAGGGGGTGGGAGCGGATCTGGATTTCCTCGGCAGCAATTTCGGATCCCCCTCGGTGCTGGTGCCGGCACTGGCTGTGGCAGGGGAGTAAGGCGTCCTCTGAACAGGAGCATGTGAAAGCGCTGCAGAAATGAGCTGTAAAATAAACCATATTTAAAGCAGGGCAGAGACGGAAGTGAAAGCTTGCCGGTTTCTGCCCTGTTGCTGTCTGTTTTTATCTCTTTTTTAACATTCAACTATGATACCCCATTGTACATTTTATTTAGTAATAATCTGTTATTCCTGTTAGTTTTATGGTATGATTAACCAATGGAATTATAAGAGTAACGCGCCCCTTTTTTCAGATTTGTTTATATTTATTTAATTGTATTTCTCCGAAAAAAGTTTAAAATGAAAATTGCCCCGGGCGCGTGGCCCTGGGCGGGTAAAGAAAACCATTTTGACAGGCTTGGGGAGGCATACAATTTATGAGGGAAAAATTGCAGCGTTTCATGTGGGGGCGTTATGGCAGCGACAGGTTTAATCAGTTTCTTTTGTTATGTGCCCTGGTGTGTCTGGTAATATCCTTTGTGGGGAGCAGCCTGTTCTACATACTGGGAACCGGGGTGGTGATCTACGCCTATTTCCGTATGTTTTCCAGGAATATCAGCAGGCGCAGCATGGAGAACCAGAAATATCTTAAGCAGGAGATGAAGATCAGGAGTTTTTTTATCGGAAAGAAGAAGGCGTGGGCGCAGAGAAAGGAGTTCCATATCTATAAATGTCCCAAGTGCGGGCAGAAACTGAGGGTTCCCAGGGGAAAGGGCAGAATTGCCGTCCACTGCAGGAAGTGCGGGAATGAATTTATCAAAAAGAGCTGAGAGAGTTTGATCAAAAAATTGAGCACTGCCGGGATGGAGCAGGGAGGGTGGGAATGTTCGGATATATCATTGTGAACAAAGCCGAGATGAAGTTTAAGGAGTTTGATGTATATCATTCCTTCTACTGCGGGATCTGCCGGGAGCTGAAGAAAAAGTACGGTTTCCTGGGGCAGATGTCCCTGAGCTATGACATGACCTTTCTTGCCATCCTGCTCACTGGCCTCTATGAGCCCCAGACCCGTCTGGGAAGCTGTAAGTGCGTGGCCCACCCTTTTGAGAGCCATGGAACCAGGAACAATATTTTTACCGAGTATGCCGCGGACATGAATCTGCTGTTTGCCTGTTTTAAGTGCCGGGACGACTGGGAGGACGAGAGAAAGGCGTGGAAATTTCTCTTTGGCAGGCTTCTGGAGGGGAAAGCCGGGAGGCTGAAGGAGGTTTACAGGGAGAAGGTAAAGGCGGTGAGACTGCTGATGCAGGATTTCACGGAGGCGGAACAGGCGCAGCCCATGGACATTGACGCAGTGTCGGGATGTTTCGGCAGGGTTATGGGAGAGATTATGGCCGTTCGGGAGGACGAGTGGGAGGAGGGACTGCGGGGGCTTGGATTCTATCTGGGAAAGTTCATCTATCTCTGCGATGCCTATGAGGATGTGGAGGCGGACATAAGGAAGGGAACGCCCAATCCTTTGAAGGAAAGGTATGAGAGCCTGGATTTTGAGGAAGAGTGCAGAACCATATTGATGATGATGATGTCGGACTGCTGCAGGGAGTTTGAGAAGCTTCCCATTTTGGATAATGTGGAGATTCTGCGGAACATCCTTTATTCCGGTGTCTGGTACAGATACGAGGCGGTGCGTGAAAAGCGCAGAGGGCAGTCCGGGAAAAAGGGGCAGGTTCCCCTGGACGGCGGTTAAACTCACGGGCGATAAAATTTCGCTCGTGGGTTTGTGCCCGGCAGGTTTTAGTGCTTGTCAGTATAAATTCCAGGAGGTTTTTGTGAGTACAGGACGGATTCCAGGGAAGACATCATTGGGAAGAGAGTAGAGAGACAGGGCTGGAGACAAAAAATGTACGATCCATACAGTGTGCTGGGAGTGGACAGGAATGCTTCCGAAGAGGAGATTAAAAAAGCATATAAGGCGCTGAGCCGCAGGTATCATCCGGATGCAAATGTGAACAACCCCAACCGGGTTCAGGCGGAGGAGAAGTTTAAGGAGATTCAGGCGGCGTACCAGCAGATTATGAAAGAGAGGACTTCCGGCTACGGAGGCGGCTATGGGGCAGGAGGCAGCCAGGGAAGGGCAGGCCAGGGGCAGGGAAGCGGATATGCCGGTGGATCCGGCCAGGGGGGGTTCTATGGGGGTTTTGGATTTGGCGGTTTCGGCCAGGGCCAGGCGGGGTACGAGGAGAATCTACACCTGCGTGCGGCAGGCAACTATCTCCGCAACGGATACTACAAGGAGGCCAGGACAGCCCTGGACGGCATGAGGGAGCAGGAGCGGAATGCAAGGTGGTATTACTATAGCGCCATCGCACACTCGTGCCTGGGAAACAGTGTGGCGGCTCTGGAGCACGCCAGACGGGCCTCTGCCCTGGAGCCGGGCAGCAAGGAGTATCGTCTGCTGGTACAGCAGCTTGAGAGCGGAGGCACCTGGTATGAGAGACGCCAGGCGGCCTATGGTTATCCAGCCTCCATGGGGAGCGACATCTGCATGAAATTCTGTGTGGCCAACTTACTCTGTAATTTCTGCTGTCTGGGAAGCGGATGCTGCGGCGGACATGGTTTTTACTACTATTAAAGACAGGTTCCGGGACGCTTTCAATTTTTCTTGACATGAGCGCAGGGGTGTATATAATGAAACTGTAGCTGTGTGGCATGGGATGCCCGGGGGAAGGGGATCCTGAAGAGAAAGAGGAAGGTAGAACAATGTCGCCTGGACGAGTGTTTCGGATCCTGGGAAAGAAAATAAAGCCGGAGTGGAAAGCGGCTTTTTTTGCGTGTTTTTCTGTTGGGCTGTTGATTCATATGCCCATTCTTCTGTCAGATATTCCCAACCATGACGGGCTGGCCAGCATGTATTTTGACCAGAATATGGTAACTTCAGGGAGATGGTTTTTGACGGTGGCATGCGGGATCTCCTCCTATTACACCATCCCCTGGGTGATAGGTCTTCTGGGACTGTTCTATCTGAGCCTGGCGGCGACAGCCCTGTGTGAGCTTCTTGAAGTGCGGCGGACATGGGCGGCGGCCCTCTGCGGCGCCCTGCTGGCTTCTTTTCCGGCTCTGGCCTCCACCTTTGCCTATGTCTACACTCTGGACGGTTATATGATGGCCCTGCTGCTGGCGGTGCTGGCAGTGCTGTTTGTGAAGAAATACAGGCGCGGATTTGTGCCGGGAGCCTTCTGTCTGGCTTTCAGCATGGGAATTTATCAGAGCTATCTGCCCTTTACCATGATTCTGTCAGTGTTTGCGGTATGGATGCTCTTTCTGAAGAATGTCCCTGGGGAGGGGGCTGAAAGGGCCTGGTTTATGGAGAAGATGCGGTCTGCCCTGAGGTACGTGTATATGGGGGTTCTGGGGGCCGCATTTTACTATGGCATTCTGCAGATTCTCCTGAAGCTTCAGGGAAAACAGCTGGGGGACTATCAGGGGATAGGGGAGATGGCGTCGGGCGCGGCGGCAGAGAGAGGGATTCTGCTGACCCTCCAGGATATGTATGTGGATTTTGCCGCCTTCACCTTAAAGGGAAATGTGCTGTTTCAGAATATTTTCTCCATGCTGGCCTGGATTCTTCTCACCGGGCTTGTGATGAAAGCGGCGTTCTCCGCCTTCCGAAGGCTGAAACTCTGGAAAAACCCGGGAACGCTGGCTGTGCTTCTGCTCTCCGGGGCAGTGCTGCCCGGGCTCACCAACATTGTGCTGCTGATCTCGCCTTCGGTCAACTATCATCTGCTGATGCGCTATCAGTGGGTGCTGTACGCGGTGGGGGCGGTGGCGCTGCTGAGCGGATCCGGGGAGAAGGGAAGGAAGAGAGTCTGTCTGGAATGGGGGGCTCTTCTGGCCGCTTTTGTCCTTGTGCTCTGTTACGGCATCACGGATAATATCGCCTACTCCAATCTTCAGAAAAAGTATGAGAAAACCTATGCCTACTGTGTGAGGCTCCTGGACAGAATTGAGCAGACAGAAGGGTATTATCCAGGTATTCCCATCGCCATGGTGGGGGTGGTGGGGGAGGAACAGTTTCCCTCCACGGATCTGACCCTGCCTGTGACTTCCGGCATGATCGGCATGAACGGCGACAGCCTGCTGTACACAGGCGTAAATTACCAGGAGTTTCTCAAAAATTATCTGGGGGCCACCCTGAACATTCTTCCGGCGGATGCCATGGAAGAAATGTACTATTCGGAGGAATACATTGCAATGGACAGTTTTCCCGGGGCCAACTCCATGGGGGTTATTGACGGCATACTGTATATCAAGACGGAAAATTCTGAGCGGTAATGCCGGCACCTGGTATTTATCATGGGGACTGTGATGCGGCATGATTTTTTCGGCGGGAGAGTCTGACATAAAAATATGAGGCCGTATCCTGATGTACTTTCTTATGGACAGTTCTTTAGGGGCGGCTTTCTGTGTGTGAAAAGGAGAAAAGGCAGGAATGAGGATTCAAAAGAGAGATGGACGGATAGTACCCTATGAGGAGGGGAAGATCATTGCGGCCATCAGTAAGGCAAATCATGAGGTGGAGGAGAAGGACAGGGCGGGGGAGGCTCTGGTGCAGGAGATCCTGGAGGCGGTGCAGCAGGAGGGGAAGGAGCTGCAGGCCGTGGAGCATGTGCAGGATGTGATAGAGCAGCACCTGGTCCGGGACAACAAGTATGCCCTCTCCAAGAAATACATGGTCTACCGCTACCAGAGGAGCCTGCTGCGCAAGTCCAACACCACGGATGAGTCCATTCTGAAATTGATCCGCAACGAGAACAAGGAGCTTGCGGAGGAAAATTCCAACAAGAACACCCGCTTTGCCTCCACACAGAGGGACTACATTGCCGGGGAGGTATCCCGGGATGTGACCCGCCGCATGCTTCTGCCAGAGCATATCTCCCTGGCACACGACAACGGCGTCATTCATTTTCACGATGCGGATTACTTTATCCAGCCCATATTTAACTGCTGCCTGATCAACATCCAGGACATGCTGGACAACGGCACCTCCATCAACGGCAAGATGATTGAGTCCCCCAAAAGTTTCCAGGTGGCCTGCACCGTCACCACACAGATCATTGCGGCGGTGGCCAGCAACCAGTACGGGGGCCAGTCGGTGAATGTCAGACATCTGAGCAGGTATCTGCGCAGAAGCCGGGAAAAGTTTGCCGCCCAGATGGAGAGGGAGTTTGGCAGCAGGCTGGACCGGGAGACCAAGGAAAAAATAGTGGAGATGCGCCTTCAGGATGAGCTGCGCTCGGGGGTTCAGACCATCCAGTATCAGATCAACACCCTCATGACCACTAACGGACAGTCACCATTTGTGACCCTTTTTCTCCACATTGATGACAACGACGAGTATGTGGAGGAGACAGCCCGCATTATTGAGGAAATCTTAAGGCAGAGGATCCAGGGCACCAAGAATGAGCGAGGGGTCTACGTGACGCCGGCTTTTCCCAAGCTTGTGTATGTGCTGGACGAGAATAACTGTCTGAAGGGAGGCCGCTACGACTATGTGACCCGCCTGGCGGCGGAGTGCTCCGCCAGGAGAATGTACCCGGACTATCTCTCCGCCAAAAAGATGCGGGAGAACTATGAGGGCAATATATTCTCCTGTATGGGCTGCCGTTCCTTCCTCTCTCCCTGGAAGGATGAGAAGGGAGAGTACAAATGGGAGGGACGCTTTAACCAGGGGGTGGTGAGCCTGAACCTTCCCCAGATCGGCATTGTCTCCCAGGGCAGCGAGGAAGTCTTCTGGCAGCGTCTGGAGGAGCGTCTGGAGCTGTGCTACGAGGCCCTGATGTGCAGACACAAGGCGCTTCTGGGCACGGTCTCCGATGTGAGTCCCATTCACTGGCAGTACGGCGCCGTTGCCCGGCTGAAAAAGGGGGAGAAGATTGACAGCCTGTTAAAAGGCGGCTACTCCACCATGTCCCTGGGGTACATCGGTCTCTATGAGCTGACCTGGCTGATGAAAGGATGCAGCCACACCGCTCCGGAAGGAAAGGAATTTGCCCTTCGGGTCATGGACCGGCTGAAGGATGCCGCCGCCGGGTGGCGGGAGGAGACGGGGATTGGATTCAGCCTCTACGGCACTCCTGCGGAGACCCTCTGTTATCGTTTTGCCAGAATAGACCGGGAAAAATTTGGGGACATTCCCAATGTGACCGACAAGGGCTATTACACCAACTCTTACCATGTGGACGTGCGGGAGCCCATGGACGCCTTTGCAAAATTTGCTTTTGAGAGCGATTTCCAGAACAAGTCTCTGGGAGGCGCCATCTCCTATGTGGAGGTGCCCAACCTGTGCCGGAATGTGGAGGCCCTGGAGGCGCTGATTGGGTTTATCTACGACAACATTCAGTATGGGGAGTTTAACACCAAGTCGGACTTCTGCCATGTATGCGGATATGACGGGGAGATACAGATCAACCAGGACAATGAGTGGGAGTGTCCCCAGTGTCACAACAAGGATCACGCCAGGATGAACGTCACCAGGCGCACCTGCGGATACCTGGGGGAGAATTTCTGGAATACCGGAAAGACCAAAGAGATCAAGGCGAGGGTACTGCATCTATGAATTATGCGGCGCTGAAAAAGACAGATGTGGCCAACGGCCCCGGGGTGAGGGTGTCTTTGTTTGTGAGCGGATGCAACCACGCCTGCAAAGGATGTTTTAACCGGGAGGCGTGGGACTTTCACTATGGGAAACCATACACGCCCCAGGTTCAGGAAGAGATTTTGGAGGCCCTTGCCCCCGGCTATATCCGGGGCTTAAGCGTTCTGGGAGGGGAACCGCTGGAGCCGGAGAACCGGGGGACGGTGCTGGAACTTCTGCGGGAGGTGCGGCGGCGCTGCCAGGGAAAGGACATCTGGTGCTATACGGGGTTTCGCTATGAGGAAGATCTGCTTCGCTGGGCGCAAGAGGAGAAGGAATTTCCCCGAAACCGGGCTGCACCGGTGGGAGAGATTCTCGCTCTGACGGATGTGCTGGTGGACGGGGAGTTTGTGGAAGAAAAAAAGAACCTGCGCCTGCCCTTTCGGGGGTCTGAGAATCAGAGGCTTATTGACCTGGGAGAGTCCAGGCGGCAGGGGCGCACCGTATGCCTTGGGCTTTAGGGAAGGGATCCTGTGTGTCTTTTGATGGCTTCAAAGCTTTCCCGGCTGATCACATGCTCTATTCTGCAGGCATCCTGCTGGGCGGTCTCCGCAGGAACCCCCAGACGCATCAGCCAGGAGGAGAGAAGCCTGTGGCGCTCGTAGATCATCTCTGCAATCTCCCTTCCGGAGGGGGTGAGGGTGATGAAGCCCGATCCGTCCACCTGGATATGGCCCTTCTCCCGTAGATTTTTCATGGCGACGCTGACGCTGGGCTTGGAAAATCCAAGCTCGTTGGCAATATCCACGGAGCGGATCGCGGGAAGCTTCATCCCCAGCATCAGAATGGTCTCCAGGTAATTTTCAGCAGATTCATTTACATTCAAGGCGGATTTCCCCCTTTCGGAGATTCTCTGTTTCAGGCGTGCCTGAGAATGCGCTGCCCAGGATATGCCTGTATTTCCAGTATAATCTTGAGTATAACATGAATAAAAAGTTTGTGCAAATTTTATGCTGTATTTTCATAAAAAATGTGCTAAAATAAATTACGTATGTGTCATTTTTTGTAAAGGTGGGAAACTCTATGGAAAATTATATGGAAGGCCGGCAGAGGCAGATTCAGGAGTACAAAGAGATCCTGGAACCGCTGATGGCATACAAGGCATGGTTTGAGAAGAACTCAGGAAAGGCCGGGAGCCGTACTTACCAGGGACAGGGTATCGGGAAGAATTCCGTGGCTTTTCCGGTGTATGACCCCACCCTGATAAACTTTATCAAGGAAGCTGAGACAACTGCGCTGATGAACCGGAATTACAGCTATGTCTATACCAGACACCGCATAAGAAGCCACGACGATGAGAGAAAGGTTATCGCGGCAGCAGAGCTGCGTGACTGGGATGTTCTATGCGGGATTCTGTCAAAATACGTGCTGGGAGGACGTACAAGGCCCACTCTGTGGAGCGAGGCTGTGGAGGAGAACATTTTTGCCCTGGTGCTGGGGCGCATGCGCAGTATCATAGAATTTTGGGATAAAAGCGGCGACAGGGGCACGCAGTTCTAAAAAAGCAGCAGGCGGTACCGTGGTTGGAGGGGCAGCATGGGAGAGAAGTCCGAACAGAAGAGAAAATTCATACTGGAGACAGCCAGGAGAGTGTTTGTGGAAAAGGGCTTCAAGAATGTTACCATGAAGGATATTGTGGAGGCCTGTAAAATCAGCCGGGGAGGACTTTATCTGTATTTTGAGAATACCAGCCAGATTTTTTTGGAAGTGATGAAAATGGAGAGCGAGGAAGCGGACGATGTGTTTGCCGACAGCATCACGGAGGAGGCTACCAATGCGGATATTCTCTTCTTTTTTCTGCAGGAACAGAAGAAAGAGCTCCTGCAGAAGGAGGACACCCTGACCCAGGCGGTCTACGAATTCTATTTCCAAGCCCAGCTCAGCAGGAAAGACAATATATTGAAGCGACAGTTTGATTCCGCAGTAAGAATCATAGAAAAACTCATCGAGGCAGGGGTTGAGAACGGAGAGCTGTTCTGCGACGACTGCAGAGGCACAGCCCGGAACATTATGTTTGTGCTGGAAGGACTGAAAATTTCCGCCCAGACCATCGGCATCACAGCCGAGACCGTTGACAGAGAAATCTGCTTCATCCTCAAATCCCTGGGAGTGGCAGAAGCATAATAAATAGGTACAAAAACGCAACCAAACAAAAAAACAGTCCCGGAACTGGAATAAAAAACAGTCCCGGAACTGGAATGGAGAAAAAGACATGGAAAATGTAAGGCGTATTTATGTGGAGAAAAAAGAACCTTTTGCCGTGAAAGCCAGGGAGCTTGGGGAAGAGATTGAGAGCTTTCTGGGGATCCAGGCGGAAGGAGTGCGGGTACTTGTCCGCTACGATGTGGAGAACGTGTCCCAGGAGGTCTTTGAGCAGGCCTGCCGGACGGTATTTTCGGAGCCGCCCGTGGACGATATTTACTATGAGACCATAGAGATTCCGGAGAATGCCAGAGTGTTTTCCGTGGAATTTCTGCCGGGGCAGTTTGACCAGAGAGCGGATTCTGCGGTGCAGTGCCTGCAGTTCTTAAAAGAGGACGAGCAGCCTGTGATCTGCACGGCTGTGACCTATGTGATCCTTGGCCGGATCAGCGACGAAGAATTTGCCCGGATCAAGGCATACTGCATCAACCCTGTGGACTCCAGAGAGACAGGGGGAGAGAAACCGGCCACCCTGGTGAGTCAGTTCCAGGAGCCTGCGGATGTGGCCACAGTGGAAGGATTTGTCCAGATGGGACAGGAAGAGCTGAGGAGGCTCTACGACTCCCTTTCCCTGGCCATGACCTTCCAGGATTTTCTGCACATCCAGTCCTATTTCCGACAGGACGAAAAGCGTGACCCCTCCATGACGGAGATCCGTGTGCTGGATACTTACTGGTCCGACCACTGCCGCCACACTACATTTTCCACAGAGTTAAAGGATGTGGAGTTTGGGGAGGGATATTACCGCTCCCCCATTGAGACCACCTACCGCAGTTACCTGGACACCAGGGAGGAACTCTACGGAAAGGACACGGACCGCTATGTGTGCCTGATGGATCTGGCCCTGACTGCCATGAAGAAGCTGAAAAAAGAGGGAAAGCTGGCGGATTTGGAGGAGTCCGAGGAGATCAACGCCTGCTCCGTGGTGGTGCCTGTGGAGATGGAGTATGAGGACGGCCGCAGGGAGACGGAGGAGTGGCTTGTATTTTTCAAAAACGAGACCCACAATCACCCCACCGAGATAGAGCCCTTTGGCGGCGCTGCAACCTGCCTGGGAGGCGCCATCAGAGATCCCCTCTCCGGCCGGGGTTATGTGTACCAGGCCATGCGCGTGACGGGGGCGGCGGATCCCACCGTGCCCGTGGCGGACACCTTAAAGGGCAAGCTTCCCCAGAAGAAACTGGTGCGGGGGGCCGCGGAAGGATATTCCTCCTACGGCAACCAGATCGGCCTTGCCACCGGCTTTGTGAAAGAGATCTACCATCCCAACTATGTGGCCAAGAGAATGGAGATCGGGGCCGTCATGGGGGCTGCTCCCCGGAAGAACGTGGTAAGAGGCACCTCCGACCCTGGGGACGTGATTATTCTTCTGGGCGGACGCACCGGCAGGGACGGCTGCGGCGGCGCCACAGGATCCTCCAAAGTCCATACGGAGAAGTCCATTGAGACCTGCGGGGCGGAGGTTCAGAAAGGCAACGCGCCCACAGAGCGGAAGATCCAGAGACTTTTTCGCCGGGGAGAAGTGAGCCGCCTGATTAAAAAATGCAATGATTTTGGCGCGGGCGGTGTGTCCGTGGCCATTGGGGAGCTGGCGGACGGCCTGACGGTGGACCTGGACAAGGTGCCCAAAAAGTACGCCGGGCTGGACGGCACGGAGCTGGCCATCTCCGAGTCCCAGGAGCGCATGGCGGTGGTGGTATCCCCTGGGGATGTGGAAGAATTCATGGGATATGCGGCCCAGGAGAATCTGGAGGCCGTGGCCGTGGCTCTGGTCACGGAGGAGCCCAGGCTGGTGCTGAACTGGCGGGGGAGGAAGATTGTGGACATAAAGAGAGCCTTCCTGGACACCAACGGCGCCCACCAGGAGGCGGCAGTGCAGGTGGAGATCCCTGACAGAGAGACCTGCTATTTTGACCGCTATGCTGTGCCTGCAGTGGGAGAGTATCTGGAAAAAGAGGACGGCAAGGGGGCCTGGCTGGCACTTCTGAACGATCTGAACGTGTGCTCTCAGAAGGGCCTTGTGGAAAGGTTCGACGCCTCCATCGGGGCCGGCAGCGTGCTGATGCCCTACGGCGGAAAGCACCAGCTCACGGAAATCCAGACCATGGTGGCGAAGCTGCCGGTGACGGAGGGAAGCACCGGGACGGTGACAATGATGAGCTGCGGCTTTGACCCTCAGCTCTCCTCCTGGAGTCCCTATCACGGCGCAGTCTACGCGGTGGTGGAATCCATGGCAAAGATCGTGGCCTCCGGTGGAGATGCCTCCCGGATCCGCTTTACCTTCCAGGAGTACTTTCGCAGGATGACGGAGGATCCTGCCCGGTGGAGCCAGCCTTTCGCGGCGCTTCTGGGGGCGTATGACGCTCAGATCGGATTCGGCCTGCCTTCCATCGGCGGAAAGGACAGCATGTCGGGCACTTTCAACGACATTGACGTGCCCCCCACCCTGGTGTCCTTTGCGGTGGACATTGCCCAGGAGGACCATATTATCACGCCGGAGCTGAAGACGGCAGGGAATCTTCTGGTGCATTTCCGTCTGGAAAAAGATGAATATGACATTCCCATGTATGACGGGGCGGCAAAAATATTCGACGCCATCCATGAGCTGATTTTAAAGGGAGTTATTGTGTCCTGCTATGCCCTGGACGCCCACGGACTGGCGGCGGCTGTGCCCAAGATGGCCTTCGGCAACGGTCTGGGTGTGGCCATGGGAGAGAATGTGACTCTGGAGGAGCTGTTCCGCCCGGCGCTGGGAGATATCCTGGCGGAGGTATCCCCGGCGGTTCTTTCCAACCTGGACGAAACAGGGCTGGAGTACCAGATTGTGGGCGATATCACCCGGGAACCTGTGTTTACCTGCGGCCCGGTGAAGCTGACCATGGAGGAGGCTCTGGAGGCCTGGACTTCCCGGCTGGAGAAGGTGTATCCCACCAGGAGCAGCCAGGATAAGTCTCCCGTGGAAGAGATCTGTTCCGGACCCTCCCAGGTGTATGTGTGCAGGCACAAGGTGGCCAGGCCCAGGGTGTTCATCCCTGTATTCCCCGGCACCAACTGCGAGTACGACAGTGCCAGGGCTTTTGCGCAGGCAGGGGCTCTGGTGGAGACCAAAGTTTTCCGCAATCTCTCCCCCCAGGATATCCGGGAATCTGTGGGTGAGTTTGAGAAGGCCATCCGGCAGGCTCAGATTATTATGTTCCCCGGAGGCTTCTCCGCAGGAGACGAGCCCGACGGCAGCGCGAAATTTTTTGCCACCGCTTTCCGTAACGCTCACCTGGAGGAGGCGGTGAGGGATCTTCTGGAGAACCGGGACGGCCTTGCCCTGGGTATCTGCAACGGATTCCAGGCCCTGATCAAACTGGGACTGGTGCCCTGGGGCAGGATTGTGGGACAGACCATGGAGTCTCCCACCCTCACTTATAACACCATAGGCCGGCTTATCTCCAAGATGGCATACACCAAAGTGATCTCTCAGAAATCTCCCTGGCTGCAGAAGGCGTCTCTGGGCGGGGTGTACTGCATTCCTGCCTCCCACGGGGAGGGCCGTTTCGTGGCTCCCAAGGAGGTGCTGGAGCAGCTGTTCCAAAACGGCCAGGTGGTCACCCAGTATTCTGACCAGGAGGGCAGGGTGACTATGGACGAGGAGTACAATATCAACGGATCCTACCGGGCCGTGGAGGGGATTACTTCCCCTGACGGCCGCTGTCTGGGCAAGATGGCCCACTGCGAGCGCCGGGGCAGGGCCGTGTCCAAGAACATCTATGGAGAGAAAGACATGGGAATCTTTGCCTCCGGCGTGGAATATTTTATGTGATATTAGAATGTCCTGGAGCGGCGTCTCCGGGGGACGGGAGGCGTATGCTGGAGAGCTTTTATCCTGACAACGAGGCGGAGAGCGCCTATAGTATAGATTATGAGAAATTATATACCCAGGGGTTTCGGGGGATTATCTTTGACATAGACAATACCCTGGTGCCCCACGGGGCTCCGGCGGACCAGAGGGCGAAGGCGCTCTTTGCCAGGCTTTGGGCTTTGGGCTTTCAGACCATGCTCCTGTCCAACAACAAGGAGCCCAGGGTGAAACTGTTCAACCAGGACATAGGCTCCGGCTATATTTTCAATGCCGGAAAGCCCGGGCGGAAGGGCTACGAAAAAGCCATGGAACAGATGGGCACCACTCCCCGGAACACCCTTTTTGTAGGCGACCAGCTCTTTACCGATGTATGGGGGGCAAAACGGATGGGCATTCCCACTTATCTGGTAAGGCCCATCCACCCCAAAGAGGAGATACAGATTGTGCTGAAACGCCGTCTGGAACGAATTGTCCTGCATTTTTATCACAAAAAAGCTGCCAGGAGTTGAGACATGCCTGAAGCGGAGCTGGAACAGGAGAGAATTATGGAGATAAACGGCAGAACCCGCACCTGCGGACTGATAGGAAATCCGGTGGAGCACACCATGTCCCCGGCCATACATAACACCCTGGCGCGGATTTACGGGCATGATCTGGCATACCTTCCTTTTCATGTGCCTGCCGGAGGGCTGGAGGAGGCGGTGAAGGGAGCTTATGCCCTGAATTTTCTGGGGCTGAACGTGACGGTGCCTTACAAGAGCCAGGTGATCCCTTTTCTGAAAGAGACGGATCCTCTTGCCCGGGAGATTGGGGCTGTGAACACCCTGGTTCGGGTGGAGGGCGGCTTTAAAGGGTATAATACTGACATGCCGGGACTGTGGCGGGCCATGTGCCAGGACAATGTGGCGCTGGAGGGGCAGAAAGTGCTGATCCTTGGGGCAGGCGGCGTGGCCCGGGCGGTGGCCCTTCTGGCCGTCCGGAAAGGAGCGGGGGAGGTGATTCTTCTGAACCGCACACTGGAGAAAGCGCAGGCGGTGGCGGAGGAAGTGAACGCCCTGACAGGCAGAACGGCTGCCCGGGCTCTTGCCCTCCAGGAACATGCATTCCTGCCGGCGGGGGAAAAATATCTTGCCGTCCAGGCTACCAATGTGGGAATGTACCCCCGCACCCAGGAGGCGGTTATTGAGGATCCATCTTTTTATGAAAAGATCCAGGTGGGATATGACTTGATCTTCAATCCTGCCCGGACCCGCTTTATGTCCCTGGTGGAGGAGAGCGGGGGCAGGGCATGGAACGGGCTGAAAATGCTGCTGTACCAGGGGATTATTGCCTATGAGCTCTGGACGGGAGCGGAGGTGGGACAGGCCCAGGCCCAGGAGGCATTCCAGGCCATGAAAAGAGCCATGGGTATCCTGTAATCCTGAAGGAAGGCGGGAAAAATGGAAAAGACATCCAAGAATATTATACTCATCGGCTTTATGGGAAGCGGCAAAACTTCGGTGGGACTGAAACTTTCCTATAAGCTGCGCAGGCCGGTGGAAGACACGGACAAACTGATTGAGCGCCGGGAGGGCTGCAGTGTCTCTGAGATCTTTGCCCGCAGGGGGGAGGCGTATTTCCGGGAGCAGGAGACGAAGCTGCTGGAAGATCTTGTCCGCACAGGACATGAGTGCATCTATTCTGTGGGAGGCGGAACTCCGGTGCGGCCCTGCAACCGCCCTCTGCTGAGGCAGCTGGGCACGGTGGTGTACCTGCGCGCCCAGCCCGAGACCGTCTATGAACGCCTGAAAGGGGACACCACAAGACCTCTGCTGCAGTGTGAGGATCCCCTGGGCAGGATTCGGGAGCTGATGGAGAGCCGGAGAGAAGCCTATGAGACCTGCGCCCACCTGACACTGGAGGTGGACCGTATGGCCCCGGAAGCCATTGCAGAAGCCATTGAGACATACCTGCCCGGGGCCCATGGATAAGACGAAAACTGGGATGAGAAAAGATGAAAATATTGGTGATTAACGGACCTAATCTGAATTTTTTGGGAATCCGTGAGAAGAGCGTGTATGGAACACAGGACTATCAGTATCTGGTGAACCTGATCCAGGAGAAGGCCCGGGAGACAGGAAACGAGATCGAAGTATTTCAGAGCAACCACGAAGGGGCCATCATAGACAGGATCCAGGAGGCCTATTTTGACGGCACCCAGGGGATTATCATCAACCCGGGGGCCTATACCCATTACAGCTATGCCATCCGGGACGCCCTTGCAAGCATTGACGTGCCCAAGGTGGAGGTGCATATATCCGACATAACCAACCGGGAGGAATTTCGGAAGGTTTCCGTCACGGCGCCTGTCTGTGACAAACAGATCTACGGGCAGGGCCTTCAGGGATATCTGCAGGCTGTGGAGTATTTCAAATAATTTTTTTGGATATTTTTGAAAAAACTGTTGAAATTAGTGCCTGTTTATATTACACTAGACAGGAATTAGATTGTGAGTGAAAAATTAGGAGGAATATGAGATGATTTCTGCAGGTGATTTCAGAAATGGTATCACTATTGAGTACGACAACAATGTATACCAGATCATTGAATTCCAGCATGTAAAGCCTGGTAAGGGCGCAGCTTTCGTCAGGACGAAGCTGAAGAATATCAAGAGCGGCGGTGTGGTTGAGAAGACATTCCGCCCTACCGAGAAATGCCCTCAGGCTCGTATTGATAGAAAAGATATGCAGTATCTGTATTCGGACGGCGATTTATTCTACTTTATGGACACAGAGAATTACGAGCAGATTGCGCTGAATTCCGAATCCGTGGGCGACACCCTGAAGTTTGTGAAAGAGAACGAGATGTGCAAGATCTGTTCCCACAACGGCAGCGTGTTCTCTGTGGAGCCTCCTCTGTTCGTGGAGCTGGAGATCACGGAGACAGAGCCCGGTTTCAAGGGCGATACCGCCACAGGCGCTTCCAAGCCTGCAACGGTGGAGACAGGGGCCCAGGTCAACGTACCTCTGTTTGTAAATCAGGGAGACAAGATTAAGATTGATACCAGGACGGGCGAATATCTCTCCCGTGTCTGATGAGACTGCTGTTTTTCTTTCCATACTGAACTGAACGAATGCTTGTAAGGCAGATTATCCAACAGCTCTCGCGGGCCGTGCTCTCAAGGGGATGCGGGCCGCAGGATGCATGTCCCGGGGATGCTGTCTCTGTGCACGGGCCGGGGCGGTTCGCCGGAGTTTTAACGGCGGACGCGCATCAGAGGGCAGGGCATGCACGGGTTTTTCTGGAGAACCCGTATATTGTGCGCAGGCGCTGTTGCGCACAAAATCCACAGCGCAGAAAGAGGAAAGTATGGAAATAGATAGATTTGCAGAAAGGCTCTGCGATGCATTAGAGAGAGACCTTGGTGACGGATACCATGTGGAGCGCAGGCAGGTCAGGAAGAACAACGGGGTGGTCCTGGAGGGACTGCTTGTGTTTTCACCGGATCAGAATCTGGCTCCCACCATCTATCTGGACAGTTTCTTGGAGGCTTACCGGTCAGGGATGACCTTTCAGGAAGTGGTGCGGAAGATGCTGGCGGCAATCGGGGAGAGCGCGGCCAGGGGAAACGTGGACATGGATTTTTTCCGGTTCTTCGACAAAGTCAGGGACAGGATCTGTTACCGTCTGATTGGCAGGAAGGGAAACGAGGGGATGCTGGAAGATGTGCCCCACATTGAGTTTCTTGACCTGGCGCTGTGTTTCTTCTATGCCTACCATGACGAGGTTCTGGGGGAGGGAGCAGTTCTGGTGCATGAGTCCCACAGACAGATGTGGGGAACTGCCACGGCGGAGCTGCTGAAACTGGCGGAGCGCAATACACCGAAGCTCTTTCCTTGGAGTAAGCGTTCCATAGACAGTATGGTGACAGAAGCGGCCTGTAAGGATGGGGGACAGGGAGAGGATTCCCTGAATATGCCCATAAGCGTGCTCAGCAATGGCAAAGGGCTTTACGGGGCGGCATGCATGGTTTATCCGGGAGTTCTGGAGGCTTTGGGAGCGGAGGAAGGGCGTGGTTTTTACATTATACCCAGTTCTGTCCATGAGGTGCTCCTGCTGGGGGACACCGGCGGGGAGGAGCCCCGGATGCTCAGGCAGATCATAGAGGAGATAAACCATACACATCTGGCGCCCGAAGAGGTTCTTTCTGACAATCTGTACTACTATAATTTCGCTGAAAAAAGGATTAAAATTATTTAAGAAATTTCTAGAAAATTCCATATATTTTGGGTAGACATATCCGATGTTTTATGATATTATAAGTCAGGGTGATGTAACAAATCCGTAACATTTGCATCCGTAGTCTAATGGATAGAACGAAGGCCTCCGACGCCTTTAATGCAGGTTCGATTCCTGTCGGATGCACTTTACATCACCCTGTCTTATTTTTTGCCGTTAATCTGTGAAACATGTCAACTTGGGGCCGTCCTGGCTTCCTGCATTTCAAAAGGAAGGTGTGAAATGACAGATTTGCGTGAGTACATTGTAAAGCATGTTAAGGTTGTGATACCCATAGTTGTAATAGCCCTGGTGGCGGTGATGGTGCCTGTACTGATGGGGGCGGGAAATGCCAGGGAGGAGGACAAGGAGTCCGGGGCTGAACTGGAGACTTTGTCAGGGGTGGTTGGACTTACAGTGGAGCCTTTGACGGCGGCCAGGGAGGATGCACCTTTGACTCCCAATGAAAATGGAACCATATACACCCTTGTGGCAACTTATTACAATGCCATGGGAACAGGGGATACGGAAACGCTGAAGACCGTATTTGACGAGGTCTCCGAGAACGATCTGCTGCGCTATGAGAAAACTTCCGGATACCTGGATCGGTATTCTGACATACAGATTTATACCAAGCCCGGGGTGGAGGAAGGGACTCTTCTGACATATGTCTATTATAAAGTGATTTTTCTGAATCATGAGCAGGAGGTTCCCGGATATCAGACTCTGTATGTCTGCGAGGACGGCCAGGGTGGTTACTATATTAAGAATGAGAAGAACTTTACTACCGAGGAAGAAGAGTATATCAAGAAAGTAAACGCCCAGGATGATGTGGTGCAGTTTAACAACCGGGTCAATGAGGAGTATAACGAGCTGATGGTGGCTCATCCGGAGCTGCTGAAGTATCTGGGCGAACTGGGCAGACAGGTGAATGCGGCCATCGGTGTGGCGCTGGCAGAACAGAATTCCGACGGCACAGAAGGGGGAGAGCAGAACCCTGCTGTTTCCCCGGAAGGGGGAGAAACCCCTGAGCAGCCTGCAGAGGGCCAGGATGTTGCCCCTGAACAGCCTGCAGAGGGTCAGGAGGGTACTTCTGAGCAGCCCACAGAGGGTCAGGAGGGTACTCCTGAACAGCCCGCAGAAGGCCAGGATGTCGCCCCTGAGCAGCCTGCAGAAGGTCAGGATGTCCAGCCTGCGCCTGCCTTTGCAACTGCCACCACCACGGTGAATGTGCGGAGCTCTGACAGCGAGCAGGCGGATAAACTTGGCAAGGTGGAGAAGGGAACCAGACTGCAGGTACAGGAAGTAGGCGCCAATGGGTGGACGAAGGTCTTTTTTGAGGGCAGGGACGGCTATATCAAATCCGACTATCTGAAGGCGGAGGAGAGCGTGGACAGCCTGGCGGTGATTGGCACGGTGACGGCAATTCAGAACATTAACATTCGTGCTGCGGCTGCCGAGGATGCGGAGCGTCTGGGTCTTCTGGCAGGGGGAGAATCCCTTGACCTTCTGGCCATTGAGGGTGACTGGTGCAAGGTTAAGTACAACGGTCAGGCCGCATATGTGAAAGCGGATTATGTCACACAGCAGTGAATAAAATTATAGCGGTTAGGGAAGCCTTATACAGAAAATGTGCATTTTCTGTATAAGGCTTTTTTGTGCGCGGCGCCATGGTGGACAGCGGCTGGGTATGGCAGAACCCGGGGACGGCCGGGAGGAGGCGCACAGAGGCGGCCAGAACAGGGGATAAAACAGGAACACAAATGGGAGGGCATATGAAGTTACAGGAGGCCAATGTATACAGGGAGATTCAGAAGAATACGCAGACGGCCATGAAGGCCATGGATACCATTGCCGGAAAGGTGTACGACGATGATCTGGCGCTGCAGATTTCCAGACAGTCCATTATGTATGCGGAACTGCACAATGAAGCTTCCAGGCGTCTGATGGATGCCAGAGCGGAGAACTATCAGGGAAGCGCGCTGTCAGATGCGCTGTTAAAGACAGGAATTCATTATAATACCATCTTAAACACCAGCACGGGGCATCTGGCGGAGATGCTGATCAGGGGAAGCAACAACGGAATCCTGGAGATGGAGAAAGCCATCAGACACAATGAGAGGGCAGGGGACAGACCCATGGCTCTGGCAAAGCAGCTGATTGATTTTGAGGAGAAAAATATACAAAGTCTGAAGAAATATCTCTAAATCTTGTGCAGATTGTCAAAAAAACCCAGGAAAGCGTTTTTTAGTTTAGTGAATTAAAGTGGATTGCAAAACGGCATGGTATGGGGTATAATGATTCAAGGTATGAAGCCTGAAAAAGGCCGGGACGTAATACTCATCCTATGCCTTTCTTTGTGCGTATGCCTGCTGTCGGAAAAGACAGCCCCCCTTTGGCAGGTGGGGCCTGTGGCGCAGGACTGCTTTTGAAACAGGGTTTCTGCGGGGGCGAAGGATCCGGCGGCTGTATGTACTTATTTCAGAAAAGGAGGGCAAGATAATGTCGTATGTAGACGAGGTATTTGACCTGGTAGTGGAGAAGAATCCTGCACAGCCGGAGTTCCATCAGGCCGTGAAGGAGGTTCTGGAGTCGCTGCGGGTGGTGATTGAGGCAAATGAGGAGAAGTTTCGCAGGGATGCCCTGCTTGAGCGGCTTGTGACACCGGAGAGGCAGCTTCTCTTCCGCGTGCCCTGGGTGGATGACAAAGGGCAGGTACAGGTGAACAACGGTTTCCGCGTGCAGTTTAACTCCGCCATCGGGCCTTACAAGGGGGGCTTAAGGCTTCACCCCAGCGTAAATCTTGGAATCATTAAATTCCTGGGCTTTGAACAGATTTTTAAGAATTCCCTCACGGGCCTGCCCATCGGCGGCGGCAAGGGCGGTTCCGACTTTGACCCCAAGGGCAAGTCTGACAGGGAAGTGATGGCATTCTGCCAGAGCTTTATCACGGAGCTGTATAAATATATCGGTGCGGACACGGACGTGCCTGCGGGAGATATCGGAACCGGCGCCAGAGAGATCGGATATATGTACGGGCAGTACAAGAGGCTCACAGGGCTTTATGAAGGGGTTCTCACGGGCAAGGGCCTTTCCTATGGGGGTTCCCTGGCCAGGACGGAGGCCACAGGATACGGTCTGCTGTACCTGACGGAGGAGATGCTCAAGTGCAACGGCAAGGACATCAAGGGAAAGACCATTGTTGTCTCCGGCGCGGGCAATGTGGCCATATACGCCATCCAGAAGGCCTGGCAGCTGGGCGGAAAGCCTGTCACCTGCTCCGATTCCACCGGATGGATCTATGACGCGGAGGGGATTGATGTGGCGCTTCTGAAGGAAGTGAAGGAAGTGAAAAGGGCCAGGCTCACAGAGTACGCTGCTGCAAGGTCCAGCGCCCAGTACCATGAATGTGCTCCGGGAAGCAATGTCTGGACGGTGAAGTGCGATGTGGCTCTGCCCTGTGCAACCCAGAACGAGCTGAACCTGGAAGACGCAAAGAATCTGGTTGCAGGGGGCTGCTTTGCCGTGGCGGAGGGGGCCAATATGCCCACCACCATGGAGGCCACAGAGTACCTGCAGAAGAACGGCGTTCTGTTCTGCCCCGGAAAGGCATCCAACGCAGGCGGTGTGGCCACCTCCGCACTGGAGATGAGCCAGAACAGCGAACGCCTCAGCTGGACCTTTGAGGAAGTGGATGCCAAGCTTCAGAGCATCATGGTCAACATTTTCCACAGCTTGGATGCTGCGGCCAAAAAGTACGGCATGGAGGGCAACTATGTGGCGGGAGCCAATATTGCAGGGTTCCTGAAGGTGGCGGAAGCCATGACAGCCCAGGGAGTGGTGTAAAAAAGCATCCCAATGGAGGAAGTCTTCTCCATTGGGATGCTTTTTCTATACATGTATGTTCTCAGGCGTCTACCATCCGTATCATGGTCTCCATATCGGAGATCAGGCCCTTGGAATAGTTTTCCGCTTCATGGTAGATCTGCTGCGCTTCACTGAAATTGCCGCGGCGGATGGCATTTATGGCAGAAGCACCGTATTTGTGAAGATTTTCATGCTTTGCCCGCAGGCCGTTCCAGATGGGCAGTACACTGGGAATGTCCGGTGTAATGGCGTTGTAAAAATGGCCGAAACCACATTTTGTGGAATCCAGCTGCAGGGGCATGACCGTCTGGGCCGCCACCATTCTCTGCAGGTTTTCCAGCCAGCCGTGGTGGGAGGAGATGGCGCTCCTTATATACTGGGCAAATTCGCTGCTCTCCAGGTGGTAGAAGGGATCGTGGGTCATGGAGCCCATCTGCCTTACCGTCTCATCCAGTCTCCGCTCTATCTCGGCCACGGGCTTGGAGGCCTGCTGCAAGTCTTCTCCCACTTCACACATAAATTCGGTGCTTTCCTTCAGCTGCTGCTGCATCTGGGCCATGGTGGCGGTGATCTCCTGGCTGACGGCGGCGATGGAGCTGACGGCTTCATTGATCCTTGACACAGCCTGCTGACTCTCATTGTTCAGCTGCCACACATGCTTGATTTTTTCCGTCATGGAGGCCAGGGAGTTGATTGTGTTAGTGGAGCTCTGGACACTTTTCTGGGAGGCTTCCTTCATATTTCTGACGAAGGTGTCCATGTCGGCTGTCATTTTCTGCGTCTCCTCAGACAGTTCCCGGATCTCGTTCGCCACCACGGAGAAGCCTTTTCCGGCTTCTCCGGCTCTGGCGGCTTCCACGGAGGCGTTCAGGGCCAGAAGGTTGGTCTGCAGGGAGATGGAGTTGATGCCCGATATGACATCGCTCAGGTGTCCGATGATCGCCACCAGCTTATCCATGTCCTGCTGCATTTCCCGGGAAATGCTGATGGTGTGTCCTGAGAGTTCCTTGATGGCTGTCAGCTCGGACTGGCCGCTTTCTATTTTCTGATAGACATCCTGGGTTTCACCGGAGATGCCGATTATGTTGTTGGTCAATTCTTCGTGCTGTCCGCCTGATGCGTTCTGGGCATTTCCGAAGATAGCCTCTGCAGCCTTGCTTACCTTCTGTGAGATACCCATGATTTTACTTGTCTGGTGCTGCATGGTCAGATCCAGAGAGCTGATCTGCATGACGGCGTTGATATTCTTATCAAAAAGTTCTGCGAATTCCCGCCGGCCATTTGTCAGCCTTTGGTAAATACTTTCCAGTTCTGGCTCCTTGGAGTAGTCTGCCTGTCTTAATTCTGATACGGCCCGCATAAGTTCGGCTTTATTTTTCTTCATAGCCATACGCTTATCCTCTTTCTTTAAGAAATTATTGTTCATAATTATCATACGGATTTTTTTATTTTTTGCAAGCATTTTTTGTGTTAAAACATAGAAAATTTTTCTCACAGAGGGAAAGCTTGTTTTCCTGGCCTGATCCATGTATAATAAAAAGCACTTGAAAAAAACTGGAAGGGTGTTATAATATAAAAGAACAGATGTTCTATAGGCGGCAGGCGTGACCCAAGATATGAGGCAGGAGATCGGGGATGGCAGCAAAAAAATATTATGCGGTGAAAAAAGGGAAGAAAACGGGAATATTTGACAGCTGGGAGGAGTGCAGAGCCAGCGTGGAAGGGTTTTCCGGGGCGGAGTACAAAGGTTTTGCGGATCTGGGGGAGGCCCAGGGATACTTGGGGACATTGTCAGTCTTGAGAAAGGGTATGGCAGACTCTATGGAGGCAGGGGAAGAGACAGAAGAGATTTCGGCCGGGGACTCTCTCAAAAGGGGCAGGAAGGGCGGAACCGGGAGTCAGACAGTTTCTGCGGAGGACGATTCCCGGCCTCAGGAGTGTCCGGAGCCGGGGACGCTGCTTGTGTATGTGGACGGCAGCTATGACAATTCGCTGAAAAAATATGCCTTTGGCTGTGTGTTTCTGCTGCCGGACGGCAGAATTTTTACGGAGTACGGCAATGGGGACAAGGAACAGTCCCTGCGGCACAGGAATGTGACGGGGGAAATGCTGGGGGCCATGTATGCGGTGAAAACCGCAATGTTAAATGGCTATACCAAAGTGGAAATTCGATATGACTATGAGGGAATAGAGAAGTGGGTTACGGGAGCATGGCGTTCCAAGACGGAACTTACAGGCTTATATGCCTCTTCCATGCGGGAGTGGGGAAAGCGCATTATGATATCCTTTACCAAAGTGGCCGCCCACTCCAACGTATACTACAATGAACTTGCAGACAAGATGGCTAAAACCGGTCTCAGGGAGGGAAATGGGATTCCCAAAGTTCATATGCTGGAAGAGGAGTAAATATCCCGGTGGTAAGAAACTGTGAGGGCAGGGAGGAGTATATACCATGGAACGGATGAGGCTGAATAAATATCTGGCCCACTGCGGAGTCTGCTCCAGGAGGGAGGCGGACAGGCTCATTGAAGAGGGCAGGGTGGAGGTCAACGGGACAACTGCCCAGATGGGCTGCGCGGTAAGCGGATCCGATGTGGTCAGCCTGGAGGGCAGAAGGATTCAGGCGGGGGACAGAAAGGTGGTTCTGGCGTTTTACAAGCCTGTGGGAGTGACCTGTACGGAGAGGGATTCCCATGCGGAGAAGACCATTTTTGACCTGCTGAAGTATCCCTCCAGGGTGACTTATGCGGGGAGACTGGACAAAGATTCGGAAGGGCTGCTGCTTCTGGGAAATGACGGGGATCTGATCCAGGCCATGATGAAGGGATCCGGCAGCCATGAAAAAGAGTATGTGGTTAAGATAAACAGAGAAGTGACGGAAGAGTTTCTGGAGAAAATGCGCCGGGGGGTCTACCTGGAGGAACTGGGCGTGACCACGAAAAAGTGCAGGGCGGAGCGGACGGGAATGTTTACCTTCCGGCTGGTGCTGACCCAGGGGTTAAACCGCCAGATCAAGAGGATGTGCCTGGCCTGCGGCTGCCGGGTGCGGGAGCTGAAGCGTGTCAGGGTGATGCACATAGAACTGGGAGATCTAAGGCCGGGAGAGTACCGGGAACTGGACAGGGAGGATGTGCGGCGTCTTTACAGGGAGTGCGGAATTCCCACAAAATAGCTGAAAGAAAAGTCGTCTTGGGAAAATTTGAGAAGTGAGGACGGAGTGGTATAATGCAGAGCGAGAACATAGAGAGAATCAAGTACCTGGTGGATCTTTTGAACAGGGCTTCCCGGGCATATTATGCCCAGGACAGGGAGATTATGAGCAACCTGGAGTATGACAGGCTCTACGAAGAGCTGCAGGATCTGGAGACCCGGACGGGCGTGGTGCTCTCGGGCAGTCCCACGGTGAGTGTGGGGTATGAGGCTGTGGACGAACTGCCCAAGGAGCGCCATGCCAGCCCCATGTTGTCCCTGGACAAGACCAAGGACAGAGAGGCTCTCAGGGACTGGCTTCAGGGAAACAAAGGGATCATAAGCTGGAAACTGGACGGGCTGACAATTGTGCTCACCTACAGGGAGGGAGAACTTGTGAAAGCCGTCACCAGGGGAAACGGGGAGATCGGGGAAGTGATTACCAACAATGCCAGGACCTTTGTGAACCTGCCTTTGAAAATTGCCTTCCAGGGAGAACTGGTGCTCCGGGGGGAGGCTGTGATCAGTTATGCCGACTTTGAGAAGATCAACAGCGGCATTGAGGATGTGGAAGCCAGGTATAAGAATCCCAGAAATCTCTGCAGTGGTTCTGTGCGCCAGCTGAACAATGAGATTACGGCAGGTAGGAATGTGAGGCTGTACGCCTTCTCCCTGGTGAGTGCAGAGGGGGCGGATTTTCACAATTCCAGAGAAGCCCAGTTTGATTTCCTGCAGGAACAGGGATTTCAGGTGGTGGAGCACTATCTGGTGGGGGAGGAGAATATCCTGGAGACGCTGGAGGGTTTTGAGGGGAAAATCGGCTCATACGACATTCCCTCTGACGGTCTGGTGCTGACTTATGAGGACATTGCCTATGGCCAGTCCCTGGGGAGGACGGCAAAGTTTCCCAGGCATTCTATCGCCTTTAAATGGGCCGACGAGCTGCGGGAGACCACGCTGAAGGAGATTGAGTGGAGCGCCAGCCGCACAGGGCTTATCAATCCCATAGCGGTCTTTGAGCCTGTGGAACTGGAAGGGACCACGGTGAGCAGGGCTTCCGTCCACAATATCAGCATTCTCCGGGGACTGCGTCTGGGGCTGGGGGACCGGATCACCGTCTACAAGGCCAACATGATTATACCCCAGATTGCGGAGAATCTCACGGGAGCGGACAGGACGGAGGAAGAGGAGATGGTGGAGATCCCCCAGGTCTGTCCTGTCTGTGGGGGAGCCACGCAGATCCGCCAGGTGAATGAGGTTCAGTCCCTTTACTGCACCAACGAGAAATGCGCCGCCAAGCAGATTAAGGCGTTTACCCTGTTTGTCAGCCGGGACGCCATGAACATTGACGGCCTCTCAGAGGCCACCCTGGAGAAATTTGTGGATCTGGGATTTCTTCATGAGTTTGCGGACCTGTTCCACCTGGACAGGCACAGGGAAGAGATTGTGGGAATGGAGGGCTTTGGGGAAAGGTCCTATCAGAATCTTACAGCCAGTGTGGACCGGGCCAGGAAAACCACGCTTCCCAGGGTAATCTATGCCCTTGGCATTGCCAATATCGGCGTGGCCAACGCCAAGATGCTCTGCAGACATTTCGGCTATGATTTAAAGCAGATGCAGGAGGCGGATGAGGAGTCCCTGAGCGCTATCGAGGGGGTGGGAGAGGTCATCGCCGCCGCCTTTGTAAACTATATGCAGGATCCGGACAATATCCGGAAGATAGAGGCGCTGATGGCGGAGCTTCAGGTGGAGGTGCCTAAAGTGGAGGAGGGCAGCCAGACTCTGGCGGGGCTGTCCTTTGTGATCACCGGTTCCCTGAAGAATTTTGCCAGCAGGAGCGACCTGAAGGAAGCCATTGAGCAGAAGGGGGGAAAGGTCACAGGGAGCGTAACGGGCAAAACCACCTGTCTGATCAACAACGATGTCACATCTTCCTCCGCCAAGAACAAGAAGGCCAGGGATCTGGGAGTGCCCGTTGTCTCAGAGGAAGATTTCATGTCCCAGTACGGGATAAGCGCAGGCGGGGAGGTAGAAGATGCCAATTAGGACGCAGAGCGGTTTGCCGGCAAAAGAGATACTGGAAAATGAGAATATATTTGTCATGGATGAGTACAGGGCCATGCACCAGGATATCCGTCCCCTTCAGGTGCTGATTCTGAACAATATGCCCATAAAACAGGACACGGAGCTGCAGCTGCTCCGGGCTCTCTCCAACACACCCCTTCAGGTGGACGTGACCTTTATGAATGTGAAGAGCCATGTGTCCGTGAACACTCCTGCAAGCCACCTGAACAAGTTTTACACCACTCTTGACGAGGTGCGGGATAAAAAGTATGACGGGATGATTGTGACAGGGGCCCCGGTGGAGGACATTTCCTTTGAGGAAGTGGACTACTGGCAGGAGATCTGCGAGATTTTTGACTGGGCCGAGACCCATGTGACTTCCACCCTTCATATCTGCTGGGCCGCCCAGGCAGGGTTTTATCACTACTACGGAATTGACAAAAAGCTTCTTCCCCGGAAATTGTCAGGGGTCTATGAGCACAGGGTGAAAAACCGGAAAGTACCCCTGGTGCGGGGATTTGACGATATTTTTCTGGCTCCCCACAGCCGTCACACGGAGACTCCCACAGAGGCCATCCGCGCCTGCAGGGAGCTGACGGTGCTGGCGGAATCTCCCCAGGCAGGGGTGTATCTGGCCATGGCCCAGGGAGGAAAGAAAATTTTTGTCACAGGACATCCTGAGTACGACAGGTATACCCTGCACAATGAGTACCACAGGGACCTTGACAGGGGGCTTTCCGCCCAGGTGCCCTACAATTATTACCCGGGGGATGATACCTGCGGAAAGCCGCTGCTTCAGTGGCGTTCCCACTGCAACAACCTCTACAGCAATTTCCTGAATTACTACGTCTACCAGGTGACGCCTTATGAACTGGGATAGACAAAATATTTTTATATTTTGAGTAAAAATATATTGAAATAATGCTAAGATGATGATAGAATGGCAACTGTGCTTGAAACTGTCTTGGCGGTAAACTGTAAACGCCTGATGGCAGGCCTGAACAAAGTCTGGCAGTAAATGGCGAAAGGAAAGATGAATGGATATCCTGAAGGCCTTTATTATAAGGCTTTCAGGTTTTTGATTTTAGGGGGTTCTTTTTACGTGAGAATGCTCCTCCAGGGGCAGAGGGGGCCATAATGGAGATCAGACGCGGGGAAGAAAAGGACATAACGGGAATCAACAGGCTGCTTGAGCAGGTGTTGGAAGTCCACCACAGCGGCAGGCCGGATTTGTTTAAAAGCGGCGTCAAAAAGTATACGGACAGGGAGCTTTTGGCAATACTCCACAATGACATGAAACCGGTTTTTGTGGCAGTGGACGGCGGAGAAGCGGTTGCAGGATACGCTTTCTGTGTACTGCAGCAGCACCATGACAGCAATATTTTGACGGCTGTGAAGACATTGTATATTGATGATCTGTGTGTGGACGAGTGTGTAAGGGGCCAGCGCATAGGAAAGATGCTCTATGAACATGTGGTGGCCTTCGCCAGGGAACAGGGATGCTACAATGTTACCTTAAATGTATGGGAGTGCAATCCTGGTGCGAAAAGATTCTATGAAAAATGCGGGCTGACTCCCCAGAAGACTGTACTGGAGAAGATAATTGACTAAGGAAACGGAAAGGAACAGGTGGAGCGGGAATGACGGAACAGGATAGAAATATAGAGATAGCGGAGGACACTGGACAGATTCCGGAGAGCAGGGAAGAAGGCCAGGGAGGAACAGCGAATCCGGAAGGAGGCGGTCAGGAAGGCGGCGGGAACCCGGAAGGAGCCGGTCAGGAAGGCAGCGGGAACCTGGAAGGGGCTGGCCGGGAAGGCAGCGGGAACTCGGAAGGGGCCGGTCAGGAAGGCAGCGGAAGCGCAGAAGGGGCAGACGGACAGGACAGTCTGGCGTATATTGAATCCCTTCTGGATGAGCGCATTGTGCGGGCCATCAGAGAAATGGGATTTGACAAGCTGACCCCCATTCAGGAACAGGCGATTCCCTGTCTGCTCCAGGGGGAGGACATTATCGGACAGGCCCAGACGGGCACGGGCAAGACGGCTGCTTTCGGCATTCCTGCCCTGCAGAAGATTGATCCGGATCTGCGGAAACTGCAGACCATTGTCCTGTGCCCCACCCGGGAGCTGGCCATGCAGGCGGCGGAGGAGATCCGCAGGATTGCCAAATACATGCAGGGCATTAAAGTGCTTCCCGTCTACGGCGGCCAGGATATCAGCAGGCAGATCAGCGGTCTCAGGGGAGTCCAGATTATTGTTGGAACCCCCGGACGTGTGATGGACCATATGCGCCGGCATACCATCAAGCTGGATCATGTGAACATGGTGGTTCTGGACGAGGCGGATGAGATGCTGGACATGGGATTTCGGGAGGATATGGAGCTGATTCTGGGAGAGATCCCGGGAGAGCATCAGACAGCCCTGTTTTCCGCCACCATGCCCCAGCCCATTTTAGACATTACCAATCAGTTCCAGAAGGACGCGAAGATTGTGAAGGTGGCCTCCCAGGAGCTGACCATTCCTTTAGTGTCGCAGAGGTACTATCGGATCAAGGCAAAGGACAAAGACGCCGCCTGTATCCGGCTTCTGGAGTATTTTCAGCCCAAACTCTGCCTGATCTTCTGCAATACCAAGATAAAGGTGGACGAGCTGGCGGAGGTGATAAAAAAGGCAGGATTCCAGGCGGAAGGACTTCACGGCGACATGTCCCAGCACCAGAGGGATGTGGCCATGAATCGTTTCCGGAACGGGAGCACCAATATCCTTATTGCCACGGATGTGGCCGCCAGGGGCATCGACGTCTACAACGTGGAGGCGGTCATCAACTATGATCTTCCCCAGGATATAGAGTACTATGTTCACCGCATTGGAAGAACAGGGCGCGCGGGCAAGACAGGCCGTTCCTTTACTTTTGTGGGGGCAAAAGAGCTCTACCGCATTCGGCAGATAGAGCGTTTCTGCAATACCACCATTGAGGAGAAGAAACTGCCCGGCGCGGCAAAGGTGCAGAAGGCGAAAGCGGACAAATATCTGAACCGGGCCTGGGAACTTCATGAGCATGAGGATGTAGAGCTGATGAAGAGCTATCTGCAGAAGAAGATAGAGGCGGAGGGATGTGATGCGCTGGATCTGGCGGCGGCCATGCTGAAGTACCAGGTGGGAGACATGGGGCCTGAGATCGACGCGGACACCGTGGAAAGCCGCAGGAGCGGAAGGACGGGAGAGCGCAGCGAGAACAGCCGCCGCAGGCGTTTTGAGCGTGAGGCAGGCCGCGGGCGTGAGCAGCGGGGAGAAGACCGGGACGGCCGCAGACGGGACCGCCGGGGAGAGGACCGGGACGGCCGCAGGCGTGACCGCCGTGAGGAAGACCGGGATGGCCGCAGACGCAGCCGCCGTGAGGAAGACCGGGATGGCCGCAGACGCAGCCGCCGTGAGGACCGGGACGGCGTCAGTCGTTTCGACCGGGGAGAGGAGCGGGAGAACCACAGGGCTTTTGAACATGAGAGCCGTGAAAGCCGCAGAGGCTCTGCCCGGGGAGAGGATCATGACGGCCGCCGCAGGCAGGATGCCTGGGAGGAAGAGTGGTCTGCCCGCAGGAAGGGTGACAAGGACAGAAGCCATGTCTCCAAAGTCCGCGATGTGAAAAGGGACGGCAGCGAGAAGGGGCTGGCATTCTCCTTTCCCAGGAAGAAAAAGCGCAGTTAAGTCAATAGTTTTACACCAAAGCCAGGCGAAATGTTTCGTTTGGCTTTTGGTTCTTGAGAAAGGAGCGGAAGCAGGATGAGGGTTGGTATGGGCTATGATGTCCACAGGCTTGTGGAGGAGAGGGATTTGATCCTGGGCGGGGTAAAGATACCCTTTGACCGCGGCCTGGCCGGGCATTCGGATGCGGATGTGCTCCTGCATGCTGTGATGGACGCACTGCTGGGGGCGGCGGCCCTGGGGGATATCGGAAAGCATTTTCCGGACAATGACGCCGCCTATGAGGGGATTTCCTCCATGACACTGCTGGAAAAGGTGGGGGCGCTTCTGGCAGAACATGGATTTCTGGTGGAGAACATTGACGCTACCATTATTGCGCAGGCGCCCAGAATGCGTCCCTATATTGATGAAATGAGGGGGAATATTGCCGGAATTCTGGGACTGGACATGAATCATGTAAATGTGAAGGCCACCACGGAGGAAGGGCTGGGATTTACAGGAAGGGGGGAGGGAATCTCCGCCCAGGCGGTGTGCCTGCTGACCAGTCCCTTTGACCTGGAGGTCAGGCAGGCCGGGGGAGGCTGCGAGGGCTGCAGCAGGAAGTGCTCATAGAGTCAATCTTGGAGCAGGATCCTGGAGAGCGCAGAAATTGCCGGATAAGCCGGATAAAATGTTCACAGGAAGTGGGCAGAAAGGGGATAAGGTTGAGATGAAAAAGATACTGGAAGTGTTGTCGGAAGAAATGGGAAAAGCTTTTGAGGCGGCGGGATATGAGGCTTCCCTGGGCAGGGTGACGCTGTCCAACCGGCCTGATTTGTGTGAATATCAGTGCAACGGCGCCATGGCGGGAGCAAAAAAGTACAGGAAAGCGCCTGGGGTGATTGCAGGTGAAGTGGCGGAAAAACTGGCGGACAGCAGGGTGTTTAAGGAGGCAGCGGCCGTTGCACCGGGCTTTTTGAACTTGAAACTGTCGGAGCAGTTTCTCCTTGAGATGGTTCAGGCTATGACTGTAGAGCCGAAATTCGGCTTTGAGGTGCCTGACAAGCCCAAAAAGATTATGATAGATTACGGCGGAGCCAATGTAGCAAAGCCCCTTCATGTAGGGCACCTTCGTCCGGCCATCATCGGCGAGAGCGTCAAGCGCATCTGCCGCTATGGGGGGAATGAGTGCATCGGCGACGTGCATCTGGGGGACTGGGGGATGCCCATGGGACTTGTGATCACAGAGATCCAGGAGAGGCAGCCTGATCTTGTCTACTTTGATCCGGACTATCAGGGAGAGTACCCCGTAGAGGCTCCGTTTACCGTCACGGATCTGGAGGAGATATATCCTTTTGCCAGCAAAAAGTCAAAAGAAGATCCGGAGTTCAAGGCCCGGGCCATGGAGGCGGTTTACAGGCTGCAGAACGGTGTCAGAGGGTACCGGGCGCTCTGGAGGCATATCATGGATGTGTCCGTTGCGGATCTGAAGAAAAATTATGACAGTCTAAATGTGGAGTTTGACCTGTGGAAGGGCGAGAGCGATGTGCAGGATCTGATACCTGAGATGGTGGATTACATGAAAGAGGGCGGCTATGCCTATATCAGCGAGGGGGCGCTGGTGGTGGATGTAAAGGAAGAATCCGACACCAGGGAAGTACCTCCCTGCATGATACTGAAATCCGACGGCGCGGCCCTTTACAACACTACGGATCTGGCCACCATTATGGAGCGCATGAAGCTCTACAATCCTGACGAGATTATCTATATTACGGACAAGCGCCAGGAACTGTACTTTGAGCAGGTGTTCCGCTGTGCCCGCAAGACAGGGCTTGTAAAACAGGAAACGGCGCTGAAATTCCTGGGTCACGGCACCATGAACGGCAGCGACGGAAAGCCTTTTAAGACCAGGGACGGCGGCGTAATGCGCCTGGAGAATCTGGTCCGGGAGACCCAGGAAGAAATGTACAGAAAGATCCGGGAAGGCCGCGAGATGGCCCCGGAGGAGGCTGTTCAGGTGGCAGAAACGGTGGCGGTATCCGCTTTGAAGTACGGCGATCTGTCCAATCAGGCCTCCAAGGATTATATCTTTGATGTGGACAGATTTACCTCCTTTGAGGGGGATACCGGCCCCTATATCCTCTATACCATTGTGCGCATTAAATCCATCCTGAATAAATACCGGGAACAGGGGGGCAGGATGGATCAGCTTCAGCTTCTGGAGGCGGGCAATGACTCCGAAAAGGCTCTGGAAATGGTTCTGGTACAGTTCAACACCATGCTGCAGAGCGCAGTGGAGGAGATTGCTCCCCACAAGGTATGTGCGTTTATCTATGATCTGGCCAATGCCTTTAATCATTTTTACCATGAGACCAAGATCCTGTCGGAGGAGGACTCCGGAAGGCGGGAGAGCCTGATTGCGTTGCTTCTGCTGACCAGGGATGTGCTGGAAACCTGTGTGGGCCTGCTGGGATTCCAGGCGCCGGAAAAGATGTAGGGCGATATAAAAAGGGTCGCAAAAAATAAAAAAAATTTGTAAAAAAAGATTGACAAAACTCAATGCCTGAGGTATACTGAATCATGTGAGCGAAAGCTTGCAGGACAAAGACCAAACATACCACTATAATAGTGGGGCCTTTGCCAAGAGGTCCCACAACTCCTTTTTTATATTGTATATGGCGAGATAGCTCAGTTGGCTAGAGCATGCGGTTCATACCCGCAGTGTCGAGGGTTCAAATCCCCCTCTCGCTACTTAAGGAAATGCTTGAAGATAGTATATTTTCAGCATTTCTTTTTTGTTTTATTCTGGTGGCTGAAGTGTACAAAAATGATGGATATGCTTATTTGTTTTCATAAAGGCAGAAGGCGGGGCATTGGACTTCTGGCCGGCAGAAAACAGGTGGACGTACACGATTTGGATAATGACAGGAATCAGGGAGCGCCGTGTGTAAAGATAGACTTTAATGTTTTACACTGCATGGCAGAGTGCACGGCAAAAATATTTTGACACCTGTCCTGCAACGGGCTATAATAGGGAACGTAGATGAAAAAATTGTAAACCAGTGATACGGGAGAACAGGCTATGAAGCAGGACATGATTGTAATTCTTGACCTGGGCAGCACGGAAAATACGACGGTTGCCAGGCAGATCCGGAGCCTTGGGGTGTACAGCGAGATCCATCCCCACGACATTACGCCGGAGGAACTGAAGAAACTGCAGAACGTGAAGGGAATCATACTTAACAGCGGTGAGAACCGTGTTGTGGACGGAAAGGCAGTGGACGTGGATCCGGCCCTGTACGACTGCGGCTGTCCCATGATTGCCATTGATCATCCGGGCGCCAGGTGTGAGCGCAGGCTGGAGAGTCTGCCGGACGAGGCACAGATGCGGGAGTTTGTCTTTGACACCTGTCATGCCCAGGCCAACTGGAATATGAAGAATTTTATAGAAGACCAGGTGGAACTGGTGCGCCGCCAGGTGGGGGACAGGAAGGTGCTTCTGGCGCTCTCCGGCGGGGTGGATTCCTCCGTGGTGGCAGCTCTGCTGATCAGGGCGGTGGGGCAGCAGCTGGTGTGCGTCCATGTGAATCATGGTCTGATGCGGAAAAATGAGTCAGAGAGCGTTGTGGAGGTGTTTCGCAACCAGCTTCACGCAAATCTGGTCTATGTGGACGCCTCAGAGCGGTTTCTGGGGAAACTTCAGGGAGTTGCGGATCCGGAGCAGAAGCGCAAGATTATTGGCGGAGAATTTATCCGTGTGTTTGAGGAGGAGGCAAGGAAGCTGGAGGGAATCGACTTCCTGGGTCAGGGAACCATATATCCGGATATTATCGAGAGCGGCACCAAGACTGCCAAAATGGTGAAATCCCACCATAATGTAGGTGGACTTCCGGAAGACTTGAAGTTTGAACTGGTGGAGCCTCTGAAGCAGCTTTTCAAGGATGAGGTGCGGTCCTGCGGCGTGGAACTGGGTCTGCCGGAGAGCATGGTCTACCGCCAGCCCTTCCCCGGGCCCGGTCTGGGAGTCCGCTGTCTGGGGGCGATCACCAGGGAGCGCCTGGAGGCCGTGCGAGAGTCCGATGCCATACTGCGGGAGGAGTTCCAGCAGGCAGGACTTGACAAAAAGGTATGGCAGTATTTTACCGTGGTGCCAGATTTCAAATCCGTGGGTGTGAAGGATAATGCCAGATGCCTTGGCTATATGGTGGTGATCCGTGCCATCAACACGGTGGATGCCATGACAGCCACCGTGGAGAGAGTGGACTGGGATGTGCTTCAGAGGATTACAGAGCGGATCCTTGCGGAAGTGGCTCAGGTGAACAGAGTCTGCTTTGACATGTCCCCTAAGCCCCCGGCCACAATTGAGTTCGAGTGATGAAATTGGATTTAGAAAGCTAGTGTTTATGCGGGTTGCAAGCAAATTTGTGAGACCGTTTCAAATTTTGTGTAAACTCAAAAAACTGACATAAGATTTATGAATAGTTGCAAGCGGGCAGAGCCGGTCTTCTGGTTCTGCCCTTGTCTGTATTATACAGGGAATTTTATCCCTGTCAATGCAGTGCCTTAAAATCTCTTTTACAGATTCCTGCCAGATAAGCGCTCCTCAAAATAAATCTCCAGCTGGGAATGAATCTGGCCCCAGTCCTGGCGGTGGCCCGTCCATTTCTTTGTGATGTCTGTCATTGCCAGATACAGCATTTTTAACAGGCTGTCGTCGGTGGGGAACACGGTTTTGGATTTCGTTACTTTCCGCAGCTGGCGGTTGAACCCTTCGATCGCATTTGTCGTGTAAATCAGACGCCGGACCGCTTCCGGATACTTAAAATAAGTGGACAGGGTTGCCCAGTTGTCATGCCAGGATTTGTAGATTTTCGGGTATTTGGCGTCCCATTTGTCCCGGAACAGCTCCAGCTCATTCAGTGCGGTCTCCTCTGTCGGGGCAGCGTATACGCGCTTTAAGTCCGACATCAGCTTTTTGATGTCCTTATAGGATACAAATTTCGTGGAGTTCCGGATCTGGTGGATGATGCACTGCTGGATCTCCGTCTGCGGGTATACAGCCTCTATGGCCTGGGGGAAGCCGGAAAGCCCGTCCACGCAGGCAATCAGGATGTCCTCCACACCGCGGTTTTTCAGGCCATTCATGATGGAAAGCCAGAATTTGGCGCTTTCATTTTCGCCAGCATACATCCCCAGCACGTCCTTCTTCCCGTTCATGTCAATGCCTAATGCAATGTAGACGGCACGCTTTACTATGCGCCCCTCGCTACGGACATGGTAATGGATGGCATCCATAAATACGACCGCATAGACTTCTTCCAGCGGGCGTTCCTGCCATTCCCTGACGATGGGAAGTATCTTGTCCGTGATTCGGCTGACCGTGCTGTCGGATATATCCATGTCGTAGAGTTCCTTCATGTGGGATTCTATGTCGCTGGTTGTCATGCCTTTTGCATACATGGAAAGAATCTTTTCCTCCATGTCCTGCGTCACGGTATTCTGGTATTTTTTAATGAGCTGGGGCTCATACTCACCGTTCCGGTCGCGCGGGATTGCAACATTCATGTCTCCATAGCTGGTGTGCATGGTCTTTTGGGAATGTCCGTTGCGGCTGTTGTCAGTGTCTTTGTTCCGGTAATCGTACTTTGAGTAGCCGAGTTCCTCATCCAGCTCTTCATCCAGTACATCTTCCAGAATCACGGACATCATGTCGCGCATGACGGCATTTACATCCGTTCCGTTTTTAATGCTGATGTCATTCTCTTTGAGATAGCTGCGCATCATTTCCCGCATTGCTGCTTTTTGTGGGCTTTCGTTTTTTCTTGCCATAATAATACCTCCAAACTGAATAATCTTATCTTACATCAGTTTGGAGGTTTACACAAACTTTGGGATAGTCCCGCCCTAAAGTTCTTAAGTTTCTTTAATATTCCTTTACTTTTTGCACTTGTCGCGTTTTCCATGGTGACCTCCATACACGTTTTCTCTCGTTATGCATTGCATGTCTCTTCATAGAGCGAGCGCTGTGAATCCCACAGTTCTTTATACTTTCCTTCACAAGTCGAAAGCTTCTCATGTGTGCCCTGCTGAATAACTTTTCCGTTATGAAGCACCAAAATAAAATCGCATATGCGGCAGCTTTGCAATCTATGCGAAATAAAAATACAAGTCCTGCCTTCACTCATATTTCTGAAGTCTTTATAAATCTCTGCTTCCGATATGGGATCGAGAGATGCGGTAGGCTCGTCCAGAACGATAATCGGAGCTTTTTTGTATATAGCTCTCGCGATTGCTATTTTCTGGCCTTCTCCTCCTGATATCTCCACACCGTTTTTCGAGAAATCATTGTAAATGTATCTGTCCAGTGTCAGATGAGATTTATTGATTCCAAGTTTATTAAGTATCGCCGATTCTTCTTCTTTGTCAAAATCCGTCCGGCCTGAAATAACGTTACCGAGAGCCAGCGCAGGCAAAGCAAAGTCCTGAAAAACAACACTCAACTTTTTCCAGTAATCTGCCTTAT
>OFGR01000558.1_pt1 | contig 36776 bp, 34 predicted proteins | sample 1521811 | NCBI WGS metagenome assembly OFGR01 (sample SAMEA3504098, study PRJEB24116) | mouse gut metagenome | biome: mouse gut; feature: mouse-associated habitat; material: faeces | place: Denmark | collected 2011
GGAAGGGCCGCCCCGCCAAGGCAGCCATTCCGTTCCGGCGGCGTTTCTTTACGGACGAGGCGACCTCCGCGTTCAGGTATGCCGCCTTCCTTTCCGGGAAAGGGAGATACGTTCAGGGGATGCGGGAATCGGATTAAACGAGGGACTCCCGCTCGTGGATAGTCAGGGGCGGCCTGTCCATGACAAAGGCGTAGCGGCCCAGTGCCACCGCGAGCAGGGCACAGGCCACACCGAGCGGCGACAGCGCCGCCAATGGCCTGTAAAGGCTGGCAAGGAAACACAAGGCCGCCGCGCCGTCCAAAACGGCCGCGCCGTGCCCGATCTCCACGGTCCGCCTCCGTTGACGAAAGAGGGGGATGAGATGGCCTTCGAGAAAAAGCATGTCCAACAGCAGGAGGGGGATCATCGCCGGCAGCAGAGGCCGCGCCTCTACGCCCGCAAGAAGGCCGATGCCGAAGAGCACCACCGCCCCCAAGAGGACCGCGCCGCTGGTGAGGTAGGCGGGAAACCAGCGCGCGAATTTCCACATGGGCCGGGAAGTGGCCGAAAAAAGCACGCCCTTGTAGCACAGGCCGACCATGACCGGAAGCATCCCGAAAAAGGCCAGCCCCACCAGCCATGCCTCTACCGCGTGCGTCTGAAAAAAGGGGACGAGCGTTTCCCGCAGAGAAGCCGGGAGGACCCCGGCGCGCACCAACAGGGCGATGAGGCCCCATAGGGCCGGGAAGGTCATGAAGAAGGCGCTGAACGAGAGTCCCCATACGCCCACCCACATGGGCGAAAGCGGGCGCACGGTACGCAGCATGTGGTGAAAGCGCAAAGGGCTGCCCAGATCGAAGATCAGCAGGACCAAATCCGCCATCAGGATCAGCCACGAGAGCACAAAGGCGACGGGCAGGGCCGCGGCGAAAAGTTCGGGCCGCAGCATGGCTGCGGGAAAGGCCACCAGAAAAAGCCCGAGGGACAGATTGTTCAGGATGACGTCGGCCACGGTGAGGCCGCCCCACGGCGGCACGTGGGCGATGACGCGATGGCGGTAGTCCACCCCGCCGTCGGGCCGGATATCGTCATGGCAGACCGGGCAGCCCGAAGGCGCGATCCCGCTTCCGGGGCAGCCGTCCCGCTCGCGCGCTCCATCGTTCATACGGCACCTCCAAGGAAAAGGGAGTAGAGGATAAGCCCGAGAGCGAAGACAAGGCCGAGGGCGGCGCGCATATAATCCCCGGCAAGACGCATGGCCGGATGTACGGGTTCCGCCGGAAGCCCGTAGAGGGCGGGCTCGTCCTGCAAAAGATAGATGTTGTGCAGCGCCGGATAGGTGGACGTGGGATCAAGGCCGTAGAGCCGGGCTCGGGAAACCCCTTGCGAGCGCAAGACCTTCAGGCGGCTGCGGGCCTTGCGGCGCAATTCGTCCAAGGGGCCGAAAAGGATGGATTGCGTGGGGCATGTTTTGGCGCAGGCCGGAACAAGCCCGTCCCGCAGACGATCAAGGCAGAGCGTGCACTTGTGAGAGTGGCCGGTCCCTTCGTCGAAGTCCACCACGCCAAAAGGACAGGCCGCCACACAGGAGGCGCAGCCGTTGCAGATGTCCGATTGCAGGTAGACCGTGCCGTATTCCGTATGCACCAGCGCCCCGGTCGGGCAGGCGCGCAGGCACGGCGGGTCCGCGCAATGCTTGCAGGTGTCGCTTGAAAAGAACCAGCGCATCCGCCGGGCCGCGTCGCGCCGGGGCGGTTCCCCGTCCACGCCCGGATCGGCTCCGTTGTCCATGACCACATCGTTTTCGGGCCGGGCGGCGGGAAGCTCCACAAAGGCCACGTGACGCCACGTCCGCGCGGTCAGCCGCATGGTGTTGTCGTAGCTGTGGCCGGACAGTTCCGGCTCCTCCCCGGGCAGCATGTTCCACTGCTTGCAGGCGACCTGACACGCCTTGCAGCCGATGCACACGGAGGTGTCAGTAAAGAACCCTACCGCCCGCCCTTCCCGTTCCGCGCCGCGCCGGAACGGATAGACGATATGCTCCCACAGCGTGCGGGGCGGCCTGACGTTTTTTTCAGACATAATCCAGCCTCCCTTCCGGCTGCGCCGACCATTCCACGGAAGAAAAGTCCAGTTCGGGCGCGGGGACGCGCTTCTCCGGATTGTGTTCCGGACAGGGTTCGTCGTGCAGGCGTCCCCGCCGCATCCGGCAGGTGAACGACTTGACGCTGGCGATGTCCGAGCCGATGCCGAGCGAAATGGGCGAAAGCAGATTGGCGGTATCGCCCACGATCTCGCCGCGATAGCCGAAATGCATGGGGATGCCCACAACATGGACGCTGCGTCCGCGCACAAAAAGGGGCCGCAGCCGGGGCGTCACCAGCACCCGCCCCTCGATGGCCCCGCGCGGCGTCTCCACCACGGCCCATTCGAGCATCTCAAGGCCGAGAAGTTCCGCAAGCTGCGGTGAAATCTCGAAAAAGAGGGACGGTTGCAGCTCGGCCAGCCACGCGTCGTTGCGGGTCATGCCCCCCGCGAGGAAATGCTCGGTGAAACGATACGTGGTCAGGACCAGAGGATAGTCAGGATCGGCCTCGGCGGAGATATGGTTGAGGGTATCGCGGATGACCAGCGTCAACGGGGACATCTGCTGCCGGATGATCCCGTTGGCGACGGGCGATTCCAGCGGCTCGTAATAAACCGGGAGCGGCCCGTCCGCGAGGCCGAAGGGCGCGTACAGCCAGCCCCGCCCGTCAAAATGGATAGTAAAGGGCTCGGTCCCGGCGATGGCGTCCAGCTCCCGGCTTCCGGGCGCGGGCTGGTAGGACGGCGGCTTTGCGATTTCAAAATGGGGGACATCCGGCCCAATCCAGCGCCCCAAGGCCGCGTCCCATACCAGAAGCTTCTTGCGTTCCGACCACGGCCTGCCCTCGGGATCGGCTGACGCGCGGTTGTAGAGCACCCGGGTATTGCCGGGCCATGCCCACGCCCAGTTATGGAAAAAAGTGGCCTCGTCCGCCACGCCGCCACGCCGCCGCGACAGGTTGCGGCCCGGGCCGGGAAAGACCCCGCAATAGAGGCGGCCCCCGCAAGCGGTGGTCCCGTCGTCCCTCAGCTCGGACGCATCCGAGAGGTGCTCGCCCGTGACCGTGTTGAAGCCGTTGAGCTCGCGCAGGACGCGCTCAGCATCCGGCTCGTCGACATCGCCCTCGGTGGCGTAGTCCCATGTAAGCTGACGGATGGGGAGATCGCGCTCCAACGGGGAATCCGCATACAATTCCTTGATCCGCTTGCCGATCCGGTAGACATAGGACAAGTCGGAATGGCACTCTCCCGGAGGAGGCAAAACCTGATCATGCCACTGCACCAGACGCTCCGTATTGGTGACCGAGCCGTCCTTTTCCAGCGCGAGAGCCGCCGGCAAGAAAAAGACCTCCGTCGCCACGGATTCCGGGGGCGGGCCGTCCGGGTCGGCATACCACGCGCTGGCGCTTTCGGTTTCAAAGGCATCCACCACCACAAGCCAGCGCAGGCGGCGCAGGGCCTTGCGGTGCACCGTGGCGTTGGGAGAACTGACGGCGGGGTTCTGGCCGAAAAGGAACAGCCCGCACATCTCGCGGTGCAACATCTGCACGAAATAGCTCTGCTCGGACTCGTCCCCGCTCAACTTGGGCAGGTTCTGGTAGCCGTACTCGTTGGCGGCGGTGGCGGCCTCGCCGTACCACGCCTTCAGGAGGCTGATCATGGCGGCGGGCATGGACGCCCACGATCCCATCGTGCGCTCCTTCTCCCAGAGGCCGCTTGTGGCCTTGCCCCGTCGGGCCTCAAGGCCGTGCCCGTACTTGAGCATCCTTTCCAGCGTGGCGTGATCGGCGTCGGCCACCGGCTGGGGCAGATAATTGGGAAGGGAATTGAAGAGTGTCGGGATGTCCGTCGCGCCCTGCACGTTGGAGTGCCCGCGCAAGGCGATGATCCCGCCGCCGGGCCGCCCGATGTTGCCGAGGAGCAACTGAATGATGCCTGCGGCGCGGATGATCTGCGGCCCGGTGGTGTGCTGGGTCCAGCCAAGGGCGTAAGCGATGGAGGAGGTGTATTCCCGGCCCGAGTGCGCGATAAGCTCATCGGCCACCCGCTCGATTTCCGTGGCCTGACAGCCGCAGACCGAAGCCACCCGTTCTGGCGTATAGCGGGCGTAGTGCGCCTCAAGAACCCGCAGGACGCAGCGGGGATGCTGGAGCGTCGTATCAAGGACGGGCCGCCCTTCCGCGTCTAGTTCGTAATCCCATGAGGCGGGCGCGAGATCATAGCGCCCCGTTTCGGGATCGAAACCGGAAAAAAGCCCGGTTTCCTGATCATAGGAATACGATTCCGACACCAGCGTGGGCGCGTTGGTGTAAGGGACGATGTAGTCGGTGAAATACGCCTTGCGCTCAATGATGCGGCGGATGATCGCGCCGAGGAAGGCAAGATCGGTCCCGGGACGGATGAGGACGGCAATGTCCGCCGAAGCCGAGGTGCGGGTAAAGCGGGGATCGACGTGCATGATCACCGCCCCGCGCCGCCGGGCCTCATCCACCCACTGATAACCCACGGGATGCGACTCGGCCATGTTCGAGCCCATGATCAGCACGCAATCGCTGTTGCGCATGTCGCGAGGAAAATTGGTGCAGGCCCCGAAGCCGAAGGCGGTGCCCAGACCGGGCACCGAGGCGGAGTGTCAGAGCCGTGCCTGATTCTCTACGGAGAGGACGCCGAGCCCGCCTGTGAAGAGCTTTTTGATCAGGTAGTTTTCTTCATTGTCGCAGGCCGAGCCCCCGAGCGAGGCGATGCTTTTCAGATGGTTTACCTTGAGGCCCGATTCGTCGTATTCCACGAGGTCGGCGTCGCGGGCCTCCTTGACCAGCCGGGCGATGCGGTCGACCACCCACTCAAGGGAACGCTCCTCCCACGCCCCGGCATAGGGCGCGCGGTACAGCACCCGGTCGATACGGTGGGGATTGCGCAAAAGCTGGAGCGTGTTCGCCCCCTTGGGACACAATCTCCCTCGGCTGACGGGGCTGTTTTCGTCCCCTTCGATGCCCACGACCTCGCCGTCCCGCGTGTAGACGGCAAGACTGCACCCCACAGCGCAATAAGGGCAAAGCGCGTGCCGCCTTTCGGCATCGCGGTAACGGCTATGCACGTCCGCCGTACGCGGGCTCCACGGTTCCCGGTCCATATCCGCCCCCTGAGCAAAACGTTCCCGGCCTCAAGCGCCGGATACGACAAGGGTAGTGAAGGCGGAAGGTGAAAAACAGTATTTTATGAATGAGAACAGTCTATTATCGTTATCAGTCTCCAAGTGGGCCGCCCCGCTGCGAGAGTGCCGCTCCCCCATCGGAAAGGCCACCTCAGTCAAACATAGGCTCCATTTCCCCAGAAGGCCCGCGTATCAAGCTGCGCAACGCGGGAAAAGAAAGCGCGGCCTCCCTCGCAGGATTCCGGCCTCCCCAGAGCCGCCCACACAGGAGAACCTTTTCGCCGGGAACCGCGCAAGGGGATGGGCATGGGTACGTGTTCGGCTTCCCAGAGGGGGGCTGCAAAGCCGGAAGAGCGGCGCGAATATAGTAAGCGCCCGGCTTGTCCGGGCTTCCCGCCCGGCACGGAATCTTTCCGGTCCGCTTCGTTGAGGGTGAGGGACGTGGGAAAGGGAAAAGAAAACTCAGGAAGGCTTCCGCACCGTGCGGCGCCCTGCCCCGTGGAAAAGCGCCAGGCCGAGGAGGATCACGGCGCCGCCGATGAAGGTTTCGGGGCCGGGCACCTCGCTGATCACCGCATAGCCCAAGATCAGCGACAGAAAGGGCGTCAGGAACATGAAATGCGTCACCTCGCTGGTGCTGCGGGCCACGGCCAAGGCCCGCGCCCAAGCCAGATAAGCCACGGCGCTTGGAAAGACGCCGAGAAAGACGACCGTGGCGATCTGGCCGAGAGGGGCCCTCGCCGTTTCCCGCGCGGCTTCGGGGGCGAAGGGCAAAAGCATGACCGTGGCCGCGACGAAGCTCCACGCGGTGAGCTCAAGGGAAGTGTAGCGCCGGGCGAAAAGCCGCTGCACGAGGTTGTAGGCACTGATCGACAGGGACGCCGCGAGCATCCATACAATGCCGATATTCAAGGAAAAGACACCGTTCCACAACATGAGGACAAGCACGCCGCCGAATTCCAGACACAAGGCGCACCACCCCACCGGTGACAAACGTTCCCGGAAAAAGGCCGTCGCGAGCAGAGCCGTGATCAGCGGGGCCGTCGCGATGATGATACAGCCGGTGGTCGAGGTCAGCGTTTCCGATCCCTTGTTGAACACCAAAAGATAAATGGCGAATCCAAGAGCCCCCGAGAGCAGCAGCCCGGGAACGTCGCGCAGCCGAGGAAGCGGGACACGCTTCACGGCGAGGAGGCCGCAGAGCACGACGGAGGCCACAAGGCAACGCAGAAAACCCAGCGCCGGAGACGTGAACGCCAGCAAAGCTACCTTGGTGAACACAAAGGCCGATGACCACAGCGTAACCGTCAAAAAAGCATAGCCCTGAGCGGGAGAAAATGGCATGGCCGTCTCCTTTGGATGAACGGGGCGTTCGCTTCGGACGCCTCGCGCCGCCCTCCCGGGACAGGCTGAGACGGTGAAGCCTCTTTTCTGCCGCCCGCAGGACGTGAATCGCGGCATCTCCAGCGCGCCGAGCTGAAAAGACATGTTCCCCACGCAGAGGAAAGCGTGGCAGCGGCATGGAGGTACAAGCCTCCGCTGGCTCTCACCCATGCAGGAAAAAGCGTCCCCTTCTCCGCCCTCGACAGGCGGACCGGCGGCCTATTTTTTCCTACGCCGATCCCCCGTGAACCGCAAACCTCGCCCGTCCTCTCCGAACCAAGAGCCCTCCCCTTTCCGCACCGGAGAGGGGGGCTCTTTTCGTCTTCCCGCCTGCATGAGGCCTTCCCGGAGACCGGCGGCAAAAGAGACACTCCGGAGGAGCACGGGAACCCCCTCTCACGCCGGGTATGTGCTTGATGGAATCCAGCCGATTTCAAGGGGAAACCGCCCCTCGTCCCCTTGGCAGCACTTTCACCCCACTCCGTCCGCCTGCCTCTTCCTTCCCGCTGGAACAAGGGCCTTCCCGGAGGGGAAACCGGAGGCTGGCCCCGCTGCGGCCCCACCCCAAGTTGCCCCATGTCGGCCCCTATCCTTTCCTGCTTCAATCCTTGGGGAGGATACGGAGAAAAACACCTCTTGGCAGGAGGCGCAGGTGCGTTGCCCGAAAACACAAGGCCGTGCCCTGAGAAGGTTACGCCCTACCCCTTCCGCGCAAGAGAAGGCCCCGTCGCCACGGGTGCGGCACGGAACCACTTGAGCGTAAACAGCAGGAGAAGCCCCGCCGTTCCGGCATAGGCGGCGTCCATGCTCCACAGATCATTGATCAGGTAGGCGATGAGGGGTCCAAGGGCCGCGCCGAGATCGGCGGCGAAGGAATACCACATCATGAACGTGCGTCCTCCGGCCACCGAAGCGGCGTCAGAGGCTACGGCATCGGCGCAGGTCGTCAGGGACGTGCCCGCGAGCTGCGCGCCCAGAAGCGCGCCGATCCATAACGGCAAGGGCAGGGTCAGCGCGGCGAGCCCGAAGAAGATCGCCCCCGCCCCAAGCGAGGCCGTCATCACCGCCCGCCGCCCGAAACGCCGATCCGAAAGCCGCCCGAACCACGGCGCAAGCCACGGCTCCCACGCCCAGCGCAGAGCCTGCAATGCCCCTGCCAGCGTCGCCGCGCCGACGGCGACTCCCCAGACAGTCACGCTGCTTCCCACGTGCACGTTGATGAGCCGACTCAGAGTGGAGGCGTAAAGCCCCTGATAAATCAGGGCGACCACCAGTCCCGTGGCCATGACCCACAAGACCGTGCTCTCCCTCCACGCCACGGCTTCGGAGGGCGCGCCGGAGGCAGACACGGGCTGCGGCCCTTTGCCGCGCGGTACGAAAACAAGGCTCGGGACAATGGTCAGCGCGGTACAGGCCCCAAAAAGCAGGGCTGTGGCGGAAAACCCCAGAAGGTCGGCCAACAGGCCGCCCGCCAGCATCCCCCCAAGGCTCCCAAGCCGATAGAGCCCATTGTAAAGCCCCATGAAATAGCCCCGGTCGCCGTCAGAAGAAACGTTCAGGATGCAGTAGAAAGCGCCCAGCCGCAAGAGAGTCCATGCCGCACCCCAGACGCAACGCAGCGCAAGCCACATCACGAAGCCGTGCGCATACGCATAACCGAGCGTGGTGAACGCCGCCAGCACGGTGGCAATGACAATGCCGGTCCGGTCGCTGATGCGGCGGTAGAGCCACCCTACCGCCGGATTGAGCGGCAGCCGCACCAAACGGTTGGCCGACAGGATGATCCCCACTTCCCACAGGGAACCGAGCCCCGCCTCCGCGAAATGCACAGGCAGGACGATATACAGCATCGAGTCCCCGATAAGGCACGCCGCCGTGATCAGCGACAGGACGATGACCCGCCGCGTGGCTCCTTCTTTTCCCACCATGTTTCTCTTCTCCCCTCCCCCCCGGTCCAAAAACCGTCACGTTTCCCTCACGTGATACGAATGAGGTAGAACAAAGCGGGAACAAGCGCAATCATTGGGCGGGGGAAAGCGGGAAGCGAAAAGAACCTTTCAACGATGGGGGGAGTCCTGCGGCGAGACCGGCCCCGCCGCAGAAAGATGATGCGCCACGTAAGCCGCAGCGTCTTCCCGGCCCATATAACGGCGCAGCATCGCTTCCGGGGCATGGGGCAAATCCACGAGCAAAAAGGCGTCCAGAGAACCGAATCCCGCATCCCGGTGCAACGCCGCAATGCGGCCTCCCATCTTGAAGTAGTGCTTGAAAAGGACGGGAATGCCCCTTCCTTCCTCCTGCGCGCGGATGAGGCGATCAAGCCCGCGGTAGTCAAGCAGGCCCTGCCGCACGGCGTTGAGGAAGCTCTCAGCAGCCGCATCGCCCCGCGTGTCCGCCCGGAAGGGCACGCGGGCCCGGACCAGCCACTCCAGTTCCCCATCCCCATGCCTTCCCATGAAATAGGCCCCAAGGAGCCGGAGGGTGAAGGGGGAAGCGTCGAGGTTCATGCTCACCGGGCCGAAGAGATAGCGGATGGACGGGTGGCGCAGCACAAAGCGCGCTATTCCCTTCCACAAGAGCAGCAAGGGCAAAAAATCGCGCTGCCGCTCGGGACGCACCACGGCGCGGCCCAGTTCAAGGCTCTGCCCGTAACGCTCCCAAAACGCGGGCGCGAAACGGAACAGCCTTGACGTATACAGCCCTTTGTCCCCGTCCACCCTGAGGAGTTCGGGAACCATGCCGAGGCGGTAGCCTCCGGTGATCTCATGGGCGGCGTCGTTCCAGAGGATAAGATGGTAATAGCGGCGGTCAAAGACATCCATATCCCGTGCCTCGCCCGTCCCCTCCCCGACATCACGGAAGGCCATCTCACGGATGCGTCCCATTTCCTGAAGCAGGCAGGGCGACTGCTCCCCGCGCAGGAGATAGAGGCTGTACGCTTCCTCGCGTACCAGCAGGGCCGAGGCGGGCAAATCGGCTATGGCGTGTTCGAGAAGGGCCGGGGGCAGCGGAGAGGCCAAGGGACGGGCATAGACCCTGCCTCCCGGCCCTTTCCTTTCCCCAAGCGCATAACAGCGCAGGCGCAGGTAGTCGTTACGTACGCGGGCCGTAGGCAGGGACGCCAAAACCTCGCCGCCGATGGCCGCGCCAAGGCGCAGCGAAACGGTGGAATGGCGCTTCTTGAGCAGTTCCCGAGGCAAAAGGAGGGTACGCAAAGCTGGATGCACCAACCCGGCCATAGAAAAAGACAGGCTGTTGCGGCCCTGGAAATAGAGAGGGATGACGGCTGCCCCACTCCGGGCGGAGAGGCGCAGGGCCGTATCATGCCAGTCGGGATCGCTGATGCCCCGCCCCTTCTGCCAGTGGGAAACCGTCCCCGCCGGAAAGACGGCCACAGCCCCTCCATCCTCCAGATGACGCAAAGCCTCGCGCAATCCCTGCACATTGCGCTGCCGGGCCTCCCGCGTTTCAAAGGGGTCCACTTCGATGAAAGAGCCCGCCAAAGCTCCCAAGGCATGCAGGAGGCTGTTGGCCATGATCCGCAGATCGGGACGCAGAGGCGTCAACCGTGCCAGAAGGACCAGACCTTCCAACAGGCCGAAAGGATGGTTGGAGACAAAAACCAACGGCCCTTGTCCGGGCACAGGCGCCATGTCGAGGCGGACCCGGATGCCCAGCGCGGCCAAGGAGCGCCGGGCAAAATCTTGAGGGGATTCCGCAGTGCACAAAGGCTCGGAGAGGGAGCACAGGGCCTCGATGCCCAAAGCTCGGCTCAGGGAACCCAGTACGGGCCGAGGCAAAGGCCACGAAACAAGGCTGGCCGTCAAAGCTTCCGGGCCGACGATGCCGGACACAGCCGACGAAGACGGTTGCGCCGTATCCGAGGAAGGAATGAGGGACGACATGCTGTTCCTCCTTACAAAAGAACACGATGCGAAAAAGATAGCCCGTACGGGCCTCAGTTTCGCATCAGTCGCATGTCATCAGGGTGAAACTCCATGATTATCAGCAAATTCAATAAAATAAGATTTTTAATACCCTAAGGTTACGGCCCTGCAAGGCTTTCTTTGCGCCGAGTCGGGCCGAAGGCTCTGCTGCAAGGGGCAGATAGCCATATTGGAAAAATGGGAAACAATTTCCCCATGAAAGACGGAAAAGAATTGGAGAGGAAACAAAAAATAGCGCAGCCGCCCCCGATAGACATCCCGCACGCTCCCCGCTGAACGTTTTTCCCATGCCCGGCGCATGGCCCCCCGCGACTTGCGCGCAATGACCCTCTCCCTTTGCGGAAGGACCAGCCCTTTTCCGCGCCACTTCGAAAAAATTCCTTATAATACGCGGAAAAGGCCGGAAGTTTTCTTTCCGGCCTTTTCTCGAACAGTGTGCGCCTGCGGCAACGCCTAGGGACGGCGAGTAGCCGTGGCGAAAAATATGCCGCCGAGGATGGCCGCCGAACTCAGGGCTACGCGCATCGTGATGGGTTCGTTGACGAAAAGCACGCCGCCGATGGCGGTGATCACGGGAACGCTGAGCTGGACCACGGCGGCCACCGTGACGGTGAAGCGCACCACGACCATATACCAGATCACGTAACCGCCCGCCGAGGCCAGCGCGCCCGCCGCCAGCGCATACCAGATGCCCGGGTTGTCGAAGGCCACCTGCGACGGCAGGCAGATCATCATGATCAGGGCCAAGGGCACGGCCTTGACGAAGTTGCCCGCGGTTGAGGCGGCGGGATCGCTTACGCCCTTCCCGCAGAGGCAATACAGCCCCCACGAGGAGCCGGAGATGAAAATAATCAGAGAGCTGAACAGGGGCGGCGCGGTCAGGCCGGGCAGAAGAAGGAACACGAGGCCGACCAGCGCCACGCCGATGCCGAGGCCCTGCTGTCTGCTGGGTCGCTCGCCCATAAAAAAGCCGCATCCGAGCATGGTGGTCTGCACGGCTACGGCGATGATCAGCGTCCCCACGGCCGTGGGCAGTTCCACGTAGGCCCATGAAAAGCACGCCATATAGATGAAAAGGGTGAGCGCGCCTTGCCAGTTCCCGGCCTTGAAGACGTTCTTGTGCCGCACGGCCATGATCAGCCAGAGCATGATCGCCCCGGAAATGAGGCGGACCGCCGTATAGGTTACCGGTTCCATCCGGTATTCAAGCAACGCCAGCCTGCACAATACGGAATTGGCCGCAAAAAGCGTCATGGCCAGCAACGTCAACAGGGCCGTACACATCGTACTACTCATGGTGCCACCTTGCGAAAAAATACGGACGGCAAGGCCGCCCGGAAAAGAATCGCCCCGCGCAAGGCACGGCTCCGCCGCGCCCGGCAAGGCGACTGCAACATAGCATCGCCACTGCGGGATGACAATACGTCTCCTCCGGGAGACATGGCCGCCCGAAACGCCGTACCGTTCTTTTCAGCCGTCCATTCTCCACTTCTTCGCAACGGTTGACCCTTCCCGCCTTCCTGTTGCATTCTTCCGAGAGCGGCAAGCCCGCAATCCCATGCAGGACGGCTTCAATGACTACTCCATCCTTTCAGGAACCTTCCGGCGGCTCGTCCCGCACCTTCGTCCTCATCCCCGGTTCATGGTGCGGGGCCTGGTGCTGGAAACCGGTAGCGGAACGGCTGCGGCGGGCCGGGCACGACGTCCATCCCCTCTCCCTGACCGGGCTCGCGGAGCGTTCCCATCTCCTTTCGGATCGCATCACGCTCGAAACCCACGTCATGGACGTGATCAACCTCATCCGCCATAACGATATGCGCGACGTGGTGCTCGTCGGGCACAGCTACGCGGGGGTCATCCTCACGGTGGTGGCGGACCGCATCCCGCAATTCCTGCGCCACATCGTCTATCTCGACGCCATGGTTCCGTTGCCGGGCGAATGCGCGATGGACATGATCCCCCGCCACGACGCGGCGCAGCGGATATACCGCGCCCATCACGACGGCGGCGTCAGCGTGCCCGTGCCCGCGCCCGGGCATTTCGCCTCGGACGCCATGCGCGACTGGTTTCAGGCCCACATGACGCCGCAGCCGCTTAAACCCTACCTTGAACGTATCGACATCCGGCCTCCGCAGGGCAACGGCGTGCCCGTCACCTATGTCTCCTGCGTGCCGGTGCGCCATCCGTCCATTGTCCTCTCCGCCGAGCGCGCCCGGCGGCTCCCCCTCTGGCGCGTCATCGAAATAGCCTCCGGGCATAACGTTCATCTTCACCGCCCTGACGACGTGGCGGACATCCTCATGGACTGCGCGGAAAGAGGCTAAGGCGAAAAAATTTTGCGGCATCCCGGCACGCGCGGGTGAAAAACGGTGAGGCGGTTCAAGTAAAGGCCCTCCCGGGGGGAGGGGCCTTCACGTTCCGGCGGTTTCCCTCCTTCCTCCGGGCCTACCTGACGAAAAAGACGGACCTGAGCCCGCCTTTTCCAGAGGGGGAGCCCTCGTCATTCAGACAGAGGGCCCTCTTGCGCCTATGTGGGAAAACTTTTCCGAAGCGAGCACCCTGCCTAACCGGGTCATCCAAAATCAGATAATATAGTACTCTTATTATACGAATCACACACCCCACCAACGCTATTTCCATAATGAAATGGCTCTGTCATAGCACTCGATGGGTCTATTTCATCTGTGATTTCCAAGTTATACACATAAGTATTTTCGCATTGTGGAGCCTGTTGCCTCAACAATGTTGAAAACGTTTGAAATCCCGGGAGCTAAAGAAACTGTCAATCATTTCCTAGGACAGAGCCAATGGAATCAATGTGTTGAAAGCGTATGACACCGCGCCTGACGCCGCGGGCCCGCCCCCTTTTTCTCCTTTCCCTCATTCCGCCCGTTCAAAGACGGCTGTGAACTCGCCGGACATGGCCGCCAGCCTTTCCGCGCCGCACTGGAGGCGTCCAAGGCGGACCAATCCGGCGGACCACGGAAAATCCCGGTAAAACAAAGCGATGTTCCCCCACGGCGCGTAGAGGGCCACATCGCCCGCAGCAGGCTCATACCCGGCGGGCGCGCCTTGCGTGGAAAGGCGGCCCGGCAGATCGCCGATCTTTTCGGTCCCGTTGTAGTCCCGCAGCGTCACCCTGAGCGGCAGCATTTCCAGAAAATCACGGCTGGCCGCACTGTCCTCCAACAGAAGGGGCAAACGTTCGCCCCCAATAACCAGCCGTATTTCCACCAGTTCCCCGGACCGGAGGGGAACGGGAAGCAGCGCCGACGCCATGAGCAGGAAGGCCGCCGCCATGCCCGCCAGCCTTGCTCTTTTCCGTGGTGCGACAGGCGCGGCACCTTTTACGGCCTTTTCCCTTTCGGCCATGCGTCTCCTCTCCTGTTCAAACGTTGGCGCCCATGTCACGGGCGTTCTCCAAGACACCGGGAATATTCCGCACGGCTCCTACGCCCTCAGCGCCGACGCCCCGGATAACCCCTTTCAGCGTGGCCTTTTCAAAACAGGCAATCCAGCCCTGCAAGCCCTTGATCGCGCCGTCCATCGCGCTTTCATCAGTATCTGCCGCGCTTGCCAGCAGATAGACATCCCGGAAGGCGTAGTCCGCCGGGAAAAGCGGATTGGTACGGTCGAGCATGGTTTTCATCTGGCCGCACATTTCATAAAAGTAAATGGGGGTGGCGAAGACGAGAACGTCGGCGGTCAGCATCTTTTGCGCGATGGCGTCGGCATCGTCGCGGATGACGCAGCGTTGCGTTTTCTGACAGGCCAGACAGCCCCGGCAAAAGGCGATGTCCTTGTCGTAAAGGCAGACCTTTTCTACCTCATGCCCCGCCTCGCGCGCGCCCGCTGCGAACGCGTCCGCCAGAAGATCGGAATTGCCGCCCTTGCGCGGGCTGGTGGAGAGAATCAATACATTCTTGCTCATAAAGAGGTACCTCATATGGTTTGCGGCGGAAATGGGCCCGAGTCCGTCATCCCCGCCGGAGTTTCCGCCCTGTCGTTTTCCGGGCGATTCTTCCAATCCTTGCGCTCAAGCGCGCTCCCTTTTGCTTTTGCGGTGGCGTCAGGCTTAACGGGTGGGTAATGTACGCTCCTTCCCTCACAGTCTTTTTTCGGGAAAAGCGGTCGGACGTGTTTGAGGGCGCGCCTTCCGCGTCTAGGGTGTGGCGTGCCCGGCGCTTTTCCCGCCCGTTTTCCACCACACGCCGGGCCGCGGGATCGGGTCGTCCAGAGACAACGGCTCTCCGATGCGGGGCATGAGCAGGCGGTAGCCCTTGTCCCGACTGGCCGCCTCAATGCGTCTATAGGGATCGTCCCAAGGATGATAGGCGATGGCGAATTTGCCCGCATGGGCGGGAAGCAGGGTTGCGGCGTGCAGGTCTTGCGCGGCCTGGGCCGTTTCTTCGGGCATCATGTGGATGAGCCCCCAGCGTCTGTCGTACTGGCCGCAGTCAAGCATGACGAGATCAAAGGAGCCGAAGCGCCTGCCCAGTTCCGCGAAATGGGGGCCGTAGCCGCTGTCGCCGCTGAAAAAGAGCCTACGTTGCGGGCTTTCCAGCACAAAACCGGCCCAAAGGTTTTTGTTGCGGGTCAGGGTCCGCCCGGAATAGTGGCGGGCGGGGGTGACGTGGACGGTCAGAGCGCCGAAGGCCACGGCGTCGCCCCAGTCTCCCTCGCGGATACGTTCCTCAGCAAAGCCCCAGCGCCGCAAATGCGCGCCCACGCCGAGCCCGCAGACCACTGCGCCGATACGGGGCCGCAAGGCCGTCAGAGTGGCGTAGTCCAGATGATCCCAGTGGTCGTGCGAAATGAGCAGCACGTCGATGTCGGGGAGATCATCCGGCGCGTAGGGGGTGCTTCCAGAAAAGGCCCGCGTACTGAAGGGAACGGGCGAGGCGTAGGCGCTCAGGACCGGGTCTATCAGGATGCGGCGGCCCTGAAGCTGGAGGTAAAAGGAGGAATGCCCCAGCCAGACGAGGACGTCCTCATTTGGGTCGAGCGCCTTGAGATCGGCCCGGACTGCGGGGACCGGCGCGGGCGGCGTCAGTCCTTCAGGCCGCGAAAAGAGGAATTCCGCATAGGTGGCGATCATGTTCTTCTCCTCGGTCAAAATCGGCGTCGGGAGCTCATTACGGAATTCGCCGTCCACATAGCGGGGCGACCGCGTCAGACGCTCAAGATGCTCCCCCTGCGGCAAGGCGCCGAAACGGGCGCTGTGCGTGAACAGCCAGACGCCCCCCGCAGCACATCCCACAATAAGCGCAATCAGCAGCATAATTTTTTTCCTCATCGCTTTCATCGGCCTTTTCCTTTCCTCTCAGAGAGGCAGCGGCGCACCCCTTCCTCTCGCCGCTTCCGTCATTCCCGGCGCGGCCTAGCGGAGGTTCCTGCCGAAAAAACGGCCCAGTTCGGTGAAATGAAACGTGGCTTCCGGCATCAGCGCCATATGGTATTGCGCGTGGGACAGGCCCTCGAACACAATGAGATCGGCGGGAACGCCCGCCTGCCGCAGCTTCAGATGCATCCTGACCGTGTTACTGAGAAAAAGATCGCGCGTCCCGCTGGTGAGCAGGGTCGGCGGAAAGTTGCTCACGTCGCCGTAGACCGGGGAGAGCATGGGGTCCTTCAGATCATGCCCGCCCGCATAGACCCGAGCGGCCTCGCTGAGCCAGCCGTCATAGCTGATCAGCACGTTGTCCACGCCCTCGTTGACGAAATAGGAGTCGCCCGTCTTGGTGAGGTCCGTCCACGGTGTCCCGGGCGCGATGGCCGCCGGAAGGGGCAGGCCCTCCGCCCTCGCGCGGAGCGTCAGGATGAGGGTCATGGCCCCGCCCGTGGACGTGCCGAAAACGCCGATCCTTTCGGCAGGCGTCGTCTCAAGCAGTCCGCGATACACGCTCACCGCGTCGTCGATGGCCGCCGGATACGGAAAATCGGGAGCCAGCCTGTAGTCGGCGTATACGACCCGGAACTTGCCTATCCCGGCCATCATGATTGCTTCCGCCGTCCCGGATTCCCCCTGGCCGAGGACATAGCCGCCGCCGTGCAGGTTCAAAAGGATGCGGTCCCGGTTGGCTTCCGGGAGGTCTTTGGGAGGGAAGATGAAAACCGGCACCCCGCCGATATCTCCTTGCTCCATGTCAACGCCAAGCCGCTCGCGCAGCGCCGGGAGCTCCCTGGAGGCCGCCTCCGCCAGCGAAGCGGCCCACGCCTTCCATTCCGCAGCGGTTGTGGGATGGGTGTTCCACTGGGCAAAGGGCCCGGCGGCGATGAGGTGCGCGAGTTCCGGGCTCACCGTTTCCGGAACGGGCAACGCGCGCGGGGCCTCCTGCGCCCCGAGCGGGAAAACGGCGGCGCAGGCCACAAACACGGCCAGCAGGACAACCTTGATGCCTTTCATGGGATGGCTCCTTGTTCTCATAACGAAAGACGTCCGACGCAAGGGCTAGGCCAGCCGGCCCGTGGCCCGCGCGTAGAGGGAAAAACTGGCTCGTGCCAGAATGAAAGCCACTATAAGGAAAAGCGCGGCTATGGCAAAGTTGCCCGTGATGCCCACATGGTCGAAGGTGACGCCGCCCACGGCCGCTACCAGCCCCATGGAAAACTGGGTGACGGCCACGGAGAGACCGCCCGCCACCTCCGCCTTGTCCGCGAGGGTGCGCGCGATCCACGCGGACCAGCCCACCGGGATGAAGCCGAAGAGAAAACCCCAGATCAGGGCAAGAGCAAGGTTCAGCCGGACGCCTCCGCCGATGAGAAAAAGGATCGCCACCGCGACGAAGGCCAGAAAGACGGCGGGCAGCGTCCGCCGGAACCAGCGGTTGAGGACGAAGCCCGCGGCAAAGGTGCCGAGGCAGTTGGCGACGCCGAAGGCCAGCAGGACCGCACTGAGGGTATCGGGCCGCAGCGCCAGATCGTGTTCCAGAAAAGGCCGCAGATAGGTGAAGAAAACATGGTAGCCGCCGTAGCTGCAAATGATGCCGCCCATGCCCGCCAGCACCTAGTTTTCCCGCAAGAGGGCGAACATGTTTTGAAAGCCGTTGCCGGGGCGGGCGGGCAGCGAAGGCATGGCCGCATACTGCCACACGAACATGATCCCGCCCAGAGCCGACGTAGCGAGAAAGACGTTTCTCCAGCCGAGAAGGTGCCCCAGATAGCTCGCGAGGGGCAGGGAAAGGATGGTCGCCACAGATACCCCGGCATAGACGATGCTCAGGGCGCGCGGCAAATCGCGCGGCGGCACGAGCTGCAAGGTCACCGCCGGGGCCAGCGACCAGAACCCGCCCACGCAGATGCCCAGAAGGGCGCGTCCCGCCAAGAGGACACCGTAGCTGGATGCAAAGGCGACGAGCAGGTTCGAGACGACCAGCAAAAGGGAAAAGGCCAGCAAAATGCGCCTTCTGTCTATGCCTTGCGAAAGGGGCGAAAGGAGCAGGCTCGCAAGGACGGAGAACACCCCGACGGCCGTCACCGTCTGCCCCGCCATGCCTTCGGTGATGGAAAGATCGTGCGCGATGGGGGTCAGCAGGCTGACGGGGATGAATTCCGCCGCAATAAGGCTGGTCACGCCCATGAAGAGGGAGAAGACCGCCGACCAGTGCGCCTTGGACTGCAAAGAGATAGGAGATGCCATGTTCCCCGCCTGTGGAGGGTTCGGGTTGGGCCGCCGCCCCATCAACACTGAGGCGGCGGCGCAAGATGCCTTACTTCAGGTTGTCCTTGAAGAACGCCGTCAGCCGGGCAAAGGGAATGAGGTTCACGCGATCATAAAGGTCCACATGGCCCGCGCCGGGGACGATAAGCAGTTCCTTGGGTTCCGCCGCCCGCCTGTAGGCGTCCTCACTGAACTCGATGGAGTGGGCGTTTTCGCCCGCGATGAACAACAAAGGACGGGGAGCGATGGTTTCGATGTCGTTAAAGGGATAGAAGTTCATGAACTTGATGTTGCTCGTCAGCGTGGGGTGCGTGGTGGTCAGCGGCGACGCGCCCTCGGGGGTGAATTCACCGCGCGGGGTACGGTAAAACTCGTAGAATTCCCGTTCGATGGGCGTGGACGTTTCCGTGAGCTCATGCACGGTGCCGCTCGTGTACTTCGGCTCGCCGCCCTCGAATTCCGCGTAACGCTGTTCGGCGGCTTCCCGGATGGCGGCCTTCCTCTGGTCCAACGACACGCCATGCCGCAGGCCGTTGCGGTTGGCCGCGCCCATGTCGTACATGCTCACCGTGGCGATGGCCTTGAGGCGCGGGTCGATTTTGGCGGCGCTGATGGCGAAGCTCCCGCTCCCGCAGATGCCGATGACCCCGATGCGCTCGCGATCCACGAAAGGCCGGGTGCCGAGATAATCCACGGCGGCGCTGAAGGTTTCGGCGTAGAGGTCCGGGGAAACCGTATTGCGGGGTTCACCCCCGCTGCCGCCCCAGAACGCCAGATCGACGGACAGGGTGACGAAGCCCTGTTCCGCCATCTTGATGGCGTAGAGGTTCGCGCTCTGCTCCTTCACCGCGCCCATAGGATGCCCCACGATGATCGCGGCGTGTCTGCCCTTCGCGTCCATGCCCTTCGGCAGGAAGAGGTTCCCGGCGATGTCCATGTGGTACTGGTTCTTGAACGTCACCTTGCGCACGTCCACCTTGTCGCTCTGATAGAAGTTGCTCGCGTCGGCGGGCCTTTCCTGAGCCAGAGCCGGAACGGTGACGGCCATCACGCCGATGACCGCGGCCACCATGCCGAACAGTTGCAGCATACTCATTGTTCGTCTCCTTTGATGTTTCAGTGTTCCTGTCACGGCAGCGGTACCGCCGCCCTGCCTCATCCTCTCCTTTTCAATCGGAAAAGGAGGTCATCAAGGCAATCGAGCCTGTTTTGCTCCTCATGGACGCGGGCGAGGAGCCTTTTCCTATGCCCCGACAGAATACGCATCTGCTCGGGCGTGTTCCCCGCGCCGTAGCTTTCCATGAATCGCTCAATAACCGTCGGTGGGCATCCGGCGTCCCGAAGGTTCCGGACAAGCGCCCCTTCCTGAGTGTGGTCTCCGTGCATGGCCGCTTTCTCCCGTGCCCTTTGTATAGGAACGATCCCATACGATAGCAAATACTTATATTGAATACTTTACCATGCTTTACAAGCATGGAACGACACGCTAGGCTCCAAGGGCGCGTCTGTGGGCACCTCGCCCTCCCCAGCGCGGGGAAGCCTTACGGCCACCCGGCGGCAAAGAGGCAGAGCCTGCCGCGACGCACTCAAAGGAGGCGGTGTATGGAATTAAGAGTCCTGCGTTACTTTCTGGCGGTGGCCCGGGAGGAAACCATATCCGGGGCGGCGGAGGCCCTGCACGTCACCCAGCCCACCCTTTCGCGCCAGATGATGGAGCTTGAGGAAGAAGTGGGGAAAACGCTGTTCCTGCGCGGAAAAAGAAAAATCACGCTCACCGAGGAAGGGATGTTTCTCCGCAAGCGGGCGCAGGAAATCGTCTCGCTGGTGGAGAAGACGGAGGCCGAATTCAACGCGGCGGAGTCGCCCGTCAGCGGGGACGTGTATATCGGCGGCGGGGAAAACCGAGGCCATGCGGTTCATCGCTCGCGCGGCGCATGGGCTTCAGGCTGTGCATCCGCACATAGCCTATCATCTTTTCAGCGGGAACGCGGCAGACGTAAGGGAGCGGCTGGACCGGGGGCTGGTGGATTTCGGAGTCTTCATCGGGCAGACGGACCTGTCAAAATACGATTTCATCCGTTTGCCCGTGACGGATACGTGGGGCGTCCTGATGCGCAAGGACAGTCCCCTTGCCGCACGCGCCGCGATACGGCCCGAGGACCTCATCGGCCTGCCCGTCCTCCACTCCACTCAGGCGCTCAGGGAAAACGAGCTTGCAGGCTGGATGCGGGGCCTCTACGACAAGCTGCACATCGTTTCGACGTACAACCTGATTTACAATGCCTCCCTCATGGTTGAGGAAGGGCTGGGATACGCTCTGGCCCTCAGCGGGCTCATCCGTACCTCCGGGGACAGCCCCCTCTGCTTCAGGCCCCTTGACCCTCCGGTGACGGTGGGAATCCACATGGTCTGGAAAAAATACCAGATTTTCTCCAAGGCCGCGGAAACGTTTCTGGAACACATGCAAAGGGAAATCACGGGAGCAGCCGAAGAAAACGCCAACCCGCGCTCCTGATCCCGCTACGCCGTCCCCTCACCGGCAGGTCTTCGGCTTTCCCTCGAAACAACAGCATCCCCCTGCTGCGGGGGATTCGATGTAACCCTTCCATAAAAAAGAAAACCGGAAAGGCCGCTAAAGAAGAAGAAGAAGAAGAAGAAGATGATGATGATGATGATGATGATGAGGATGATGATGATGAGGAGGAGGAGGAAACCTTCTTCCCAAGGCCGGGAGACGTGCCCTGCCCGGTGAAAAACGTTCCCTCCGCGCCTCTCTAGGGCCTGCGCTGCATCCGGTCGCGAATGATGATGGCCAGCAAATTCATACCGAGCACCAGAACCAGCAGGATAAGGGCGGTGCCGTATTGCAGGGGCCGGGTCTTCTCGATCTCGGTCCCGGCGGTGGCGAGCACGTACATGTGATATGGCAGGGCCATGACCGCGCTGAAGACGGAATCCGGCATCTTCGGCGTGTAGAAGACGGCGGCGGTAAACATGATCGCGGCCGTTTCCCCGGCGGCGCGGGCAAGGCCGAGAATGGCCCCGGTCAGCATCCCCGGCACGGCGGCGGGCAGAACCACGCGGCCTATGGTCTGGCTGCGCGTCGCCCCGAGCGCGAGGGAGGCTTCCCGCCACGCGTCGGGCACCTGCCGCAGCGCCTCTTCCGTAGTGTTGATGATCACGGGCAGCGTCAGGACGGCGAGGGTCAGGACGCCCGCCAGCAGGCTCACGCCCATGCCGAGAAAAGTCACGAAAAAGGCCAGCCCGAAAAGCCCGAATACCACCGAAGGCACCCCGGCCAGATTGCTGATGCCCAGACGCAGGTAGCGCGTATACTTGCCGCGCCCGCCGTACTCGTGCAGATAGACCGCCGAGGCCACGCCCAGCGGAAAGGCCAGCAGCATGGCCCCGAACGCCAGCAGGAAGGTGCCGACGATGCAGGGCCACACCCCTCCCTCGGTCATCATGCGGCGGGGGACTTCCGTCAGAAAGCCCCAGCTTATGGAAGGGCTGCCGTTCCAGATGAGGAAAAGGCAAACGCCCACCAGAGCCAGAATGTTGATCCCCGCCGCCGCGCGCAGGAGCCCGAACATGAGGGTCTGCCGCCGCTGCCGGGGCGCGTTGTCGCTGCGAAAGGCAATCGTGGTCATGGCGGCTTCCTAAAGGCCCGAAGAGCCGGTCTGCTTGTGCTTCTCCGCGATGCGGAAGGCAAGCACGTTGAAGAGGAGCGTGAACAGGAACAGCATGATGCCCGTGGCGAAAAGCGCGAAGTAGTGATCGCCCCGGAAAGGCGCTTCCGCCATTTCCGCCGCGATGGAGGCGGGCATGGGCCGCACGGGATCGAAAAGCGAGAGCGGGACGATGGCCGCGCCGCCCGCGACCATGAGCACGACCATGGTTTCCCCGATGGCCCGCGACATGCCGAGCATGACCGCCGTGCCGATGCCGGACAGGGCTGAGGGGATGACCACCCGCACGAGCGTCTCCCAGCGCGTCGCCCCGAGCGCCAGCGACGCCTCACGCAGGGTGCGCGGCACGGCGAAGAGCGCATCCTCGGCCACCGAGCAGATGGTGGGCACGCTCATGAAGGCCAGCATGAGCCCGGCGTTGAAGAGGTTCAGGCCCGTATCCGCCCCCAGCCAGTCCTGAAGGAAGGGGGCGACGATGACCATCCCGAAAAAGCCGATGACTACGGAAGGCAGGGCCGCCAGAAGCTCGATGAAAGGCTTGACGAGGCGGCGCGTGCGGCTGGCCGCGATCTCCGTGAGGTAGGCGGCGGTCATGATCCCGAGCGGCACAGCGATGGCCGAAGCCAGCGCCGTTACCGCGAACGAGCCGGCTATCAGAGAGAAAATGCCAAATTCCGGCGGATCAGAGGTGGGGTACCACAGCCTGCCCGTCAGAAAATCCCACAAGGGATAGTCCGCGAACAGCGGCAGCCCTTCCATAAACAGAAAGAGCATGATGCAGGCAAGGGAGAGGAGCGAAACGCACGCCACGCCCGTAAGCGTCCAGCGTATCGCCCTTTCCTTCAAATCTCTGGACATGGGGACTCCCTTTCGTGTCCGTACGGCCCGCGCGCCCTCTTCGGGCAGGCCCCGCAAGGCTGTTCCCGTAGGCACGGCGTCTATTATCATTTCCGTCTGCTGGTTCATTCCCTTCTCCGGCCCGCTTTTCCGGGCATTTTCTGGACAAGCCCCGGGCCGGGGACAAGGCTTCCCGCGCGCTTTCAAAACGCACGGGACGCCCCGCTCCGGAAAAAAGGGAGGGGCCGCCCTCCCCTCTCCCGGCCTACTTCGCGAGCGGCACGAAGCCCACTTCCTTGACGGCCTTCTGCCCCTTGGCGGGATCAAGCAGGTACGTGATGAGCGCGCCCGCGGCTCCGGTGGGTTCGCCGTTGGTGAAGACATAGAGCTCGCGGCTGAGGGGCCATTCGCCGGAAAGCGCGGTTTCGGCGGAAGCGGCCACGGTGCCGATGTGCAGGCCCTTGATGCTCGGGGCCAGATAGCCGAGGCCCACGTAGCCGATGGCATTGGGGTTCTTGGCGACGGCCTGTTCCACCGCTCCGTTGGAAGCCTGCAAGAGGGCCTTAGGCATGACCTTGGCCTTCTTCATGACCATCTCTTCCCACGTTTCGTAGGTGCCGGAGGAGGTGTCGCGGGAAATGACCACGATGGAGGCGTCCGCGCCGCCCACTTCCTTCCAGTTGGTGATCTTGCCGGTGTAGATGTCCTTGAGCTGCTCAAGGCTCAGCCCGGCCACGGCGTTCTTGGGGTTGACCACCGGGACCAGCGCGTCGATGGCGACGGCGGTGCGCACGGGCTTGACGCCCTTCTTCTCGGCCAGTTCCTTTTCGCTCGACTTGATGTCGCGCGAGGACATGGCCACGTCCGCGAGGCCATCGATCAGAGCCTTGATCCCGTTGCCGGAACCGCCGCCGGAAAGGGCGATCTGCACGTTGGGGTTGGCGGCCATGTAGCTTTCGGAAACCTTCTGCATGATGGGAAGCACGGTGGTGGAACCGTTGACCACAATCTCGTCGGCGGCCTTCGCCTGAGCGGGCAGGAGGCAGGCCAGAGCCAGCAGGGAAGCCAATGCGATGCGTTTCATCCGAAATCTCCGAGTTGGTGTTGGGAAAGAGGCCCGGAAAGCTCATCCGGGACAGGCTGGAAAATACGGTCCCTTCATGTCAAAACGATGACGGAAATCAGAAACGCTCGTGACGAAGAAAGGTTCTCCGCCACAGGATTGTCACAATCGCTTCATGTTCCCGTCACGGGGCCGCACTAGAACAAACCCGAGACCGCATACGAGGAAGACATCATGATCAACGAATCCGCCACCGTGCTCATCGTCGAAGACGAACAGGACATCCGGGAACTGCTCGCCTACAATCTGGAAAAGGAAGGCTACGCCACCCTTCAGGCCGCGGACGGCAAGGAAGGGCTCGACATGGCCCGCGCCCGCAAGCCGGACCTTATCCTGCTGGACCTCATGCTTCCCAAGCTCGACGGTCTGGCCGTCTGCCGGGAACTGGAACGCGATGCGGCCACGGTGCGCATCCCGATCATCATGCTCACGGCGCGCGGCGAGGATGTGGACCGCATCCTCGGTTTCGAGCTGGGGGCCGACGACTATGTGGTCAAGCCGTTCAACATCCGGGAGCTGCTCTTGCGCATCCGGGCCATCCTGCGCCGTCAGACGCTGGTGGAGAGCAATCCGGTCCTCGCCCGGCACGGCGTGAGCGTCGATCCCGCCGCGCACCGGGCCGCCGTGCTCGGCCATGACGTTGAGCTCACGGCTACGGAATTCCGGCTGATGGAAGACCTGTTGCGCAACGCCGGGCGCGTGCGCACGCGCGAGGAACTGCTCGCCGCGGTCTGGGGCTACCAGTTCGAGGGGTACGCGCGCACCGTGGACACGCACATCCGCCGCCTGCGCAACAAGCTCGGGGAAGCCGCAGACATCATCGAAACCGTGCGCGGCGTGGGCTACCGCTGCAAGGAGTAACATGCACGACATCACGTTCAGAACCCGCCTCTTCCTGTGCTTCCTCGCCATCATCGTCATGGCGCTGGTGCTGCCGGGGCTCTATGTCCGCAACGGCATCAAGGAAGAGGGCATAGATGAAACCGTGCGCAGCGCGCGGCGTGAGGCACAGCTCATCCGTATGCAGATGGAAAGCGTTTCGGACTGGGGCACGGAGGCTCTGGGGCCGCTCTTCGGACGCATGGGCCGGGCCCTCGGCATCAGGATCACCTTCGTCAGCCACACCGGGGCCGTGCTTGCCGAATCCAGTCCCGGCCTGCTCAGTCTGAACGATTTTGACAACCATGCGGATCGCATGGAGATCATGATCGCAAAACAGGAAGGCTTCGGCTTCAGCATCCGCCACAGCAACACGCTCAATACGGACCTCGTCTATGCCGCCCTGCCCTTCGCGGCGACCGGCTCGCTCCCGGACGGCTACGTGCGCGTCGCCGTACCGCTCAGCCACGTCGAGGAGCGCATCGCCGCCTCCGAGCGCCAATGGTTCGCCATCGTGGGGCTGGCAACGCTCATTGCCCTCATCCTCGCCTATGTCCTCGCCGCGCATCTCGAACGTTCCTTCAAGGAAATGATCCGCGTAGTCGAAAGCATCGCCACCGATCCCCTGAACACGGGGAGCCGCCGTCGCCTGCACATCCTGCCCGGACGTGAGTTCCGCAGGCTCGCCGCCGCCGTCAACGACATGGCCGACCGCACCGAGGAACACGTGCGCACCATCGCGGAGAACAAGGCGCAATTGAAGACCATTCTGGACGTCATGAACGAGGGCGTCCTCGTCATCGGGGAAAAGGGCCGCATCCGGCTGGTCAACCCCGCGCTGACGCGCCTCTTCCCGCAGACGCGGGACAGCGAAGGCAAATATCCCGTGGAAGTCATCCCCTCCGCCGAAATCCAGCAGGCGCTCGACGGGCTCCTGTCCTCGCCGCCGGATACCTCCCGGCTGATCACGCTGGAGATCGAACCCAGGCCGGACATGGTGCTGAGCGTCCAGCTCATCCGTCCCCGCGAGGCCGTGCACGACGTACTGGCCGTGGCCGTCTTCCACGACATCAGCGAAATGGCCCGGCTCATCAAGGTACGCAAGGAATTCGTGGCCAATGTCTCGCACGAACTGCGCACGCCGCTGACGGCCATCGCGGGCTACGCCGAAACCCTGCGCGACGCCGCCGCCGAAGACCCCTCCGTCTGCGTGCGCTTTGCGGAAACCATCCTTCGCAACGCCCGGCACATGAGCGTCATGGTGGAAGACCTCCTGAAACTCTCCCGCATCGAAAGCGGGGCCGTGCCTATGGAAATCCAGCCCGTCCGGGCCTCGCTCATCCTCTCGGACGCGACCGCTTCCTGCCAGCCCCAGCTTGCCACGCACGGCCTCCATGTGGAGACGGAGATCGATCCGGGCCTTACCGTGCTGGCCGACGCCCATTTCATCGCGCAGGTCTTCCGCAATCTCATCGAAAACGCCTGCCGCTACGCGCCGGAGGGTTCCGTGATCGCCGTGCGCGGGGAGACGAGCCCCGCCCCGGACGGTGGGGAAGAGGCGCTGTTCACGGTGCGCGACGATGGGCCGGGCATCCCGGAAGCCGACATCTCGCGGGTCTTCGAGCGCTTCTACCGCGTGGAGAAGCACCGCAGCAGCCCCGCCTCCACCGGCCTCGGGCTGGCCATCTGCAAGCACATCATCGAGCGCCACGCCGGGCGCATCTGGGCCGAACCCGGTCCGGGAGGCCGCCTCAAATGCACGCTCCCCCTCGCCCCCGTGGAAAAGGAGCGGGAAGAAAAGGACGCCTTGTAAGCCTGCTTCCGGCGCGAACGGCCCCGCTTTCCCCGGCGGAACGCCGCCCCTGGGGATGCCTTTCCCTGCGGCGTCAAGGACGGGGAGCGGCCTCGCGCGAGTCCCGGCGGTTCCCCTTTCCCTCCGCCGGGGCCGATGTCCGGGGCAAGGCACGCCGCTCCATGCGACCCCATCCCTCCGGGTGCGGCCACATGAAGAGAGAGAGAGAGAGAGAGAGAGAGAGAGATGGGTTACGAAGATGCTGCCGTAACCCATTGAGAGAATGGCGGGGCTTTTCCTTGGACAGGGAAGCGGCCCCGACACGGAATCGCCCCTCCCCTGCGGGCTTTCCCCCTGCCGGGAAGTCCCCAGATTTTCTGAACGTTACTGGAGAACAACCATGTCGCAAGCACAGGCAGCCGAGAGCGAAATCGGCACGGCGCAGGACGCCCTCCTTCCCGATGCCCCGAAAATGGCGGCCCTGAACGTCAACTTCTTCTATGGGGAAACGCAGGCCCTCTTCAACGTGAGCCTGACCTTTCCCGAAAAGCGGGTCACGGCCCTCATCGGCCCCTCGGGATGCGGCAAAAGCACCTTCCTGCGCTGCCTCAACCGCATGAACGATCTCATCCCCGGCACGCGCACGGAAGGCGCGATCACGCTTGACGGCGAAGACATCAACGCGCCGGGCTCCGACGTGGTGAACCTGCGCCGCCGGGTGGGTATGGTCTTCCAGAAGCCAACCCCCTTCCCGAAAACCATTTTTGAAAACGTGGCCTACGGCCTGCGCGTGAACGGGGAACGCGACGAAGCCCTCATCGCGGACAAGGTGGAGGAAAGCCTCCGCCGGGCAGCCATCTTCGACGAGGTCAAGGATCGCCTGCACACCTCCGCCCTCGGACTTTCGGGCGGCCAGCAACAGCGCCTGTGCATCGCCCGCGCCCTTGCCGTCGAGCCGGAAGTGCTGCTCATGGACGAGCCCGCGAGCGCGCTCGATCCCATTGCCACGCAACGCATTGAGGAAGGCATCCACGAGCTGAAGAGCCAGTTGAGCATCGTCATTGTGACCCACAACATGCAGCAGGCCGCCCGCGTCTCCGACCGCACGGCCTTTTTCTACATGGGCAAGCTCATCGAATGCGACCGGACGGAAAAGATTTTCACCAACCCTTCGCTCAAGCAGACCGAAGACTACATCACGGGCCGCTTCGGTTAAATCGCCAACCTTCTTTTCCGTCAAGGAGATACGCCATGCCCTCTCAGGAAAGCTACAACGAGCAGCTTCTGCAATCCCTGCGTACCAAACTGCTGGTCATGGGAGCCAAAACGCAACAGGCGCTGGACGACGCCGCCCTCGCCGTACTCAACAAGGACCTTCCCCGCGCGGCCGCCGTGCTCGACGGCGACAGCGACATCGACGCGCTGGAAAACCAGATCGACGAGGCCGCCCTGAACATCCTCGCGCGTACCCAGCCCGTGGCCCGCGATCTGCGCTTCATCATGAGCGCCGTGCGTATGGTACTCGATCTCGAACGCATCGGTGACGAGGCGGTCATCGTGGCCGAACAGGTCACGTTGGCGGACAAGGCGGCCCCGGCCTGCGTCGAACGCGACCTGCGCGATCTGTGCGGCCGCACGCAGGCCATGCTCCGCAACGCCCTCGACGCCTTCCAGCGCGCCGACGCCCCGACCGCGCTCATCGTCAGCCGTTACGACGACGAAACCGCGCAGATCATGGTCAACATCTTTCAAAAACTGATGCAGGCCGTCAGCGACCGCACCCTCGACCCGTGGCAATTCATGCACATCATGCTGATCACCCGCGCCCTCGACCGCATCTGCCGCCGCGCCGAAAACATCGCGGAACACGCCTATTTCATGGTCGAAGGCGTCAGCCTGAAGCACCGCCGCCACGCCTAGGCTTCGCCTTCCCCACTGTTTGCAGAAAACCGCTTTCCCCAAAAGGCAGGCGCGGGATGGAAGGAGTGCGTAAACGCCGCAACGCACCGTCCGGAAGCGCTCCCTTTGCAAAGCGGCCCTTGAGGAAAAGGCGGCTGCGCGACAGTCGCTTCCATGACGGCACATCCCGCCGGGACCTTTCCCGGCGGCACAACGCAAAAGAGCCTTGGGCCCCGGAAGGAGGAGGCGCAAGGCTCTTTCTCGCGGCGGTCAGGCCGTCGTCGAGATGGGGGAACTAGTCGATCTTCTTGAAGGCGGCAGCCACGGCACCGCAGATGGGGCACTTGTCGCAGGGGCCTTCCTGCGTGTAGCCGCACACCGTACAGACATAGAAGTCGCCCTGAATGGAGGAAGGATCGGCCAGCGCCTTCTTGTAGAGGTTGGCGTGCACTTCCTCAACCTTGTTCACCATGTCGAAATACTTGGCGATGGCGTCCTTGCCCTCTTCCTTGGCGTCGGCGATCATTTCGGGATACATCTTGGTGAATTCGTAGGTTTCGCCCTCGATGGCCGTCTTGAGGTTGGCGGTGGTGTCGCCGATCTTGCCCGCGTTGCGCAGATGGGCGTGCGCATGGATGGTTTCGGCTTCGGCGGCGGCGCGGAAGAGCTTGGCGACCTGCGGCATCCCTTCTTTGTCGGCTTGTTTGGCGAAGGCGAGGTACTTGCGGTTGGCCTGAGATTCACCAGCGAAAGCGTCCATCAGATTCTTGTCGGTCTTGCTCATGAGATATCTCCTTTAAGGATAAGGTTGGTTCGTCACGTTGTGGTGTTGTAAATCAGGAACGATTCCTATTTATAGAAAACCGGCCCGCTTGTAAAGCCTTATCTCCATTCTTTTTGCAAAAAAGAAGAACTTTTTCCAAAAAGACAAAGAAATGAGGGAGAAGGGGAAAGGGCCCCTTGACCGGGCGTCTGTCCGACGCTACACCTCTTTCTCATGTCCGTCTCTTATAGAATCCCCGATCTCGAACCGGAGGCCCTGCACCGCTGCGAGGAAAGCATCCGCCGCAGCCGCTTTATCGTCAGCCTCGCCCATACGCCGAACCCCGAAACGGCCAAGGCGTTCATTGAGCGCATCAAGCGGGAATTCCCCGACGCCACGCACAATTGCTGGGCGTACGCCGCGGGCGCGCCCGGCGCGACGGGACAGGTGGGCTACAGCGATGACGGCGAACCGCACGGCACCGCCGGACGTCCCATGCTGACCATGCTGCTCCACGGCGGCGTAGGCGAACTCTGCGCCGTGGTCACACGCTATTTCGGCGGCATCAAGCTGGGCACGGGCGGCCTTGTGCGGGCCTATCAGGGCATGGTCAAGGCCGGGCTTGAGACCCTGCCCACCCGCGAACACATGATCCCGGCCCGCCTCGAAGTCATACTGGACTACCCGCACATCACGGTTTTCCGCCGCCTCCTGCCCGACTACCGGGCCACCATCGCGGAAGAACATTTCGGTGTGGATGCCGCCTATCAGCTCTTGCTGCCGGAACAGAACATCTCCGCTCTCGAAACCGCGCTCGCCGAACTCACGGACGGGGCCGTCCTCATCACGCGGCTCGATGTCTGAGCTTTTTGAGGAGAATTCATCTTCACACGGGAAAACGCGGGGCTCAGCCTCTGAGCCTCGCTCCTGCTGCCCTCGGTTTCGAGCCGCCTTCGCCCCGCCTGAAGAAGGGCGAGGGGAGGCAAACGCCTCCGCCCCTTGTCTCCTGCGGGCCACCTTACGGATGCCCGGCAGCCGAAACGCGGACAAGCGCCGCCGCAAGGCTTTCCCCTTACGCGACCTCCGCCACCGCCTTGGCGAAGGCGCGTACCTGCTCTTCCGTGGTGTTGAAGCTGAGCATCCAGCGCACGGTATGCGCCACGGGATCGACCTCGTGGAAAAGATAGCGCTCCTGCAATTTCGCGCTGCGTTCCGGGGACAGATTCACGAAAACACCGTTGGTGTCCACCGGATGCGCCAGCGTCACGTGCGGCATGTCGGCCACGAGTTCGGCCAGCAGACGAGCCATCGCGTTGGCGTGACGGGCGTTCTCCAGCCACAGGTCATCGGTGAAGTAGGCCACATACTGCGCCGCGAGGAAACGCATCTTGGAGGCGAGGAGCAGATTCTGTTTGCGCAGCGTGGGGAAGTCGCGGGCGAAATCCTGATTGAAGATCACCACGGATTCCGCCATCATGAGGCCATTCTTGGTGCCGCCGAAGGACATCACGTCCACGCCCGCGTCGCGGGTGAGCGTCCGCACGTCGCAGCCGAGCGCGGCCACGGCGTTGGCGATACGCGCGCCGTCCATATGCACGTACAGGCCGTGCGCATGGGCGAGATCGGCGATGGCCCGGATTTCCTCCGGAGTGTAGACCGTCCCCACCTCGGTGGCCTGCGTCAGCGCCACCAGCCGAGGCTGGTTGTGGTGCGCGTCGCCCAAGGCGGCGAAATGGGGAAGCAGGTCCTCAGGCTTGATCTTGCCATGCACGGAGGGAAGGGGAAGCATCTTGCAGCCCACAATCGCCTCGACCGCGCCGCTTTCCGTGGTGTGGGTATGCGCCATGTCGCTGCACAAAATCGCCTGCCACGAACGCACCATGCTGTTGAAGCCCAGCACATTCGCGCCCGTGCCGAGCGGCACCAGAAAAACGCGGGCGTCGTCCCCGAAAAGCCGCCGGAAAGAAGCTTCCGCCTCCGCCGTCCACGGATCATCCCCATAGGGCTCCGCCGGGCCCGAGTTGGCCCGCAAGAGGGCCTCCATAACCTTCGGGTGCGCCCCGCTTGTGTTGTCGCTGGCAAAGGTACAATCCATCGTGCTTGCTCCTTATAGAGATGAACGGCGCCTGCGGCACGCCTCGGCGTACACGGCCAGCGTCTGTTGAAGAAAATCCTCGTCGCGCAGAGTGGCGATGCGTTCCGAACACGTCCGGGCCAAATCCCCGCGCCACGCCGCGTCAACGACGGCACGCCGCAAGAGGGCCGTCAGCGCGTCCACGTCGCCCGGCGCGGCCAAAGCCTCGGCAGGCAGCAAATCCGGCATGACGCCGACCGAAGTGGAAACGAGCGGGCGTCCGCAGGCCATGATTTCGAGCGCGGCCCGGGCGATGGTCTCCGACCAGAGGGAGGCGATGACGCCCACGTCCAGCGCCGAGAGGCAGGCGGCCACGTCACCCACGCGGCCCGTGATGGTCACATGTTTCTCCATGCCCGCCTCGCGTATCCATGCCTCGACCTCTTCCTGCAGGGTGGCCGTGGAAAAACCGATGAGGAGCAGACGGACGGGAAGGCCCTCAGCCACCAGACGGCGGATGGCTTCTATGGTTTCCTTTTGCCCCTTCACGAGATCGAAACGCCCCAGCAGGCCAACGACGCAATCCCCGTCCGCGAAGCCGTAGCGGGCGCGGACCGCCGCCCTGCCCTCGGGATCAAAACGGAAACGCCGGGTGTCCACCCCGCCCAGAATGGTATGCAAACGCTGCGGCGGCACGCCCATAGGCCCGGCAACATAGCGCGCCATCACCGAATTGGTGGCGATGACCGCATCGGCCACCTTCGTGTGCAGCATCCGGTTCGGCCAGTTGCCTTTGGGCAGGCGCTGATCGCCCCGCGTGCGCACCAGCGCATAGCCGCCGGCCTCCTTGAGCGCGCCCCAAAAAAGAAAGGATTCCCCCCGGTGGCAGTTGACCACATCCGGCCTGAAATCCTTCACGAGCCGCCGCATATCGCGGATAAGACCGGGAAAAGCCAGCGGATTTTTGGCGTTGAGCGGCAGGGCCAGCGGCTCCAGCCCCAGTTCCTGCGCCTTGCGGAAGGTGTCGGTACCTTCAAGGGCCACCACGCGGCTTTCATGCCCGGCGGCGTTGAGCAGGCGCGCCAGTTCCACCCCGTACCATGCGGTAGCGTTGAACCAGCGGACATTGACCACCTGAATCGTGCGGAAAGAAGACATCGGCAATCCGGGAAAAAGTGACGATTCCCTGCTGTAGCATAAGGGCGGCGCAGGGACAAGAACGCCGCACCCTACCCAGCGGCAGCACGGCGCGCCCGTATCCTCGGCATCCTGGGCCTTACCCACCATGGGAACAAGGCCGCCATCCTCTTGCCGCCGCAATCCTTTTCCCGTTTTTCCAGCCCACCACGGCCCTGCCCTCAAGAATTTGCCCCTCAACACGAAAAGCGGCGACCGCACAGGCCGCCGCTTCAAGCAAAGGGGGTTAAGACCCTTTCGTTACATCTTGTTTATGTACGCCGCCAGATCAAGCAACTGCTGATCGGACAAGGGCGCGAGCACTTTGTGCATCCCGGCCATCTTCGGATCGGTATAGGTACCACTCTGATAGGCTTTCATCTTGTTCATGAGGTCGGAAATGGACTTTCCAGCCATGCCGTTGCCATTCAGAGTATGACAGGGGACGCAACTGTCGTAGAGCGCGGCGCCCTCCGACGGATTGCCGCCGTCCGGCCATTGCTGCGCCGGAGCGGGAGCCTGAGATTCGGTGACCACTTCAAGCTGGCCCTGCGGCGGAGCCATCTGCGCCTGCCCCGCGCCCGCCGCGAAGAGCAGAGGGGCCGCCATGACAGCGGCGTATTTCAGGAAAGAGCGCATAGACATTCCTCCTCGAAAAGTCTTTGATTTCCTGCAGGATACGCCGCATTACGGAGCAAACAATGATTATCAGGAAGCAAGGGACGCTCTCCCGCCGGGTTCCCGCGCCCCGCGCTCCCGCCAGCCCGCGCAAAAGATGGCCTCGCCGCAAAGCCCGCCCCAGCGTTACAAGCCCTCCTGAAAGACAGGGCCCTTTTACCGCTGTCCCTCCGTCTCTGCCACGGACCGCCGGAAAAGGCGCCCTTCCGTCCCCGGAACCGGTGCGAAGCCGCAACGCTCCAAGACACGCCGCGAAGGGGTGTTTCCCTTTTCTATTTCGGCCATGATCGCGCAAACGCCCGCTTGCGCCAGCGCCCATGCCGACAGGGCGCCGAGGGCTTCGGCCATCAGGCCCCGGCCCCGGTACGCCTCGCGCAGGCCGTAGCCGATTTCCACGCCGCCTGCCGTGTCGGGAGGGGCCATGAAACAAGCGCTGCCCACGGCGATCCCCTCATCCCGTAAAACCATCTGCCAGCTCGTCATCCACGGGAAAGCGCCCTCCCGTTGCCGGGCCGCCGCAAAAAGGCCGCGCATGGCTTCCCGCAGGTGGCCGCGCGGGGGCGGCACCTGCCGGATGCCGAGCGCCTCGGCCAAACGCCGGGGGCTTTGCAGCCACATCCGGCACTGGGCCGGGGTCAAGGGGATGATGCGCAGGCGCGGGGTATCAAGCTCGTACATGCCTTACCCGTGCAGCATCCCCGCCAGCGTGGCCAGCGCCTCGGCAAAGGCTTCGCGCGTGCGCACGCCACCGAAGGCGAGGCGGACCCCCTGTTCCGGCGCGGTGTGGCTCAAGGCGAAAAGATCGCTGCCCGCGACGATGATCCCACGCTGGCGGGCGGCTTCGGAAAAGGCCACGGACGCCCACGGATCGGGCAGTTTCAGCCAGCCGAAAAAGCCCGTGGTTCGCGTCTCCAGCGGGAAACCGTCCAGAAGCCGCCGGGCCAGCGCGTTGCGGGCCGCCGCCTCCCGGCGTTTGGAAGCGAGCACGCGATCCGCCGTGCCGTTGCATATCCACATGGCCGCCAGTTCCGCCATGAGCGGAGGAGCCATCGAAATGGTGTAGGAAATCGTTTTTTCCAGTTCGGCGTAACAGGCATCGGGCGGGCAGAGGTAGGCGATGCGCAGGCCGCCGCTGAGCGCCTCGCTGGTGGAGGCGATGAAGCAACAGCGTTCCGGGGCGAGCGAGGCCAGCGGAGGGAGGTTGTGCTCCAGCGACAGCGCGTAAACGTCATCCTCAATGATCATGATGTCGTAATGGCGGCAGATGTCCACCAGCTCCCGACGCCTGTACTCGGGAATCTGGGCCAGCGTGGGGTTCTGGCAGGTGGGCATGAGATACAGCCCCTTCACCGTTCCCGCGCGGCAGGCGGCCTCCAGCGAGTCCGGCAACATGCCCCCCTCGTCCATACGGATGGGGGTCAGGTTGAGGCGAAGACGGCGGGCAAGCTGCTTCAACAGGGGATAGCTCAAATGCTCGGCGGCGATGCGGTCCCCGGGGTTGAACAGGGAGGCGAGCACGGTGAGCAGGGCGTGCTGCGCCCCGGCGCAGACCAGCAGATTATCCGGGGAAACGCGCAGGCCGTAACGAGCGGCCCAGAGCGCGCCCGCCTCCCGATGGCGCAAGAGACCGCGCGGCTGCTGGTAGTGGCCCAGGTCCCGCAGGTCCGCGCTGCGCGAGAGCTCGGCCACGGCCTCGTTCAAATCCGGGTTGAGATGCTCGAAGGGCGCGATGAAGCCCAGATCGTGCATCCGGCCCACCCCCTGATAGACATCCACGTCATGGCAAGGCGCGGCGACAAAAGTCCCCCGGCCCGTGACGCCCACGGTCAGGCCGCGCTGTGCGGCCTCGGCGTAGCCCCGGCTCACCGTGCCGACGGTCACACCAAGCGTTTCCGCCAGATCGCGGTGCGTGGGCAGAGATTCGCCCGGAGCCAGCGCGCCTTCCGCCACGCCGCGCGCGATGGCGTCCGCGACCAAAACGTATTTGGCCGCGCCGGGGCGCTCTTGCGCCTCCTGCTGATACAAATGGAGCAACTTCATGAGAAGGGCCTACGTATCCGCCCTTCCCTTGTCAAGACGCCGGGCTCGGGCGGACAAGGCCGGGGCGTTCCGCTTGCCGCCTTCATGGAAAAAGAAACGCTACACGACCGGCCTCATGAATGTACCGTCCAAGAAAAGCCGAGGTTTCCTAGAAACAAGCGGAGGACGGCAAAGACGGCGCGCCATCAAGAGGCCGTTTTTTCCTTGTACGCAGCTCGTTGGAAAAACAGCCTTGCAGCAAAGGTTCTTATAACGGCTGAATCTAGGCGCGTCGGGCCTTGAGCGCATCCAGAAGGGCCGCCGTCACCCGCAGACCGCCCTTGCCCCGGCCAAGACGCACCCCGGGCTTGGCCGTGCCGTGATAGTCCGAACCGCCGCTGACGCCAAGCCCGTAGCGGGCGGCGAGGTCGACGCAAAAACGCTCGTCACGGCTGGAATGTTCACTGTGATAGGCTTCGATGGCCCCGAGTCCGGCCTCTTTGAGGCGGGGGACGATCTCGTTAAACCACGCCGCCGGGCAGCGGATGAGCATGGGATGCGCGAAGCTCACCACGACCCCGGGCCCGGCCAGCAAGCGCACGCCCTCCTCGGGCGAAGGCAACGAACGGGGCACGTAGGCCGCGCCGTAATAGCCGAGATAAAGCTCGAATGCCTGCGCGAAGGTGGATACGATGCCGCGCTTTTGAAGCACCCGGGCGATGTGGGGCCGCCCCACCGACTCGCCTTTCGCCTCCTCAAGCACCTCGTCGTAGGAGACGGCAATCCCGAGGCCGCGCAGCTTTTCGAGCATCTCACGGTTGCGTTCCTCCCGCAGCGTGCGCAGACGAGCCAGCGCAGCTTCCAGCGGCGCGCAGTCCCGGGGCAGCCACAGGCCCAGCAGGTGGATTTCCCCGTACTGCCCCTGTACGCCCAATTCGCAGCCTCGAATGACCTCCACGCCGAAATCCCGCCCGGCGGCCTCGGCCTCGTCAAGGCCGGAAATGGTATCGTGATCCGTGACGGCGACGGCGGCGAGGCCCGCCTCGGCAGCCTTGCGGATCAGGCCGCGCGGCGTATCCGTGCCGTCCGAGGCCGTGGTGTGCGTATGCAAATCAACAAAACGGGGCTGCATATATCCTCCTGCCGCGCCGGGCGGGGCGGCGAAGCGGCTTGTCCTCCCTTGCGGAAGGGGCTACACTCATCCAAATCGTCAACAACGCGCCAAGGAGACGCTTTCATGGCTCTGAATCCCGAATTGCTTTCCCTGCTCGCCTGCCCGGTGTGCCGGGGAGACGTAGAACCTGTGGACAACGAAACCGGGCTCGAATGCGCGGCCTGCGGCCTCGTCTATCCGGTCCGCGACGCCATTCCCATCATGCTCCCGGAAGAAGCGGTGCGCAAAGAAGACTGGGAACGCGGCCAGCGGAAAAAATCCCGCTGAAGCGTGTGCTGAAGCGTGTCCGGTCCCATTGCAACCGGGCCGCGCGAGAGCAGCCCGCACCTCATCAGCCGCCCTTTCCGAGGCAAGCGCCGGGGAAAATTCCCCCGGCGCTTTTTTCATATAATTCAATAAAAGGAAGACTACAATCACCATGGCGGCCTGGGGCTGTGGTGTCATGGTGACGGTCTCCACATAGTT